>Ga0209579_10000457_pt1 | contig 42190 bp, 32 predicted proteins | sample Coa_R1_2_FD_187152 | JGI IMG/M metagenome (GOLD analysis project Ga0209579, IMG submission 187152) | Surface soil microbial communities from Centralia Pennsylvania, which are recovering from an underground coalmine fire - Coalmine... | ecosystem: Environmental > Terrestrial > Soil >...
ACGGGGAGCCGCTCACGCTGCTCACCGTGGCGCGGCTCTCCGCGCAGGAACGGTACAAGGGCCTCGATACGGTGATCGGCGCGCTGCCGGCGGTCGCCGAGGGGGCCGGTCCCGTCCGCTACGTGATCGTGGGCGGGGGCGATGACGAACCGCGCCTGCGCGCGCTGGCCCGCGAACGCGGGGTCGCGGACGCGGTGACGTTCGTCGGGCGAACGGACGCGGCCGGTCTCGCGGCGCGGTACCGGGAGAGCGATATTTTCGTGATGCCGTCACTGTGCGAGCAGCGGCCCGGTGGATGGGCCGGGGAGGGATTCGGCATCGTCTACATCGAGGCGGCGGCGTTCGCCAAGCCCGTCGTGGCAGGGCAGGGCGGCGGCGCGCCGGAGGCCGTCCAAGACGGCGTGACCGGTCTGGTCGTGGACGGCCGCAGCGTCGCCGCTGTGGCGGAGGCGCTCGTCCGCCTGTCGCGGGACGGGACGCTGCGGGCGCGGATGGGCGACGCGGGCCGCCGGTGGGTCCAGACGCAGTTTACCTACGACCGCTTCCGCCGCGAGGTGGAGCGGGCGATCGAGGACGTCTGAATGAGCCCCGACGGCCGCCGCGCGCCGACCGCCGAGTTCTACAACGCGGCGGACGAAGACCGCTACGGCCGCGCCGACCTGCCGCAGCAGGTGCGGGCGCTGCGTCGCCTCTTGGCGCGCCACGGCATCGGCGCCGATGAGCTGGTCGTGGACTTGGGCTGCGGCAAGGGTCCGCTGCGCGGGCTGGGGGCCCGCTACCTCGGCGTCGATCTGTCGCACTACGCGCTCAGCCGCTTCCGCGGAACGCAGTGGTCCGTGCAGGGCGACGCGCAGGAAGTGCCGGTCCGCGGCGGCGCCGCGGCCCTCGTCGTGTCGACCGCGACCCTCGAGCACCTGCCCGCGCCCGAACGCTGTCTCGCCGAAATCGACCGGATGCTCCGCCCCGGCGGGCTGGCATACCTCGCGCCGGCGTGGTTCTGCCGTCCGTGGGCGGCGCGGGGCGTGGCGGTCAGGCCGTACGCGGCGCTGCCGCTGCGCGACCGGATCACGAAGGCGCTGCTCCCGATGCTGGACAGCACGGTGATCCGCGGGCTGTGGATCATCCCGGTCCGCATCCTGCGCGAGATCCGCCTGCGGCTGCGCCGCGGCCCGCTGCCGCTGGCGTACCGGCGGCTCGAGCCCAACCTGCGCGAGTACCTGTGCGCCGACTCCGACGCCAGCGCGGCGATCGACCCCCACGCCGTGATCGCGTATTTTCTCTCCCGCGGGTACGACGTGCCGGGCGCGCCGTCGCTGCGCGACCGCATATTGTTCCGGTACGCGCCGGTCGTCGTGCGAAAGGGAACGCGGAAGGTACCGTGACGACGCCGGGGTATCGCGCACGCCTGTACCGCGCGTATCTGTCCACGCACTTCGAAACGTACCGCCCGGCGACGCCCGAGTCGATGGAGCGGGACCGCCGCCTCTTCCGCGCCCTCTACCGCCGGTTTTTGCCGCGGTCCCGGGACGCGGAGATTTTGGAGGTCGGCTGCGGGACCGGCAGCTTTCTCGCGTTTCTGCGCGACGAAGGGTACCGGCACGTCCGCGGCATCGACGCCGGGGAAGAGCAGGTCGCGCTCGCGCGGCGGCTCGGGGTGGACGCGGTGGAGGTCGCCGACGCGATGCCGTATCTCGCGCGCCACCGGGAGCAGTACGATTTTCTCGCCGCGCTCGACGTGATCGAACACTTCACCAAAGACGAGGTGCTCGAGTTTCTCGACCTGGCGCACGGCGCGCTCCGGCCGGGAGGGCGCCTCCTCCTGCGCACGCCCAACGCGGACAGTCCGTTTCACTCGTGGATCCGGTACGCCGACTTCTCCCACGAGGTCACCTTCAGCCCCCGCAGCATCACGCAGGTGTTGCGGGTGGCGCATTTCACCGGGGTCGAGGTGTACCCGCTCGAACCCTACGCGCACGGGCTGGCCAGCGCCGGCCGCCGCTTCCTCTGGCTCGGCATCAAGCAGCTGATCCGGCTGTATCTGCTCGTCGAGCAGGGGACCGCCGGCAGCGGCGTCTTTACGTCCAACCTCTGCGCCGTCGCGGAAAAGCGATGACGCCGTACCGGGTCGCGTACCTCGTCTCCCACCCGATTCAGTACCAGGCGCCGATGCTGCGGCGTCTCGCGGCGCATCCCGACCTGGCGCTGCAGGTCTACTTCATGGACGATCAGGGGGCGCGGCTCTACCGGGATCTCGAGTTCGGCGTCCCGATCCAGTGGGACGTGCCGCTGCTAGACGGCTACGCCTGGCGGGTGCTGCGCAACCGCTCGCCGTGGTCCGCCGGGGATCACGCGCTGCGCTTCATCCACCCCGAGATCGTGCGCGCGCTGCGCCGCGAACGATTCGACGCGCTCATCGTGCACGGCTACGCGCACGTCACCGAATGGCTCGCGTTCGCGGCGGCGCGGCTCGTGGGCACGCCGCTGCTCATCCGGGGAGAGTCCATCTTGCTCGGACGGCCCGCGACGTGGTCCGCCCGCGTCAAGCGCGGCGCGCGGACCGCGCTGCTGCGCCGGGTGCAGGGCGCGCTCGCGATCGGCCGGCTCAACCGGGAGTTCTACCGCGCACACGGCGTGCCCGACGACCGCATCTTCTTCACGCCGTACGCCGTGGACAACGACCGCTTCACCGCGGAGGCCGACCGGCTGCGTCCCCGCCGGGACGAGCTCCGCGCCGAGTTCGAGTGGCCCCGCGAGGCGCCGGTGATTCTCGCGGTCGGCAAGCTGATCCCGCGCAAGCGGCCGCACGACGTGCTCGAGGCGTACGCGAGCCTGGCCGGCGAGATTCCGTCCGCGCTCGTCTTCCTCGGCGAGGGCGGCGAACGCGCCGGGATCGAAGCCGCGGCGGCGCGGCGGGGGCTTCGCCACGTCTACGTGACCGGGTTTGTGAACCAGGCCGAGATCGCGCGATACTACGCGGCGGCCGACGTCGTGGTCCTGGCGTCGAGCCACGAGCCGTGGGGGCTCACGCTCAACGAGGGGATGTGCTTTGGGCTTCCCGTCGTGGCAAGCACGATGGTGGGCGCCGCGGCCGATCTCGTCCGGCCGGAGGAGAACGGGTTCGTGTACCCTGTCGGGGACGTGCCCGCGCTCGCCGCGGTGCTCCGAACGGTGCTCGCCGACCCCGACCGGCGCGCCCGGATGGGGGCGCGGTCGCGAAGCCTCATCGCCGGGTATTCATACGACGCCGACGTGCGCGGGGTGCTCGAGGCGCTTCGCGCGGTCGCCGCGCCGCGCGCCTACGGCGGGTAGTCGCGGAGAAAATTGTTCAGCTGCCCGGTACTGTAGGGGACGACGACCCGCTCCGCCCGAATATTCTCCATCAGTTGTGTCAAGATGGCATCCGCGTCGCGGGCGCGAGAGTCGTCGGCGTGCCCGTGCAGGAATCCGATGAGCGGCTCGCGCGGCTGCGGCTGCGGATACGTGAGTCCCCAGAGGAAGTGGCGCGGCAGCGGCGTGTCCGACAGGAACTGGTTGACCAGGTGGAGGGCGGCCAGGTCGGGCCGCTCGATCACGCTCGTCAGGACCTGGTCGCTCCATGGCTGCCGCCGCGGCCGCTCGCCGCTCCGCAGAGGACCCCGCGCGATCAGCCACCGCCCGCGGCGCATCGCCGCGCGGTAGATCCCCGCGTTGGCCGGCCCGGCATCCGCGTAGACGATGTCCGCGCCGAGATCGTACTGCGCGAGCGCCACCTCCTCGGCTTTGCCCGGATCGTGGGCCGCCGATTCGGCGGTGCCCGCGTACCGGGCGGCGGTCCACGAGGGCGGGAGATCCTTGATCAGCGGATCCAGCGCCCGGCTGACGCCGACAAAGTCCTCGAGGACGCGGACGCGCGGGCTGGCGTAGTAGGCGCCGGCCTGGAACGCCACCCGCTGCGGGCCGCGATCCACCGGCTCGATGAGTCCGATCAACCCCGTTCGCGTCTGCACCGCCGCGGCGGCGCCGGCGATGAAGGCCTCGACCGTGTCCGCAAACGAGCCTTCGCTCAGGTTCGGCGGCAAGACGTTCAAGTACAGGTAACTCACGAGGACGAACTTTACCGCAGGGTGGCGGCGCGCCGCGTCCACGGTCACGTCGGCCAGCGGATCGCCCCAGGCGATCACGAGATCCGCGGATTCGGCCGCGCGCTCCACGGCATCATGCAGGGGCGCCGGGGCGCCTTTCGCGGCCACGAGAGCCGTGTCGCTGGTCGTGAGCGACGTCCACGACACGCTCACGCGTCCGCGCAGCGCCGCCCGCGCCTCCGCGAGCCCGCCGACGGCGTCTTCGATCAACTTCGTGTCGTCGTCGGACAGATACGCCGCGACCATGACGACGCGTTTGACCGGCGGCGCGGGCCACGCGGGTCCGCTCCACGCGACCAGGCCCGCCAGGACAGCGGCGGCGCCGGCGAGGCGGAGGACGCGGGCCGTACGGAGCAGACGAAGCACGACCCGACGAATTTCGCGGGGACGCGGGGCGCTCCTCCGCCGGCGCGGGTCAAGGATATCCGCGGCGGCTTCCCGAAGCTTGACCTCCCACGTACGGCAGAAATCGTGCCCGGCATCGCTTCGCTGCGCGCGCTCGGGGGAACGCAATGGCATCCGGCTTTTGGTCGGGGAAACGGGTACTCGTCACCGGCATCAGCGGGTTCGTCGGTCCGTATCTGGCGCGCGAGCTGCTCGAGCAGGGAGCGGAGGTGCATGGGGTGCTGCGGCCCCGCGCCGACCGCTCGCTGTCCCGGGGGCTGCTGGACCGGGCCGTCGGCCGCTCGGTGCGGCTGCGGGAAGGCGCCCTGGAAGAGCTTGCGGGCCTCCTCCGGATCATGGACGAGGTCCGTCCCGACGCGGTGTTCCATCTCGGCGCGCAGTCGTTCGTCAAGATGTCGTTCGAGAGCCCCTTGGTATTCGCGCGCGACAATTCCATGGGGACGGCCAACCTGTTCGAGGCCGTGCGCCTCGGGGCGCCGCAGGCGACCGTCGTCTTCGCGGGCAGCAGCGAGCAGTACGGTCTCGTCTTTGTCACCGCCGAGCAGTACGCGGCGGCCCGCAAGAAGTACGGCGGCGTCTTTCCCGCGCCGGAGCGCCTGCCGGAGCTGCCGATCCGCGAGACCAATCCCATGCGGCCGATGTCTCCGTACGGTACCAGCAAGGTCTACGGCGACTACCTGCTGCGCAACTACGCGTGTTCGTTCGGCCTCCGCGGGATCGTGTCGCGCGCGTTCAACCACGAGGGCGCCGGGCGCGGCATCAACTTCGTGACGTCACAGATGGCCTACCAGGCCGTCCGGTTCGCCCTCGGCGAGGCGGACCGCATTCAACTCGGCGATGTGAACAGTTTCCGCGACTGGTCCCACGTGCGGGACATCGTGCGCGGCTACATCCTGCTGGCCGAGCACGGAGAGCCGGGCGAGGTGTACAATCAGGGCTCGATGCGCACAAATTCGGTGTTGTCCTACATGCTCATCGCGCTCGAGGAGGTCGGGTGGTCTGTGCGCGCGCTGCGCACGCTGCGCGGAACGAAGTCCGTGGACCGGCCCGCCGAGATCAGACGCCTCGGCCTCTGGGGGGTGGAGTTCGACGCGACCCGCGTGGACGAATTGATGCTGACCGAGGGGTTGAGTTTCGACCTCGAAGACGGAGGTCTGCTGATCGCCACGAGCCGCGGCGACGTCCGCGTCGTCTTCGATCCGCAGCGTTTCCGGCCGTCGGAGGTGCCGATCCTGCTGTGCGACGCCTCCCGCAGCCGGTCGCTCGGGTTTCAGAGCCGCGCGGGCCTGCGCGACATCGTCCGGGATCAGGTCGAGTACTACCAGGACGCGCAGCACCGCACGGGTTACGCGCTGCCCTGACCGCATGCTCGTCAGCATCATCGTCCCGACGTTCAACGAGGCCGGCGATATTCGCCGGACGCTCGACGCCCTGGTCGCACAGACGTACCCGGCGACGGAGATTATCGTCGTCGATGACTCGACCGACGACACCCCGCGCATCGTCGGCGAGTACGCGGCCCGGGGCGTACGCCTCCTGCGCCCGGCCCGCCGCCGCGGGCGCTGCGAGGCGCGCAACCTCGGCATCCAGGAAGCCCGCGGCGAGGTGATCGTGATCCTGAACGCCGACGTCTTTCCCGGGCCGGATTTCGTGGAACGGATCGCCGCCCACTACCGGCTCGGCGCGGACTACGTGCTGGTCGAGTCCCGCGTCGCCAACACCGCGGCGCTCATTCCGCGCTACCTCGAGGCGCTGCACCGCCGGACCTACGCGGGCGCGGACTGGATCGAGTGGACCGAAGGGTTCTCCTGCCGCCGCTCCGCGGCGCTCGAGGCGGGCCTGTTCCCCGAGACCCCGCTGCCGATGCTGGCCGGCGAAGACGGGTACTTCGGCACGCGCATGGCCGCGCGATTCCGCAAGGTGATCGACCGGTCGATCGTCGTCCCGCACGTGGCGCCGGAAACCGTCCGGGAGTTCTGGCATCAGCAGGCCGGCCGCGGCCGGGCCAATGGCCGGTACTATTTCTTCCTCGAGCACAACGCGCTGCCGCGGCTCGTCGCGCGCGCGCTCATCAAGACCGTCCGGTCGGGGCTGGCCGTGGGCCTCGTCGTGCCGACCGTGGCGTCCTGCCTGCGCCTCCGGCGGCACACGCCGCGCGGCCTGCGGGACCTTCCCGGATTTTGCGCCGTCTTCGCGCTCACGGAGGCCGCGCACACCTACGGCGAATGGCAGGGCGTGCGGGACATCGTCCGGTACCGCCGCCACGCCCCCGCTCCAGAGCGTCTCACCACCCAGTGAGTTCGAACGGCCTTCGCCGGGCGCTCCTGGGGGCCACCTGGTTGAGCGTCGGCGGCTACCTGACGTATGTCCTGAACTTCGCCGCCAACCTGGTGCTGGCGCGCCTCCTGTTTCCGCGGGATTTCGGCGCGTTCGCGCTCGCCGTCTCGTCCGTCGAACTGCTCTCGATCCTGGCGGGCTTCAGCTTCTCGCAGGGCATCATCCAGATGGGCGCCGAGGACGACATCGTCGACACCGCGTTCATGCTGACGCTGTGGACGTCGGGGGCGTTGTTCGTGATCGGGGGCGTCGCGTTCCTGACGATCCGCGTCTTCTACCACGCCAATTTTGCGGTCCTGTTCTTCTCGCTCTTCGTCCTGCGGATCGTGTCGCTCTTCACGTACGTGTACTCCGCGCAGCTCGAGCGGGAGCTGCACTATTCCGCGCTCTCGCAGATCCGCGTGGTCGCGGCCGTGCTCGGCGCCGGCGCGGCACTCTTCATGGCCGCGCGGGGCGCCGGCGTGTGGAGCCTCTTCGATCGGGAGCTGGTCACCACCATCGTCACCTTCGCCGGACTGATCGTCGCCACGCGCTGGGTGCCGCGCTTCCGGTACAATCGGGAGACCGCGCGGGCGCTCTGGATCTTCGGCTACCAGATCTTCCTGGCGCGGACGCTGGAGTCGGTCTGGTACCGGAGCGGCAGCTTCCTGCTCGGCGTGTTCGGCGGAGTGCTGTCGCTCGGCTTCTACGACCGTGCCCGCTACCTGGCGGAGCTCGGGCAGTACGCGGTGTCCTTCGGCGCCGTGCAGGTGGCCTTTCCGGTGTACGCGCGCCTGCAGTCGAACCGGGACCAGCTCTCGGAGGCCTACCGGCTCACGCATTACTTTCTTATCCGGCTCATGTACCCGATGTTGCTCTGCGTCGCCCTGTTTCCGCGCGAGATCCTCAGCGTGCTCTACGGCACGCGGTGGCTCGACGCGGCGCCGGTGCTGGGCTGGCTCGCCGTGTACGCGTTCCTGTTCCCCATCATCGACAACATCAAGGTCCTCCTCACCGGGATCGGCAGGCTCAAGGAGGCGGTCTGGGTGCGGGTGTGGCAGGCCGCCGTCACCATCGTGGTGTCGGCGGCGGCCATTCCCTTCTGGGCGGCGAAGGGGGTGGCCGCCGCGGCGACCATCGGCGATCTGGCGGCGCTCATCGCCGGCTACGTATTCTTGCGGACCGCGGTGCGTGATCTCGCGCTCGGATCCTACGTACGTCCCACGATCGCCGGCGCGACGGCGGCCGTGGCGATCGAGGCGGCCAGGCGCTTCCACCTGCTCGGCTCCACCGACCGGCTCGCGCAGATCGGATACATCGGCGGGGCCTGCATCCTGTACTGCATCGTGCTGTTCATGGTGGACGGCGAAGAGATGCAACGGAATCTCGGCATCATTCTGCGCGGGCTGCGCCGGCCGGACGTCGCCGTCGCATGAAGGTGACCGTCTCCGTCGGCGGCACCTTTCACGCCTTCGAGCTGGCCGGGCAGCTGGAGCACCGCGGATATCTCCACCGGCTCGTCACCACCCACCGGCCGCTGCGCGGCGAGGGCGTGAGCCGCGAGCGGATCGTCGCGAACCCGCTGCCGGAGCTCTTCCTGCAGGTTCCGCGCCGGCTGCATCTGCCGGTGCGGGGCGACTACCTCAAGGCGCAGTCGTTCGACTGGTGGGCCCGCCGGCACGTCGACGGGTGCGATCTCTTGGTGGGGTTCGCGGCGTTCAGCCTGCACACGATCCGCGCGGCGAAGGCGCACGACACCGTCACCGTCCTCGAGCGGGCCTCGGCCCACATCCTGAGCCAGCGGACCCTGCTGGAGGACGAGTACCGGCGGTTCGGCCGCACCGCGCCGCCGATGGACCCGCGGCTCGTGCAGAAACAGTTGTGGGAGTACGGGGAAGCGGACTACATCGCCGTGCCCAGCACGTTCGTTTACAACACGTTCCTCGAGCACGGCTTCCCCCCGCATCGCCTCATCAACGTCCCGCTCGGCGCCGACACCCTGCAGTTCTCTCCCGGTCCTCAAGACGGCGGGTCCTTTCGCGTGCTCGCGGCCGGGCTCAGCCTGCAGAAGGGCACGCCGTACGTCCTCGACGCTGTGCGGCGGCTCGCCCGGCCCGACGCCGAATTGACGTTTCTCGGCGGGATGGGGCCGGACGTGGCGGACGTGCTCGCGGAGTACCGGGGCCGCTACCGGTGGCCGGGCTTCGTCGGTCAGGCGAAGCTGGCCGGCCTGATGCGCCACGGGTCTGTGTTCGTGCAGGCGTCGATCCAGGACGGGTTCGGCCTCATGATCCCTCAGGCGATGGCCGCCGGTCTGCCCGTCATCTGCACCGACAACACGGCCGGGCCGGATCTCGTACGCGACGGCGTCGAGGGGTTCATCGTGCCGATACGCGATCCCGAGGCGCTGTGCGAACGGCTGCGGTATCTCGCGGACCATCCGGACGTGCGACGGCGGATGGGTGAAGCAGCCACGGCCCGGGCGCGGGAATTCACGTGGGACGCGTACGGTGACCGGATCAGCGCGGAATACGGGCGGCTCGTGGATCGCGCCCGGGGCGCGGCCGCGACGGAGAGCCGCCCCGACGAGTTCTACGACTACTTCTGGCACATCAGCGACGTGTGGGAGACCAACACGGGGTGGGGCGAGCCCGAGTTCCGGCGCCATTTCACCGGCGTGCTGCGGCCCGGCGACACCGTCCTCGACATCGGCTGCGGCGACGCGCGCGCCTACCAGGCCAGGCTCATCGAGGTCGCGCGCGAGGTCCACGGGATCGACATCTCCGAGCGCGCGGTGGCGCGCGCGCGCGCCAAGGGCGTCCTCGCCAAGGTGCACGATCTCAGCGAGAACCTCCCGTACGACGACGAGACGTTCGACCTTGTCGTCTGCTTCGAAGTGCTGGAGCATCTGTTCGATCCGAAGCACACGGTGCGGGAGATCCGCCGGATCCTGCGTCCCGGCGGCCGTCTCGTGGCGAGCGTACCGAACGCGGGCTATTTCCGGGACCGGCTGGCGGTGCTCACGCGCGGCGAGGTGCTCGCGGGGGTCACGGACTTCGCGAATCCGTGGAAGGCTCCGCACATTCGATTCTTTACGAAGGGCAGCTTCACAGCACTCCTACGGGCGGCCGGGCTCGAGGTCGAATGGGTCCGCAGCAAGGCCGACCCGTCGGTGTTCGACGGCCTCGAGGTGTTCGGCGGCGTCGGACGGTTCCTCGCGCGCCAATTGCAGCGCCGCCTGCCGGCGGCACTGCGGGGCGCCTTCCTCGGCAATCGGTGGCCGGCCGTCTTCGCGCCCGGCCTGATCGTGCTGGCGCGCCGTCCCGGTCCCGGCCGGTAGGCGTCGTGCCGCCCGCCGTGGAACCGTCGCCCGTGGTCGAGCGCAGGAAAAACCCCCATCTCGATCTGCTGCGGGGCCTGCTCGCGCTGGCGGTGTTCCTCGGGCACGCCCGCGGGCTGTTTCTCGTCGACGATCGGAACGTCGCGCATGCCTCCGCCGTCACCAAAGGCCTGTACTTTTTCACCGGCTTCGGGACGCAGGCCGTTCTCGGGTTCTTTGTGCTGAGCGGATTGCTGATCTCGTCGAGCATCTTCGAAGCGTACGACGGGAACCGCTGGTCCTGGTCCCGGTACCTCGTGAACCGGCTCGCGCGCCTCCTCGTGGTCCTGGCGCCGGCGCTCGTGCTGACGGCGATGTGGGATCAGATGGGCATGGCGCTGTTCGGCGTGGCACGCGTGTACGGCGGCAACCCGAGCGCGGGCAACGTCGTCGAGTTCGCCGTCGCCCAGCGGTCGTCCGCGCTCGCGTTCTTCGGCAACGTGCTGTTCCTCCAGCAGATCGCGGTGCCGCCCTTCGGCTCCAACTCCGCGCTGTGGAGCCTCGGCTATGAGTTCTGGTACTACATCGCGTTTCCACTCGGATGGTTCGCGCTGCTCGGGGCGCAGAAGGTGCCGGTGCGTATCGGCCTGCTGGCGCTCGGCACGGCCGTCGTCGTCATGCTGGGGCCGAGCGGCGATCTTGGCCTCGTGCTGTGGCTGATGGGCGCCGCCGCGACGTTTGTTATCCGCCGGCCCTCGCTCTCACAGCGGGCCGGACGCCTTCTGCCGCTGTGGCTCACACTGCCGCTGTTCGGCGCCGCGCTGACCGTGCTTCGGTTACACGGCCTCCGGTCCGACTCGCTGGCTGAGCTCGTCGCCGGCGTCACGTGCGCGCTCTTTGTGTTTACGCTCGTCAACCGCGCCGCGGTGTCTTCGTTCGGGCGGGCCTACGAGTCCGGCTCGAAGTTCCTCGCCGAGATGTCCTATACGCTGTACGCCGTCCACCTGCCGCTCCTGGTGTTCCTCCAGGCCTGGCTGGTGGGCTCCGCCCGCTGGCAGCCCGATCCCGCGCATCTCCTCCGCCTGGCGGGCATCGTGCTCGTCGTCTTCGCCTACGCGTTCGTGATCTCGCGGGTGACGGAGGCGCGGACCGACGACGTGCGGCGATTCATCCTCCGCAGCTCACGGCCCGCTTCAGTCACAGCCTAAGCCCGTACCTAATGGTGCGCGATGTCAGCCACTTGTCTATTTAGGTCCGTCTGAGCATCCTCGCAATGCCGCCAGCGGATCTTCTCATTTGCGTGAGAGGTTCACCACTGTTGAACGAGGAAATCTCCACGCGTCGAGTTTCCATTTTCAATATACGTTCCGGAGGATAGCACGAGAATAAACGCCAAGGGGCCATGGGGAGGCGAGCTCTATGAGCGAGCGGATACGCTCACTCGTGAGGTGGAGCATCGCGGTTCTCGTCGGGTGTCTCTGCAGCGCGTTGACGGCGCAGGCACAATCGCCGAACACAGTCAGCGCACCCCTCCTTCCTGCAGCAGACAACGTAGTGACCGTTGGAAGTTCTCAACTCCGGTTCTCAGAAGGTCATTTCACCAGTTTGTACGTTGGGACTCCCGCTAACAATGCCGCCGTGCTGATCAACCGGGCGGTCATCGACCATTCGGGGCCAGGCGGGTACGCTCAGGAGGAGGTCTGGAACAATCTCCCAGGACTCGTAAGTGGGTCCACTTACTTCGAGGAGATGACGCTGGCGTTCCACAGGGACGACACCGCGCTCGGCAAAACGTGGTTTTTCCTACGGACCACGCACGATAACCTTGGAGTCGGTGTGCAACGCGGCATTGCGATCCTGTCGAGGGGAGGCGAGACACCGACCGCGACATTCGACGTGGATGGCAGTTTCAACGTGGGCATCCAGCATGACGGGTCCGCGAAAGCGACAATTTACGCCGACGGAAGCGCCCAATTGGGGGCGATCTCGGTTGCGTCCTGCACGGGGTGTGGGACGCCTGCCGGCAACAGCGCGGCGACAGGTCCGCGTCCGTTCGCAGCCATGGTTCTCAATTCCGCACCGTTTCAGGGCAGCAGCCATTTGATGTGGACAGGGCCGAATGGAGTCTGGAGCAGCGGGGAAACCAGCACAGGGGCGATCATCGGGCAAACCGGAGTCCTCGTAGGGTTGTATCTGCATCTCCTTACCGCACCCGGTGAGCGGCAGTGGGTGACTTTCACGGTGATGCACAACGGAACGCCCACCGCCCTATCCGTGGTCATCGGGGACACGGTTACTGACAGGAACGACACCGCGCATACGGTTTCGGTTAACGCGGGGGATCGGATTAGTTTGCAATTGTCCTCGTCACCTGGGGCGCCAGTCAATTCCGTACTCGCGACGGTCATGGAGCGGTAGTCGACGCGCGGTCGGAACTACGGCGCCTTTTCCACTATCACCGGACCCGGTACTGGCAGACTCGGACTGATCCGGTCCGCCTGGCGGGGATTCAATAGCAGCGGCTCGAGCACGCGTGTGAGGCCGGCGGCGCCGGGGACGTCGTGTCCGTGTCCGGAGAGATCGGGAATGCGGCCGTCCGGGGTGACCGTATCGAACGACCACGCCCCCAGCAATCCGGCATCATCGGGCTTCGGCGCGATCGCCATGCGGCGCCGGAGCTCCTCCGGCGAAAGCGCATGGTCCCAGATTCGCACCTGCGCGATCGCGCCATCGAACCAATCGTCGAAGATCGCCCGGCATCCGATCGAGAGCGGCGCCCCGGCGCTCTTGATCGGACCCGTGTACGCGCCGCTCGGATTGGCGGTAAACTGCGTGCCCACCGGCACGCCGTTGATGTAGATGCGCGCGACGCGGCCGTCGGCGGTGGCGGCGACGTGCGTCCAGGTCCGCAGCGGCACGACGCCTTCGGGCCCCGTTGACGCGACGCCGGCGCTGCCCGTTACGGCGCTCCACTGCCCGGCGAGCGCGACCTCGAGCTTCCACGTCTCCGGCAACCGCTGTCCCTCGATTCGCAGCGTGTAGCCCGATTCGGCGTTCTTCGACAGAATGCGGGCCTCGTGTTCCTCGTTGGCGGGCGAGGTGTGGTGAAGATCGTTGATCCACACCCACGCTTCGAGGGTGAACTGCTGCGGATTCAGGCCGGCGGCGTCGGGGACGCGGGCGCATCGATCCTTGCTCGGCCTGAATGCCCACACGGAGCCCTGCAGCTCCTCGATGAGGCGCAGCGGCAGCGTCCGCGTGGATGTGACGTCGAACGGCGGCGTGGTATACGTCCGTTGGCTGGGATCGCTCACTGTGAACGCGCCGACCTCGCGATCGCCGGCGAGGACACGAATCCGATAGCGGGTCTCCACGAGCGGCGGAAGCCAGGCCGGGGGCGCCCACCCCGCGGTCACCGAGACGGCGTAGCGGCCGGGATGCACGTGAAGACCGGGGAGGTGGACCACGCCGGTGATCGTCCCCGGGGTGAGCGAGCGTGCGGGCTCGGCGATCATCTCGTCCGGCGCCACACGCCTCGGAAAGGCGGTATCGGTGTCCGCCGGCAGCGCGCCCCTCGCGTCGAGGACGGTGATCGCCGGGTCGATGACCGGAACGAGGTCGGCTGGGGAGTCGGGCGGCGCCGCCATCCTCGGATCCCCCGCAAACGCGGCGAGGCGAGGAAATCGCGGGAACGCGTCGCGGGCCCCGGGCTGCACGTAGTAGCCGACGTGCTGCTGGATCAGCCAGCTGGATGTCTCTTGCGCCCGCGCCGCCACCAGCACCTTGAACGGCGCACCCTCGAACGCGGGGAGAAACCAGTGCAGATCCTCGGCCACCGCGACGGTGCTGCCGTCCGGGACGTGCGTCCGCAGCCACGCCGTCGCGGTCACGCGGCTGTCGGGCCGAAGAAAGCGCCGCGCGAGACGCGCCGATTCCGACGCGGGACCGGCGAGGATGGCGGCGATGAGCACGGCCGTGAGGGCCGGCGCCGCCCGCGTCGTGCCCGCGTTCTGCTTCAGCCACGCGCCGGCGGTGGCGACCGCCCGCGCCGCGAGCAGCGCCGCAAACGGCAGAAGCGGCGCCATGTATTGGGGCGACATGTAGGCCTGCGTCGAGGTGATGGCAAGGATGGGGACCGCGAAGCTCAGCACCATCAGCTGCGCGCGGCGGTGATCGCGCCACCCGCCGAGCGCGCCGGCCCCGGCGAGCACCGTGGCCACGAGTCCCAGGCCGGCGTGCCGCGGGATGAACCAGATCCAGGTGATGCCGGTGGCGAGGTATCGCAGGTAGGGGACGAGGGTCGCGAACGGAGGGCCCATGCGGGCCAGGCGGACGGCCTGGATCTCGTGAATGACCGCGAGCGGCCGCACGGCGAGTTCCGGGAATCCGAGGAGAATGCCCGCCACGATGCCGCCGCCCAGTACGGCGATGTCTCTATCGACAAGACGCCGCCGTCCGGGGGCCAGGAGGTGGGCGGTTACGAGCGAGATGACGACCGGAAACGCCGGATACTTCGTCACAATGGCCAGCCCCGCCAGGATTCCGGCCGCCAGATAGTCGAACGGCGTGCCGCCGCGGAGGATATGCAGGCCCGCCCCAAATGCGACCAGCACCATGAACGTCATTGGTACGTCCGTGCGGATGACGCCCGCATAATACACGGCGCCCGGCGCGAGCGCGAGCACGGCGGCGGCCACGAAGCCGGTCGGGGCGTCGAAGGCGCGCCGGCCGATATGGTAGGTGAGGTACACGCAGCCCACCCCGAAGAGCACCGTGAGGAGACGGCCCCAGACGTAGAACGTCGGGACGCCGAGATACCAGTAGTACTGCGTTCCGTCGGGCGGCGTCAGCGCGATCGCCGCAGGCGACGCGAGCAGTCCGGCAGAGTGCAGCGCAGCGTAGTGGAACGCGAGCACTGGATATAGAAGGTAGAAATACACCGGTGGATAGACGTACATCCGCGGCGTCCAGTCGCCGCGCTGCAGCATCCCGACCACCGCGTTCATCACGGTGGGCTCGTCCCACTCGTAGATGTAGGGGATGCCATGAACAACGCCGGGCAGGCGAAGCAGCGCCGCCCCGGTGAGGACGGCGAGCAGGAGCAGGGCCCGTCCCCACCGGCCGGCCGCGGACATTCTCACCGCCGGCGCACGGCCGGCCATGTTAGGGCGTCGCCCGCCGGATGGCAACCGTTTCGATGAGATTCAGCTCACCGGCCGTCCAGGACGGCAGCGCCGGCGTCCCGCCTTCGATCGGGACCCGCTTGAGCTGCAGGGCGTTGCCAATGTTGTTCTTCGCAGGCGACAGGTCCAGGATCTGGTCCCCTGTGGTCGCCTGGAAGGTCCAACTGCCGACTAGGCCGGGGCTCTTGTCGGGAAGGCGCTGGATGTTCGCTTCGTCGTGGATCTCGTCGGGGCGCAGGACGCGATCCCACAGGCGGACGCCGGTGATCAAGCCGGTAAACGAGACCTGGTCGGAAGCCCGAGGATCCCGGCAGCCGATCGCCAGCGGCGCGCCCTCGCTTTGAATGGTCCCTTCGTAGTTGGGCGTCCGGCCGGTGTCCTGAATCGCCGGGCTGCCGTTGATATAGATCGCGGTCTTGTGGCCGTCGTACGTCGCCGCGAGATGGGTCCACTTCCGGAACGGCACAAACCCGGCGCGGCCGGCCCCCCACCGTCCCGCGACGCTCAGGTCCACCCAGATCTTGTTGTTGCTGTCACCCGACAGCCGCAGAGTGTAGCCGTTGTTATCGCGCTTGCTCAGGATGGGACCTTCCGACTCCAATCCCGCCATCGTATGCATGCCGGGCGGTTCATGCATGCTCTCGAGGTACAGCCAGGCTTCGGCGGTCAGTTGCTGAACGTTGAGCGACGGCGCATCCGATACGGTCGCGCAGGTCGGCGACGGTCGGAGGGCCCACCCTGCGTGGGTGTCCCGGCGCGGCGTGCGTAGCGTGACATGCAGCTGGACCGGCAGGGTCGCCGCCTGTTCGATGCGGAACGGCGGCGTCGTGAAATTCAGGGGCTCGAGCCCGCCGACGGTGTGACTCGCCACGATGAGCCGCCCGACCTGGATCTCGATATAGAGCTGATACGTCGGCGGCGCCCACAGCCAGGGCCACGCGCCGGCGACGCTGATCGTATAGGGGCCCGGCGTGAACCGCTGGTCGGGTAGGTGGATTGTCTGCCCGTACGCGCCCACGGCCTGTTTGGAGACTGGGTCGGGCACCATATCTCCCGCCTCCAGCTGCACGGGAAAGACTGCGTTGACCTCCTGCGGCTTTGGCCGGACGATGTAAATCTTCGGATCGATGACCGGATACGTATCCAGCGCCCAGGAGTCCGCCGTGTAGACGTACGGTGGCCGCGGAATCACGGCCAGCGGCGGCAGACGGTCGAGCGGGCTCCGGTCGCCGACCACGGCAACGGCGACGCGGTTCTTCAAGTACCAGGCGACGTCGGCGTCCCGCGGCGCGAACAGCGTGGTATAGGGCAGCCGGTCGAGCCCCGGGATGAACCATCGTAGGTCCTCTTCGAAGGCGATGCGCGAGCCCGGCGCCATGTGGCGGCGCAGCCAATCGACGGCGGCGGTCCGAGTGTCGGGGCGGAAGCCCAACGTCCATCCGAGGCGGATGCTGTCCCGCGCGGGCGCCGCGAGCAGCGTCACCACCGCGAGACCGGCGAACGCCGGAGCGAGGCGGACGTGTCCGGTCGGCCACCGGCTCAGTACCAGCCGCCACGCCCAGACGCAGGCGACCCCTGCCAAGAGCGCAATGACCGGCAGCGCCGCCATCATGTTGCGGAGCGTCGTCAACCGCTGTCCTGACATGAAGAGGATGTAGACCACCGGGAAACTGACCAAGTATACGTGCTCGCGCGGCGCGGACCGGTACCCGACGATCGCGCCGGTGAGCGCGGCAATCGCCGGCAGCAGGCCGATCGCAGCGTGCGGGACAACGAACCACTCGTCGCCCTGGCTGGGGCGGACGAAGTACGCGAGATATCTGGGTAGGATCGTCTTCATAAGATGGAGGCTCGGAATGCCGCCGTAGGCCAGGGCCTGGTCGCGAAACTGCTGTAGGACCATTTGGGATCGGATCAGGACGTATGGTGTGCCGAGCGCGAAACCGGCCAGCGCGCAGGCGCCCATCAGCACGAGCGGTGCCGTGATCAGGTGCTTCCGCTGGGTGTTGAGCAGATGGGCCAGGGCGAGCGGTAGTCCGACGACCACCGCGTTCGTCTTGGTCGAGATCGCGACGCCGGCCAGCAGGCCGGTCACCGCGTAGTCGCGGACTGTTCCGCGGCGCAGCACCGCGAGCCCGGTCAGCAGGGTGAGCGTGACGAAGAACGTCATCGGGATGTCCACGCGGACCGTATCCGAGTAGTACACGGCGCCGGGGGCGAACGCGAGAAACGCGGCGCCCAGTAAACCGGCCGGCGCGCCGTAGACCGCCCTGCCGAGGCGGTAGACCAAGTAGACGGTCGCGGTACCGACGAGCGACGTGAGCACGCGTCCCCACAAGTAGAACGATGGAACGCTGATGTACCACCAATACGCGCTGCCTGAGGCCTGAGGGTGAAAGAGGTTGATGTCCCACGGCGTGGCGAGCGCGCCGCGCGCGTGCAGATAGAAATAGTGCAGGTACATCACCGGCAGCAGCATGTAATAGTACACGCTCGGGTAAACAAACGCGTTGGGGTACAGATCCCCGCGCTGCATCATCCCGATGACGTAGCTGAGGACCGTGGGCTCGTCCCACTCGTGCATGTACGGGAGACCCCGGCCTACGCCCAGCAGCCTGACCGCCAGCGCGGCAGTAAGGACCAGCCCGAGCAGACTCGTCTCGCGTGACGCGACGGCTTCGCGGAGCTTTTGTCCGATCATCGTTCCCCCCGGGCGGATACTTCGGGCCGTCAGGTTCTCTTTACGGCCCGCGCCGACCTGCTGCCGCCACAGAGGAACGAGCGCGCGCTCCGCGCGAACTTACGGCACATGCCGCGACTGAGGGCCGAGGGGCCGCGTCGGCGTTATCCGCATCAGATCGGCGTCGGAACGGTGCTGATCTCCCCGCTCCAAAAACGCTACGTCGCCGACGTGCTGCGCACCGCCCGCCTCTCCTACGGGCCCTACTCGGCGGCGCTCGAGCGCAAGTTTGCCGAGGCACACGCACGGCGGTTCGCCGTGTTCTGCAACAGCGGCACGAGCGCGCTGCAGGTCGCCGTTGACGCGCTCCGCAATACCTACCGCTGGAAGCCCGGCGACGAGGTGCTCGTCCCGGCGGCTACGTTTATCGCCACGTCGAATGTGGTGCTGATGGCCGGGCTCAAGCCGGTGTTCGTCGACATCGACCCATGCTACTACGAGATCGATCCCGCCCAGATCGAGCGCCACATCACCCGCCGGACCCGAGCAATCATGCCGGTGCACCTTTTCGGCCAGCCGTGCGACATGCGGCCGATTCTCGAGATCGCAAGGCGCCGGCGGCTGCACGTGCTCGAGGATTCCTGCGAGGCGATGTTCGTGAAGTACCGTGGCGCCCCCGTCGGCTCGTGGGGCGAGATCGCATGCTTCTCCACCTATGCCGCGCACCTCCTCACAACCGGCGTGGGCGGACTGGCCTGCACGAACGACAAAGACCTCGCCGTGCTCCTGAAGAGTCTCTGCAACCACGGACGGGACGGCATTTACACGTCGATCGACGACGACAAACGGCTGCGCGGCGCGGCGATGCTCCGGGTGGTCGAACGGCGCTTCTCGTTCGTTCGCCAAGGCTACAGCTACCGTGCGACCGAACTGGAGGCCGCGCTCGGCCTCGCGCAGCTCAAGACTTGGCGGGAAACGATCGCCGAGCGCCGGCGGAACGCCGCGTATCTCACGAACGGCCTCCGCGATCTCGAGGATCGGGTGCAGCTGCCGGCGATCCGGCCGCACACCGAGCATGCGTTCATGATGTATCCGATCGTTCTGCGTCCCGGCGCCGGCAGCAAGCGCGACCTGGTGTTCTTCCTCGAGGACCGGAACGTCGAGACGCGGGATGCCTTCCCATTGCTGTCGCAGCCGTTCTACCGGCGCCTCTTCGGCCCTCTCGCGGCCCGCTATCCCGTGGCGCAGTGGGTGACGCAGAACGGTTTCTACGTCGGATGCCATCCGGGACTCACGCGGCGGGAGCTCGACTTCATCATCGAGCAGATGCACGCGTTCTTCAGACGATGAGCGCGCCTCCGGCCGGCCTCAGGGTGTCGCTCGCCATCCTGACGCTCAACGAAATCGATGCGGTCCGCGGCATGTTCGCCCGCATTCCGCTCGCCGCGGTGGACGAGGCATTCGTAGTGGACGGCGGGTCCACGGACGGCACACGCGCGTTCTTCGAGGCGCGCGGCCTGCCCGTGATCGTGCAGGAGGTCCGCGGGCGGGGGGAGGCGTTCCGCCTGGCCGTCCGTCGGGCGCGGGGCGATCTCATCGTGTTCTTCAGCCCGGACGGGAACGAAGACCCGGCGGACATCCCGAAATTCCGCGAGTACTGTGAGCGCGGCTGCGATCTGATTATCGCCTCCCGGATGATGCGCGGCGCACGCAACGAGGAGAGCGATCAGGTCATCAAGCCGCGGAAGTGGGCGAACCAGGGGTATACGCTGATCGCCAATCTGCTGTGGAACACCCGTGCCTGCCTGACGGGCCGCGGCTATGTGACGGACAGCATCAACGGCTACCGGGCGATCCGCCGGGAGGCATTCGACGTGCTCGGTTTGGACGTGAAGGACTTTACCATCGAGTATCAGATGACGATCCGGGCGCTCAGACGCGGCCTTCGCATTGTCGAATTCCCGACGCGCGAGGGGCCGCGCATCGGAGGCGTGAGTAAAGTCGGATCGGTGGACGCCGGCCGGCGTTTCACGCGGACACTCGCGCGCGAATTGCTGGCGGGAATGTCGCCCGGGCCGCGGGAACCCGCGGGCGCGCCGGTGCCGGCCTCAACACCGCCGCCGCCCGCACCCGCCGCGCTCGCCGCCTCCTCGTTAGGGGGGCACGCGGCGGCATCTCCGCGCCGGAAGACCGCCCTCATCACCGGGATCACCGGACAGGACGGATCGTATCTCGCGGAGCTCCTGCTCGCGAAGGGGTACGATGTCCACGGAACGATCCGCCGGACCAGTTCGTCCGCCGTCGGGCGCCTCGCCGCGCTGCTGGACGGCCCCGGCGGTCCGCGGATCCATCTTCACCACGCGGACCTCGCCGACGCGGGGCGTGTCGTCGAGGTGATTCGCGCCGTCCGGCCGGACGAGCTGTACCATCTCGCGGCGCAGAGTGAGGCCGGACTCAGCTTCGAGATTCCAGAATACACGGCGGACATCACCGCGCTGGGGATGCTGCGAGTGCTCGACGCGCTGCGGGCCGCCGGATGCGCCACCCGCGTCTTTCACGCCGCCAGCTCGGAGATGTTCGGGGCGGCGGCATCCTCTCCGCAGAACGAGAGCACGCCGTTTCATCCGCGGACGCCGTACGCGGTCTCGAAGGCGTTTGCGTACTGGACCGCGGTCAACTATCGTGAGGCGTACGGGATGTTCGTCTGCAACGGGATCCTCTACAACCACGAGTCGCCGCGGCGCGGCGAGAACTTCTTCACCCGCAAGGTCACCCGCGCCGTGGCTCGGATCAAGGCCGGATTGCAGAAAGGCCTGACGCTCGGGGACCTGTCGGCGCAGCGGGACTGGGGGTACGCACCCGAGTACGTCGACGCGGCGTGGCGCATGCTGCAGCAGCCGGAGCCGGATGACTATGTCATCGCCACGGGTGAGACGCACAGCGTCGAGCAATTCGTCGACGCGGCGTTCGCCGAAGCGGGTTTGGCATGGCGCGATCATGTCGAGACCGCGGCGCAGCACGTCCGGCCCGCGCAGGGAGAGAATCTTGTGGGCGATGCGTCCAAAGCCCGGGACCGGCTCGGGTGGGTCGCGGCGACGAGGTTCCACGAGATAGTACGGCTCATGGTCGAAGCCGATTGCGCGCTGGTGGGCGTCGGGGCCGGCCGGCCCGCCGCACCGCCGCAAGAGCGGTACGCGAGAGGATGAGTTTCTGGATCGGTAAGCGCGTCCTCGTCACCGGCGGGGCGGGATTCATCGGCAGCCACCTCGTCGAGCGTCTCGTGGCGCTCGGCGCGGCGGTGACCGTGCCGCTGCGGTCGGCGGACGCGCGCCGTGACCATCTCGCCGGCGTGCTCGACCGGGTCGCGCTGCCCGTGGCCGATCTCGGCCGCTGGGAGGAGTGCGCCGCGGCCGTGGCCGGACACGACGTGGTGATGAACCTCGCGGCCCGCGTCGGCGGTATCCAGTACAACATCGACCATCCCGCATCGATTTTTCGCGAGAACATGACGATCTTCATGAACGTCATCGAGGCGGCCCGGATCGCCGGAGTGAAGCGTTTCCTGGTGGTCAGCTCCGCCTGCGTCTACCCGCGGGAGTGCTCCGTGCCGACGCCGGAGGAAGAGGGCTTCGCGGGGACGCCGGAGCCGACCAACGAGGGCTACGGCTGGTCCAAGCGCATGGAAGAATTCTTGGGCGCGGCGTACGCGCGTCAGTACGGACTGTCGGTCGCGATCGCGCGCCCGTACAACGCGTACGGACCGCGCGACAACTTCAACCCGGACTCATCGCACGTGATCCCCGCGCTGATCCGCCGGATCTTTGCGGGTGAAAACCCGCTGCGGGTGTGGGGGACCGGCGAGCAGACGCGGACGTTTCTCTACGTCACGGATTTCGTGGAAGGACTGATCGCGGCCGCGGAGCGCTATCCGGAGGCGGATGCGGTCAACATCGGGTCGACCGAAGAGGTCACGATCCGGGACCTCGCGCACCTCATCGTCGAGCTGTCGGGCCGGCGCGTCGCCGTGGAGTTCGACGTCTCGCGTCCCGGCGGGCAGCCGCGGCGGACGTGCGACACCGCCAAAGCGGAGCGCGTCCTCGGATTTCACGCCGCGGTGCCGCTCCGCGAGGGCCTGCGGCGCACGATCGAATGGTACGCGACGCAGGTGTCGCGTCACTCCCCGCAGGTACGTTGACACTATTCCCGAGGCGTCCCGCATTGGGCCGCAGACGCTGCTGATGACCCAAAATAAGCGCCGGTAGAATGGAGGCGGGCGATGCGTTGGAGGCACGTCCCGTGGTACGTGTGGGTGGCATCAGGAGCGTTGGTGACATTGGCTGGAATCGACGTATCTTCCCGGATCACGGAGCGCCTATCCCCCGCGATCCAGCGCATTCCCGAGTTTGGCGGCGCCGCCTCAGGGTCGGTGCAAGCGGCCATTAATGCGGCTGCGTTCACAGCCACTAGTTATTTCGCCAAGAACCCCCAACTGGACCGGACGGGTCAAACGTTCGGGCAGGATGTCCCTGCGATCCAGCAGGCGCTGAACGACGCCGAAAACGCTCAGCGGGCGTTGGAGGACGTGGAAGCCACCCGCATAAAAGGAGACACTTCTCATATGCGAGAAGACGCGATCGAAAAGGCGGCTTTGGTCATCGAATTGGCAACGGGCATCCGCCCGCGCTGGGCACCCCCAGCCAGCATCGGCACGAATGCCTGTGAACGAATCCCTCACCCACGCTAGTTGTGCACAACAAGCCGGTCACGACATGTTGAGCGCGTCGGCGAGCAGAATCCTTGTTGTCACGCGCGTTACGGCGCTTGGCGCTGCCGCGATTCTGGCATCGGCATGTACCTCGGCCCGTCAAGGGGCGCAGCAGCCGCCCGCGCAGCAGCCGCCGTCGGTCATGCAGCCGGTTTCACCGACGGCGCCGCCGGCCGTCGCGCAGCAGCAGCGTACGCCGCCCTCGGTCATGCAATTGCCACCGCGGCCCGTCCGGAAACTGCCACCGCCGGTGCCGTGGAAGGCCCCGCCACCGGCCGTCCAGGCGAATCCCACCAAGGTCAAGCAGGCCGCACCCGTCGTGAACGCCGTGAAGCGCTATTACGTAGAGAACAACTGCTATCCGGACATGGCGCGCGGCGGCGCGGGAGTACCGCCTGGACTCAAATCCATCCTGGACAAGGCGTCGTGGCCGGCGGGGTTTGTCTATGAAACGCTCACGGCGGCAATGGGATGGCAGCTCGGAGCGGGCACGGTGTACTACGTGGACGTATACTATCCCGGCGATACGCCGATGTGGAACGGGCCCGGATCGGGCCGGATCTACATCGTGTATAACCAGGCGGTCGAGACCTGTTGAGCAGAGGCCCACTCCCGTAGGATGCACATTCTAGGCATCAACGCGCATCATGCCGGCGCTTCGGCCTGCCTGATCCGGGACGGCGAGCTCATCGCCGCCGCGGAGGAGGAGCGCTTCCGGCGCATCAAGTACTGGGCGGGATTCCCACGCCTCGCCATCGAGTACTGCCTCCGCGCGGGCGGGATCACCGCCTACGATCTCGACCACGTCGGGATCTCGCGCGATCCGAGCGCGAATCTGATGAAGAAGGTGCTGTTCACGCTCGCGCGCCGACCGAGCCTCGGACTGATCCGCGAGCGCCTGGCGAATCAGCTGCAGGTGCGCCGGCCCGACGCGGCGCTCAGCGAGACGCTCGGGCTGGATCCGCGGCGCCTACGGGCGCAGTTCCACAACGTCGAACATCACCGCGCCCACATGGCGAGCGCGTTTTTTGTCTCGCCGTTCCCCCGCGCCGCGGTATTGTCGGTCGACGGCATGGGCGATTTCGTCAGTACGATGTGGGGCACCGGAAACGACAACCGCCTCGACATTCTGGGCGAGATCAACTTTCCCCATTCGCTCGGCTACGTCTACACCGCCGTGTCGCAGTGGCTCGGGTTTCCGCAGTACGGCGACGAGGGGAAAGTCATGGGCCTCGCGCCATACGGCCGGCCGGTGTTCATGGACGAATTCCGGCGGATGCTGCGGGTGCAGGCCGACGGCACGTTCGAGCTCGACCTGGATTTCTTCGTCCACCATGCCGCGGGCGCGTCGATGACCTTCGACGAAGGCTCGCCGGCGATCGGCACGATGTACTCGCCGAAGATGGTCGAGACGTTCGGCCCGCCGCGCGAGCCCGGCGCGGAGATCACGCGAAGACACCAGGACATCGCCGCGTCGCTGCAGGCGATGCTCGAAGAGGCCGAGTTCGCGCTGGTCCGGCGTCTCCAGCGGGAGACCGGTGCGGCGGCGCTGTGCATGGCCGGGGGGGTCGCCCTCAACAGCGCCTTCAACGGGAAGATCCTGCCGAACACGGAGTTCCGCGACATCTTCATCCAACCGGCGGCCGGCGACGCGGGGACGGCCCTCGGCGTGTGCTACTACATCTACCATCATGTGCTGGGCCGGCCGCGATCGTACGTCATGACCCACGCCTACACCGGACCCGAGTACGCCAACCGGGAGATCGCGGAGATCCTGGCGTCGTACCAGGCGGCCGTCGAGTCCCTCGACGAGGACGAGCTCGTCCGCCGCGCGGCGCGGCTGGTGGCCGAGGGCAATGTGGTCGGCTGGTTTCAGGGGCGGATGGAGTGGGGCCCCCGCGCCCTCGGCAACCGCAGCATCGTCGCCGATCCCCGGCGCGCGGACATGAAGGACGTGCTGAACGCCCGCATCAAGCGCCGGGAACCGTTCCGGCCGTTCGCGCCGTCGGTGCTGCTGGACGCGGTGGGCGAATATTTTGACCAGACCTATCCGGACCCGTTCATGCTGAAAGTGTATAATGTGTTGCCGGCGCGGCGGGGGGATATCCCGGCGGTGACCCACGTCGACGGGACCGGCCGGCTGCAAACCGTGGACCGGCCGGCCAACCCGCTGTACTGGCGGCTCATCAAGGAGTTCGGCGAGCAGACCGGGGTGCCGGTCGTGTTGAACACGTCCTTCAACGAGAACGAGCCGATCGTGTGCACCCCCCGAGAGGCGATCGAGTGTTTTCTACGCACGCGCATGGACGCGCTCGTCCTCGGGAACCATCTCGTCCGTAAGTAACCCCCGATGTCCGTGACGGTGCGCCTGGAACCGATCGGCCGGTTCCCCGGCCTGCGGGTGCTCGCCTGGCACGCCGGCGCGCTGTACGCCGGACGCGGCTACGCGCTGCTGCGCTGGGAGCCCGGCACCGGCCGGTGGACGCGCCGCGCGTCGTTCAGTCCCGCACGCTGGCGCCGTGTGACGTCCCGGAATCGCCTCTCTGCCCGGCTGGTCCGCGACGGGTTTCACGCGCTGGCGGGACTGCCCGACGGCACGCTCGCGGCCGTTTTTCCGGGTGCGATCGGGGTGCTCCGGCCCGGGAGCGACCGATTTCAGGCCGTCTTTCGCGTCCCGCGCGGGACGCGTCCCCTCGCGATCGCCGCCACGCCCTCGGGCCGCCTGTATTGGGGAGAGTATTTCGACAATCCGCACCGGGAGGCCGTGCACGTCTACGGCTCGGCCGACGCCGGCGCTTCATGGGAGGCGGTCTACACGTTCCCGCCCGGGGCGATCCGCCACGTGCACAGCATCACGTACGATCCGTACGCCGACCGTCTGTGGGTGCTGACCGGGGACGAAGGCGAGGAGTGCCGGATGCTTCGAGCCGCGCCGGACTGGTCCTCGGTCGAGGTAGTGCGCTCCGGCGGCCAGCAGGCCCGCGCGGTGACGCTCGTGCCGGGCGCGGACGCGGTCTACTTCGCCACGGACACTCCGCTCGAAGCGAATTACATCTACCGCCTGGACCACCGCGGCCGCCTGGACCGGCTGGCGGCGATTGACGGGTCGAGTTTTTGGAGTTGCCGCGCCGGCGGCGCGCTCTTTTTCTCGACGGCGGTCGAACCGAGCCGCGTCAACCGGAGCCGGTACGCCACGCTGTACGGCGGCGCGGACGGCGGCGCATGGTCGGCGCTCACGCGGTGGGCCCGCGACGGCTGGCCGCTCGCGTTGTTTCAATACGCGAACATCGTGCTGCCGTCGGGCGCCAACGACGGCGACGTGCTGGCCGCCAGCGGGCTCGCGGTGCGGGGGGAAGATCACGTCGCACACCTCTGGCGGACCCACATCGCGAATGGATAGCTGGCTGCGCGAGCATCTCGTGTGCCCCCGCGACCACGGCGCGCTGCGCGAGGAAGGCGATACGCTCGTGTGTCCCGCGGGGCATGCCTATCCTTGTGTCGGCGGGATCCCCGTCATGCTGCTGTCCGACGTGCCGCCCACCCACGTGGCTTTTCACGAGACGCTGTCGCGTGTCGGCGATGCGGCCGCGCCGGGCGGGCGCGCCGCCACCGGCCGCGCCGCGGCCGGCGGCGTCGATCCATTCGTGCAGGACGCGGTCGCCGGCACGTGCGGAAACATGTACCGCCGGCTCGTGGGCCGGCTGACGGAGTATCCGATCCCCGACGTCCGGCTGCCGCCGGGCGGGGGGCGGGTCTTCCTGGACGTCGGCTGCAACTGGGGGCGTTGGTGCGTCAGCGCGGCGAGGAAAGGGTACCGCGCCGTCGGCGTCGATCCATCGCTGGAGGCGATCGAGGCCGCGCGCCGCGTCGCGCACCAATTGGGCGCGGCGGCGATCTACGTGGTCGCCGACGCGCGGCACCTGCCGTTCCGCGCGGGATCGTTCGACGTGGCATTTTCCTACAGCGTGCTCCAGCACTTCGACAAGGGCGACGCTCGGAAGGCGCTCGCTGAAATCGGGCGCGTGCTCGGCGCGTCGGGGATCTCGATCATCCAGATGCCGAACGCGTTCGGCCTCCGCAACCTGTACCATCAGGCGCGTCGAGGCTTCCGCCGCACGCGGGCCTTCGAGGTGAGGTATTGGAGCCCGCGCGAGCTCCGCCGCGTGTTCGCGCGCGCGATCGGTCCCACGTCGCTCTTCGCGGACGGCTACTTTTCGCTGAATCCGCAGGCCAGCGATCAAGAACTCCTGCCGCCCCCGTTTCGATACGTGGTATACTGCTCCGAGTTGATTCGCCATCTCAGTGAAAGGCTGCCCTGGCTGGTGTTGGGTGCGGATAGTCTTTACGTGAGATCTAGGCGTCGCGAGGACGGATCCGCGTGACCACGGCGCTCAACAGAATTGCCGGCGCCTGTGCCGCCGCGACCCTGCTGCTGTCCGCCTCGGGTGATGCGGGGACGCCCGGCCGCGCGGGTCTGCCGCCCGAGATCGTCGTGCCCCTCGTCACCGCCACCCTTCCGCTCGGCTTGACCAACGCCCAGGCCGGCATCGTCGTCGCGTCCGACGGCCTGATCGTCACCGAGCTGCGCACGGTGCGCAGCGCGCACACCCTGACCGTGACGCTGCCCGGATCCTCGCCGCTTCCCGCCCGGCTGGTGGCGTCGGACGCGGGCAGCGATCTCGCCCTGCTCAAGGTCGCGGCCCCGCATCTCCTGCCGGTCCCGCCGTTTGCAGACTCGACGCCGCTCCAGATCGGACAGTCGGTGCGCGCCTACGGCTACCCGTTCGCGGAATCCCTCGGCTCGCGCGATCTCGCGGAGGGAGAAGGGACGATCAGCCGGATCGCGGGTCCCCCGGTGTACGCATTCTTCTCCGACGCCTTGGTCAGCCCGGGGTTTGCCGGCGGCCCGGTGCTCGACACCGCCGGCCGGGTCGTCGGGATGATGCAGGTGACCGCGCCGGGCGTCCGGCGCACCGCGTGGGCCAAGTCGAATCCGGGACTGCTCCCGGTCGTCGAGCGGATGCGCCGGGAACCGGCCGGCCGTGCCGCATCGCCGCCGTCCGCCGCCGCCGTTCCGCCCGCGCCCCGTCTCGCCTCGCGGCAGATTACCATCGCGGTGAACGCGACGCTATCCGGGCCGTCGGCCGCGGGCGGCCGTGCCATTCGTGACGGCGTGCAGCTTGCGGTTGAGGACCTCGGCGCCGCGCTTCGGGCGCGGGGCATCGGACCGTCGGTGATCGCGGCGGACGATCGAGGAGATCCCGCGGTCGCGGCGGACAACGCGCGGCGTCTCGCGGCCGATCCCTCCGTGCTGCTCGTCGTCGGCCACAGCCTCTCCGGCACGTCGATCGCGGCGGCGCCGGTCTACGACGGCGCCGGCCTCCCGATGATCACGCCCGCCGGCGAAGTGGCTACGCTGACGGACGCGGGACACGGGTCGGTGTTCCGCGTGATCGGCCGGGACGACGTCCAGGGGGTCGCCGCGGCGCAGTTTGTCCGCGTCCGGCTTGGCGGCGGGAGCGCGTACGTCGTGTACGAGCCGAGCGATTATGGACTGCGTACCGCCGCGGGATTCTGGTGGGAAGGGCAGCGCCTGGGGCTGCGCGCCCAGGGATTGAGCGCCGTAGACGACACGACGCTGGCCCAGGTCGTCGCCTCCATCGCCTCGGCGGCGCCCGCCGTCGTGTACTACGGGGGGGAAATGGCGGGCGCCGTGCCGCTTCTGAAGCGCATGCGCGAGGCGGGCGTGCGGGTGCCGCTGATCGGCGCCGACGGCCTCGACACGTCCGAGTTCGCCTACCTCGCGGGCGGCGCGATGCTGCCGGCCTTCTACACGGTTCTCGACGGTCCGTCTGGGCTCTATCCGGGTGCCGGCCGGTTCGTCGAGCGCTTCCGCGGCCGATTCGGGCGCCCCCCCGAACCGTTTGCGGCCCTTGCCTTTGACGCCGCCGGCGCGGGCCTCCAGGCGATTGTCGCCGCGGGAGCGGGCGGCGCGCCGGATCGCGCCGGCGTGCTCGCGGCGCTCCACGATCCGGCCTTTCAATATCAAGGTGTCACAGGGATGATCCGGTTCACTTCGAATGGGGACCGCGTGCACAGCCCGGTCTACGTGATGGAGGTCCGGAGCCCGGCGTGGTCGCGGTGGCGGGACAACACCGTGGCCGCCGCCTTCTTCCCATGACGCGCGCCCGGACGTGGCCGGCGGCCGGCGTATCGCTGCTCTGCGATGTGTGGTGGGCCGCCTTTGTGCTTGTGTTTTTCGGCATGGGCGCCGCCGCGGTGCTCCGGGCCGTCATGGGCGCCGCCGCGCTTCCCGCCGACGTCGGGCTCGGGGTCGCCGTGCTCTTCGCGTTGTGCGCCGTCCCCGCGATTCGGTCCAGGCGCACGGGGTCGTTCGACATCTTTGAGCTCGGGGTGTCGTTCGCCGCGATCTACTTCTTGTACATCGGCGTCCGGGCGCTGGATCTGCTCATCAATCCCGGAGTCTTGGCCGCCGAGACGCCGCATCCGAGCGTCATCGTCGCCGGGCTGGCCCAGGCCGTGTGGTACGCGAACCTGGGCGCCGCAGCATATCTTGCCGGCTACCGGCTGCCATTTCCGTACGGCCGCGCCGCGGCGCGGTTCTTCGCCGGGGATACGCAGGTCGGCGCCCGGCTGGTCAACGCGGTGGCCATCGTGTTCTATGTCCTCGGCTGGCTGGCGCGGCTGCCGGAGCTCACGCACGGCTGGTTTTTGACGACCGCGGCGTCCCGGTTTGCGGGCCAAGTCCCACCCGTCGTGCAGACCGTGTCGTTCTTCTCGATTCTCGCGGTCCTCGGCTACGCGCTCTCGCTCGTCGCGCTGGCGGTTCCCGGCGGCAGCCGGCCGGGTCCGCGCGTTCTGGCCGCGATCCTCACCTGCCTCGAGTTCATCTACGCGTTTATCATCGGCTCCAAGTTTTATCTGGGATTGATCGTGTTCATCCTTCTGCTGCTGGCCCACTATCTGCGGCGGCGCATCTCACCCGCCGTCCTGCTCGCGACGATTCTCGTCTTTATGTTCGTCGTCACCCCGATCGTCACGGAGTACCGGGAAGTCGCGGGCCTGGAGAGCATTCCGCTGCGCTCGTTTGGCCGCGAGCTTCCGCACGTGACGAGACTGGTGATCGCGCGGCTTCGCCGCTTCACGCCGGTCCAGTACGTCACCATCAGCTCGCAGGCGGTCCTGGACCGGCTGTCCGGCGTGGACGGCATCGCGGCCGTGGTCCGGGGGGTCCCCCAGATCACCGGCTATGCGCGTGGGGCGTCGCTCGCCTGGGTCGTCAAGGTGCTCGAGCCCACGATCATCCGCCCGGCGAAATATGACGTCCTGGCGCGCGTCCTGACCCCCGTGCCGCGCCTCTTCGGGTATCCGGATTTCTCCCGGGGCGGCATCGCCCTCACGGAGGTGGCAGAGTTCTACTGGAACTTCGGCATCGCCGGGATCCTGATCGGGATGTTTCTCGTGGGCCTGCTGCAGCGCGCAGCGGTGGCCTGCCTGCTGCAGCCGGTCTCGCCGCTGCGGGCTTTCATCTACGCGATCCTGTGGCCGTGGATGATGACCGCGGTCGAGGGCTGGGCGTTCTCGATCTATCCGAACGTCTTCCGCCTGACCGCGCTGGCCGCGCTTATCGCCTGGGGCACCCTCTGGCTTGCCCGCCGCGAACCGGCGTTTGCGCCGGCCCCCAGGGGGGAGGCGGCGGGCTAGATGGAGCGCGCACTGGCCCGGGCGGAGGCGGCACCCACCTTCCCGCGGATTTCCCTGCCGTATGTGTCGCTCTTGGTTCTTTTGTTCGCCGGGGCTATGCTGCCCTGGTACACGCTGCGGACCATGCCGCTTCTCACGATCGGGACGGCGAAAATCAACCTCGTCGACGGCCTTGCCGCCTGCGCAGTGCTGCTCGCCGCGCGGCCTATCCTCCGGAGCGTCCTCGTCGAGCGGGAGGCGCCGCTCCTTCTCCTCAGCGGTTTCATCCTATATATGGCGGTGCCGCTGGCGATCGGCCTCCACGATGCCGGCGCACGGGCGACGGCCGTTCGCGAGGCCCGCGGCCTGGCATTTTACGCCCTTGGCCTCGCGTTCGCCGCGCCGCGTTATCGCCCCGCCGACCTCCGCGCGTTCGCCGCCGCCTACGCCGGCGGCACGGTCGTGGCGGTGGCGGCGGTGTTCGTGCACCTCCGCTGGCTGGTGGCCCTCCCCGGGTACACGCCGGATGCGCTGCTGGCGCCGGCCGGGTTCACCGTCCAGTCGTTCAGCTGGAACGAGCATGTCTCGCCGATGCCGACGATCGCGGTGGCCGCCGCGGCCGGGTATCGGATCGACTATCTCGACTGGTCCGTGCCGCTGGTCGCGCTGCTGCTGGCCGTGGCCGGCGCGCTGACCGCGTCCGTACGCCTCAAGACGGCGGCGTGGGCGGCCGCGGCCCTGGCCGCCGGCTGGTATCTGCTTGTCTCCGGCGCGCGCTCACCTCAAATCGTCGGTTTGGCGGCGGCCGCCGCGATCGCGGTCGCCCTGGGACGCCGGCACGCCGCGCGCCGGCGGGTCCTCGCCGGCATCGCGATCGCGGTGGTGCTGGCCGGCGGGCTGTTGGTCGCGCGGCCCGCGGGGGTCCTGCGGGGTATCAGCGGTCCGCTGCGGACCACCGTGCTGCGGTGGGGCCAGGCGGGCGGGGACGACTCGCTTCGCCTCCGGGTGAAGGAAGTGGCCGTCAGCCTTCCGGCGTTCGCCCGCCACCCGATTTTCGGCGAGGGTCTCGGCGGCGTGATTCCGATTCGCGAGTTCGCCGTTGAGGGCATCACGCCGCGCTCGATCGCGTCGGGGTACGGGTTTCTGCTGGTCAAGACCGGCCTTGCGGGGTTCGCGCTCTATCTGGCGGTGGTCGTCGCCGTGCTCCGCGCCGCCTGGCTGCGGATTCGCAGCGGCCGGGACAACGCGGTGTGGCCCGGCGCCCGGGTCGGGCTCGTCGGGATCGGCGCGCTCCTCGCGCTCAACCTGGTGCACACAGTCGTGGACACGCCGGACGGCGCCCTCGCGTTCAGTCTCTTCTTCGGCATGATCATGGCCGGCGCGCCCGCGCGCGACGTCCGCGTGTCCAGGCCATGAAAATCCTCATGCTCACCCCGCACTATCCGCCGGAGATCCGGAGCGTGTCGCTTTTGATGTCGGAGCTCGCGGAGGATTTGGCGGCGCAGGGCCACGCCGTGACCGTGATCACGCCGTACCCGCCCGAGCACATGGACGAGGCGCGCGGGGCGCCGCCGCCGGCGCGCGAAGAGGCCCGCGGCGTCCGGGTCTTCCGCGTGCGCGTGCTGCCGTTTGTCAAAGTTGCGCCGGCGATCCGGGCCGTCACGCACTTCACGCTCGCCGGCTCGATGGCCGCGGCGGGCCTGCGGGCCGGCCGGCACGACGTGATCCTCGCCTATTCCCCGCCGCTGACCGTGGGGCTGGCCTGCGACGTGCTGAAGCGCGCCTGGCGCGCCCCGTTCGTGTTCAACGTCCAGGATCTCTATCCGCAGGCGCTCGTGGATCTCGGGCTCGTGCGCAACCCGGTCGTGCTGCGCGTGCTCGAGTGGCTGGAGCGCCACGCGTACCGTCACGCGCGCGCGATCACCGTCCACTCCGCCGGCAACCGCGACGCGTTGGTCGCCCGCGGGATCGCGCCCGCCAAAGTCACCGTCATTCCCAACTGGATCGATACGACGGCCGTCGTGCCCGGCGACCGGAACAACGGCTACCGGGCCGAATTGGGACTTGGCGCCCGGTTTGTGGTCTTATTTGCAGGCGTAATGGGGTATGCACAAGATATGGCCATCATGGTCGAGGCGGCCGCCCGGCTCCGCGATCTCGGCGAGACGGACGTCACGTTCCTGCTGGCCGGCGATGGCGTGCGACGGAGCGAGGCGGAGGCGCTCGTGCGCGCCCGCAACCTCGACACGGTCCGGTTCCTCCCGTTTCAGCCGTTCGACCGTTACCCGCAGCTGGTCAGCGCGGCGGACTGCTGTCTGGTCACCCTGCAGCCCACCGTGGCGACGCCTGTGGTACCATCCAAGATCGCGGGGATCCTCGCGGCCGGCCGGCCGGTCTTGGGGGCGCTGCCGGCGGGCGACGCGCGGACGCTGATCGAGCAGTCGGGCGGGGGACTGTGCGTGCCGCCGGGAGACGCGGCCGGGCTGGCCGAGGCGATCCGGCGGCTCATCCGCGATCCTGCGCTGGGGGCCTCGCTCGGAACCGCGGGCCGGCGGTACGTGGAGGCGCACTTGTCCCGGACGACGGCCGCGCAGGCGTACACCCGGCTCCTGACCACGGTCGTGGGCCGCGAGGGCACCGATTCGTAGAGGAAAACGGTTGTGGGTTAGCCAAAGCAAACCGCGCTGCAGTGCTTGATACTTCTTTGACGGGGGACGTAATGGCCGTAAGCACCTCTTCTGGGCTCGAGGAGCAGGTCGCCGCAACACCCACGTTGTCGCTCAACGGCGAGGCCGCCGGCCGGCTCTCGCTGAACGGCCATGTTCCGCCGGCGGCGGCGGTGCCGGGATATCCGCTCCGGCGCCCCGTCGAGGTGATGCTCGCGTCTCTAGGCATCTCGGTGATCATCCCGGCCGCGTTTCTGATCGCGGCGCTGATCTGGCTGGACGATCGCGGCCCGGTGTTTGTGCGGCAGACTCGAGTCGGTCGAGGCGGCCGGCTGTTCCATCTCTTCAAGTTCCGGACGATGCGGGAGCCCGAGGCGCATGACGTGCCGCGCCAGGCCACGACGTGCGACGGGCGCATCACCCGCGTCGGACGGCTGCTGCGGGCGACGGCCCTCGATGAGGTCCCGCAGCTGCTCAACATCCTCCGGGGGGAGATGAGCTTCGTCGGGCCGCGCGCGCTGCTGCCCAAGGAAGTCGAAGTCGATCCCAAGTCGCGCTACCATCACATCGAGGAAGTCCCGAACTACCACGTGCGGACCTCGGTGTGTCCGGGTCTCACCGGGCTGGCGCAAGTCTATGCGCGGCGGGACATCAGCCGGCAGAAGAAATTCAAGTACGACGCACTGTACGTGCGCCGGATCAGTCCGTGGCTGGACATGAAGCTGTTCGCCACGTCGGTCGTGATCAGCCTCACCGGGCGCTGGCCCCGGCGAGGCCGGTCGGTGCGGCGCAGGGGAGCGGGATGACGCCGGGGCGGGCGGAGCGAGTCGCCGCACCGTCGCCGGTTCCGAACGTCACGATCCGCCAGCCTCCGCTCGACGTCCTGATCCTCACGCGGAACGAGGAGGACAATCTTTCGCGGGCGCTGGCGAGCGTCGCCGCCCTGGCCGCCGCGGTCTGGGTCGTGGATTCCCACAGTACCGACCGGACGGCGTCGATCGCGGACGCGGCCGGCGCGCGTGTCGTGACCCATGACTTCACGGGGTACCCCGCGCAGCGGAACTGGGCGCTTCGCAATCTGCCGTTTACGGGCGACTGGGTGCTGGTCCTCGACGCCGACGAAACCGTCAGCCCGGAGCTGGCCGCCGAGCTGCCCGCGGCGCTCGCGGCGGCCCCGCCGGACCTCGCGGGCTTCTACCTGAAGCGCCGCTTTATTTTCCTCGGCCGCTGGCTCCGACACGGCGGGTACTACCCGGTCTGGCTGCTGCGGGTCATGCGGCACCGCGTGTCCCGGTGCGAGGAGCGGGCGGTCGACGAGCATTTCGTCGTCGAGGGCCGCACCGCGCGGCTCCGGCACGATCTGCTGCACGAGGACCGCCGGCCGCTGTCGCGCTGGGTGGAACGCCACGATCAGTATGCCGCCCTCGCGGCGGAGACGCTCGCCCGGGCGGGTGAACGCGGCGCCGTCGCGGGACGGTGGACCGGGACGCAGGCGGAGCGCAAACGATGGTGGTACGATCGCGTGTACCGCCGCGCGCCCGTCGGGATGCGCGCCGTCGCCTATTTTCTCTACCGGTATCTCCTCCGGGCCGGCTTCCTCGACGGCCGCGAGGGGTTTCTCTATCACCTCATGCAGGGGTTGTGGTACCGTGCGCTGATCGACGCGAAGCTGTTGGAGCTGCGCCGCCGCGCGCCGCGCGGCCATGCCGGCGCCCCCGCCGTGCGGGCGCCGGATCCCGCGCCCGAACCATGAAGCAGGTTGTCCTGAGCCCCCGGACCGGCGTCCTCGAGGTCGCGGACGTGCCGGTGCCGCAGATCCGGCCCGGCGCGGTCCTCGTGCGCAACACCGCGTCCGTCGTCAGCGTCGGGACCGAGCGGTTCGTCCTCGACATGGCGGGGCGCAGCCTCGCAGGCAAGGCGCGTGCGCGCCCGGATCTCGTCCGCGAGGTCCTCAACAAGGTCCGGCGGGACGGCCTGCGCACGACCGTGCGCGAGACGTTCATCCGGCTGGACAGTCCGCAGCCGCTGGGCTACAGCTGCGCCGGGGTTGTGGTGGACGCCGGCGCCGGCGTCGACGGCTTCCGGCCCGGCGATCGTGTCGCCTGCGCCGGCACCGGCTGGGCCGCGCACGCGGAGGTCGTGCTGGTGCCGCGCCAGTTGTGCGTGCCGCTCCCCGCCGAGGTCACGGATGAGGCCGGCGCCTTTGCCACGCTCGGGGCGATCGCGCTCCACGGCGTGCGCCGCGCGGGCGCGGGCCTCGGCGAGGTCGTGGCCGTCCTGGGGTTGGGCATCGTCGGCCAGCTGACGGTGCAGCTGCTGCGGTCCGCGGGCTGCCGCGTCGTGGCGTACGATGTGGTACCGGCGCGCGTGAAGCTGGCCGGCGAGCTCGGCGCGGACGCGGCGGCGGTCACGGCCGACGACGCGCGCGCGGCGGCCATCCGGATCACGGGTGGGCTCGGCGTCGATGCGGTGATCGTGACCGCCTCGACGGCGAGCAGCGCTCCGGTGGCGCTCGCGGCGGACCTGGCGCGCGTGCGGGGCACGGTGGTGATGGTGGGCACCACCGGGATGGACGTGCCGCGGCGCCCGTTCTGGAAGAAAGAGCTCGCGCTCGTGCTTTCGAAGGCGTCGGGCCCGGGCAGCGAGGACGAGACATACGAGCGCCGGGGCGTGGCCTTCCCGGCGCCGTACGTGCGGTGGACCGCCGGACGGAACATGGCCGCGTTTGTCGGCGAGCTCGCATCCGGGCGGGTGCGGGTCGAACCGCTCGTCACGCACCGGTTCCCGATCGAGCGGGCCGGCGACGCCTACGACCTGATCTCCGGCCGCGCGGCGCAGCCCCACCTCGGCGTGGTCCTGACGTATCCGGCGGAGAGCGATGCGCGGCGGACGATCGCGCTCCGGCCGGCGCCCCGCCGGGCCGGCGGCCTCCGGATCGGCGTCATCGGCGGCGGCGTCTTCGCCCGTACCGTGCTCCTTCCCGCGCTCCGCGGGGTCCCCGGCGTGCGGCTGCGCGCCGTCGCCACGGCGACCGGACTGTCCGCGCGGCACGTCGGCGACCGGCTGGGGTTTGAGGTGTGCACGACCGACCCCCGCGCGGTGCTGGATGACGATCAGGTGGACGCGGTGGTGGTCGCGACGCGCCACGATCTGCACGCGTCCCTCGCCGCGGACGCGCTGCGCGCAGGGAAGCACGTCTTCGTGGAGAAACCGTTGGCGCTGACCGCGGAGGACGTCCGCGCCGTGGTCGCCGCGTATACGGCCTCGCCCCGAACGCTGATGGTCGGGTTCAACCGCCGGTATTCGCCGATCGTTCGAATCCTGAAGGATTTCGTCGGCGCGGTGCGGCCGCTCGTGCTGACGTACCGCGTCAACGCCGGCGCGATCCCGGCCGATCACTGGACGTACGACCCGGTGGAGGGCGGAGGGCGCTGGCTCGGCGAGGGCGGCCACTTCGTGGACCTTCTGCAGTACCTGACGGACGCGGAGCCGGTCGAGGTCTTTGCGCGGTCCGTCGGGCCGGCCGGCGCGGCGTCGCTCGTCATCTCGCTGGCGTTCCGCGACGGCTCCGCGGGAACGATTGCGTACGTGGACGGCGCCGACCGCGCGCTCTTCCGGGAGCGCCTCGACGTCTTCGGCGCGGGGGTGGCGTGTACGCTCGACGACTTCCGCCGGGCGACGCTGGCCCGGGGCGGCCGCGTGCGGCAGGTCCGCCGGTTGGAGGCGGAGCGGGGGCATCGGGAGGAGCTGCGGGCGTGGGTCGCGGCCGCGGCCGGGAGCGCGTCCTCCCCGGTGCCGCTCGAGACCTATGTGGCGAACGCGGCGTGTTGCTTCGCGGTCGCGGAGTCCGTCCGGACCGGACGCCCGGTCGCGGTGGACGCCGCCGCGCTGCTGCGACCGCCGGCGACGGACGCCACCAGTTAGGGGGGTCGACGGTTGATGAGTGAGGGAGACGCGTTTACCGGCCGGACGGTCCTCGTGACCGGCGGGGCGGGCTGCATCGGCAGCAATCTCGTGGAGGCGCTCGCGCGGCACGGCGCGGGCCGGATTTTGGTCCTGGACAACCTCTCCTCGGCGAGCCGCTGGAACGTGCCGGATCACGCGCCGGTGCGGTTCGTCCAGGGCAGCGTGACCGAGGATGAGACGCTGCGCGGCGTCTTCGCCGAGCGGCCGGACTACGTGTATCATCTCGCCGCGCTCTTCGCCAACCAGAACTCCGTCGATCACCCCGAGCAGGATCTGCTGGTCAACGGGCTCGGCACGCTGAAGATGCTGCAGTTCGCGCATCTGGCCGGGGTGCGTCGGTTCGTGTACGCGTCGTCGGGCTGCTCCGTGTACGGCAGCAAGGCGCCGCTGCCGCTGCGCGAGGACTTCGTGTCGATCGATCTCGACACGCCGTATCAGATCACGAAGCTGCTCGGCGAGCTCTACTGCAACTTCTTCCATCACTACTATCAGTTGCCGGTCGTGCGGGCGCGATTCTTCAACGTTTACGGACCCGGCGAGATCCCCGGCCGCTACCGGAATGTCATCCCGAATTTTCTCTACTGGGCGATGCGCAAGGAGCCCCTGCCGATCACCGGCACCGGTGAAGAGACCCGCGACTTCACGTACGTCGGGGATGTCGTGCGGGGTCTGCTCGCCGCGGGCGTCGCCGACGAGGCCGTCGGCGAGGCAATGAATCTCGCGTCGGGCCGGGAGGTTACCGTCGGGAGCCTGGCCGCGCTCGTCAACGAGCTCACCGGCAATCCGGCCGGCGTCCGCTATGCGGCGCGGCGCTCGTGGGACAACATCACCCGCCGGTGCGCGTCGGTCGAGAAGGCCGGCCGCCTGCTCGGCTATCAGCCGTCCGTCGACTTCGAGACCGGCATCCGGCGGACGTTCGACTGGGCCACGGCGAACTGGGACCGGATCGTCCGCGACGCGCGGTTCTGAGGCGGCCGGGACGATGTACGCGGTCATTCTGGCGGGCGGCAAAGGCGAGCGGCTCCGGCCGTTCACCGAGGACCGGCCCAAGCCGATGGTCGAGATCGCCGGCATGCCGATCCTCGGCCATCAGATTCGCTGGCTGCACGCGCAGGGCGTGCGCCACGTCGTGATCGCCTGCGGATACCGCCACGAAGTCATCGAAGCCTACTTCGGGACCGGGGAGCGCTTCGGCGTGCGCATCGCGTACGCCGTGGAGGAGCAGCCGCTCGGACGGGGGGGCGGCCTGCGGCAGGCCCTCGGCCGGGTGCCGGCGGACGTGGACACCGTCATCGCGACGAACGGCGACGTGATCACGGACCTGCCGCTGGCGCCGCTGCTCGCGGCCCACCGCGCGCGGCCGGTGCTGGCCACGGTGGTCCTGGCACCGTACGTGAGTCCGTACGGCCTGGTCGAGGTGGACGACCACGACCGGGTCACCCACTTCCGCGAGAAGCCGGAGCTGCCGTATTGGATCAACGCCGGCATCTACGTCCTGGCCGCGGCCATCCGCGACTGCCTGCCCGAACGCGGCGACCACGAGACGACGACCTTCCCCGACCTCGCGCGCGCCGGCCGGCTGGGCGCGTTCAAGAGCCGGGCTTACTGGCGCGCCGTCGACACGATCAAGGACGTCAACGCGGTCACGGCGGAACTCCGCGCGACCGAGGTCGGTCCCGCCTCCCCCGGGGCGGGCGACGGCCGATGAGGGCCGTCATCCCGGTGGCCGGGCGCGGCAAACGGCTGCGGCCGCACACCCACACCCAGCCGAAGGTCTTGATGAACGTGGCCGGCAAGCCGATCCTGGCCTACATCCTCGACGACCTGCGGGATCTCGGGGTCGAGGAGATCACGTTCGTCGTCGGCTACCTTGCGGAGAAGGTGGAGGAGTTCGTCCGCGAGCGCTATTCGATTCGCGCCCACTTTATTTACCAAGACGAGCCGCTCGGCAACGGCCACGCGATCTATCTGGCGCGGGAGCACCTGACCGGGCCGACGCTGATCGTCTTTGGAGACACGATCGTGCGGGCCGACCTGCGCGCCGCGTCCCGGCTCGACTGTTCGGCGATCGGCGTGCACCAGGTGTCGGATCCGCGCGCGTTCGGCGTCGTGGAGCTGGACCGGGACGGCTTCGTGCGGCACCTGTGGGAGAAGCCGTCCGCGCCGCCGAGCGATCTCGCCGTCGTCGGCGTCTACATGATTCAGCGCCCCGGACCGCTGCGCGCGGCGCTCGAGCGCCTCGTCGAGCAGCGACGGATGGCGAACGGCGAGTACTGGCTCGCGGACGCCCTGCAGCTCATGGTCGAAAGCGGCGAGCGGCTGCGCACCTTCCCGATCGAGCGCTGGTACGACTGCGGCACGCCGGAGGCGCTGCTGCACGCGAACCACGCGCTCCTCGAGTCCTCGTCCCCGGCCCCCGCGGACATCGGCGGGTCGGTGATCGTGCCGCCGTCGTTCGTCTCCCCGACCGCGGTGGTGGAAGGATCGGTGGTCGGGCCGTACGTGACGATCGCGGAGGGCGCGCGCGTCAGCAACGCGGTGCTGCGCGAGACAATCGTGAACGCCAACGCCCGCGTGGAAGGCGTGCTCCTGGAAGACTCGATCATCGGGGAAAACGCGGCCGTGACCGGGCGCCGCTCCAGGATCAATCTCGGCGACAGTTCCGAGATCGAGCTGACGTAACCGCCCGCGCGGCCTCGACGCAGGCCCACGACAGAAAGAACGCCGCCAGCACGTCCGTCAGCCAGTGCTCTCCCAGGTAGACCAGCGCGGCCATCATGCCGAGCACCAACGCCGCCGCCGCGAAGGGAAACCGCCGCAGCAGCGTGCCCGCGACGAAGGTCGCCCGCATCGTGTGCCCCGAGGGCAGGCTGAACGGCGTCGACTGAATGGGCGCCCCGAGGGGGACCGGCAGATGACGGGCGAGCGACTCGGGCGGCCCCGGATGGACGATCAGGTGCTTGAAGACGACCGCGATGACGCTGACCGCGGCAAGGCCCACGGCCAGACCGAGTAGCGCCAGTCCCTGCCGCCGCCGCCGCAGAGCGAGCACGGCCCCGGCGACGGCAAACCCGGGCACGAGCACTTCGGCGTTGCCGAGATACGAGACGGCGAACGCCGGCCAGTCCGCCGTGGGCGCGGCGCGCTGCAGCCAGCGGGTGGCGCCGAGATCGACGGTGTGCGAGGCGGGCACGAACGTCACCGCGGTCACGACGACGAAGCCCAGCAGCGCTCCGGCGGCGCGTACCCCTCGCGCGGGGTTACGGCGCATGCTGGTAGAGAAACACCCCGCCGATCTTCTTCGGCGGGCCCTCCGCCGCGCTCAGCACCGGAGCCCACGCCCGCTCGAACTCGTCGGAGGTCACGACCACCGAGCGGATCTGATAGTAGCGCCGAAAATCTCGAAGCGGCGCAAGATGCCGCGCGACGGACGGCCGCGGGTCCGTGCTCAGCAGCGGCTCCGCGATCGGCCACTGCTCGACGAACTTGGGCGGAATGCGGACGATATAGCCCGGCATGCGGAAATACATGTCGGACTGCGCCTGCCAGAGCAGGCTCTGTCCGGTCAATCCGTAGGGAATGATGAGGACGGTCTCGCTCGGCGCGAAGGCCCGCCGGTACAGTCCGGCGGAGAAGAATTCGGGAGTGTGCAGGTCGGTCGTCCATAAGGGGAAGGCCGGATTCGGCAGGACGCTCAACACGGCGGCGCCCGCGACGGTCCATCGAAGCCACGCGGCCGGGCCCGGACGGCTCAGCCACGCCGCGACCATCAACGCCGTGATCAGCGAGAGGAACATCGGGAAGCGCGCCGGGAGCGCCTGGTTGACCAGAGGCACGTGCAGGATCAGCGCCCACGGAAGCGGCGCCACGGGCCTGCCGGCAACACGCAGGGTGGGACCGAGCGACGCGACCAGGACCAGCGCGGCGCACGCCGCCAGGACCCGGGTCACCGGTCGGCGCCACCCGCCGGCGATGAAGAGGACGCACGCGAGCAGGAGCGGGACGCCGAGGTAGGCGCCGTTTTCAAAGACGTTCCCGGTGAACCGGCCGGAGAGCGACGCGAACGCGCGCCCCCCCACCCACGTCGGCGGCATCGGCACCACGAGGTTCAACAGGTCGGCGGAATGCGGAAAATCGATCGCCACGCTGAGGGAGCGGTCGGCGAAGCGGTACAGGTACGGGCTCAGCAGAAGCAGGGCGACGGCGTAGGCCGAGACGACTGCCGGTGCGGCCGCGAGGATCGCACGCCGGGTCGTCCGATCGGCGAACGCGCAGCCGAGGACGGCGGCGGCGACGCCGAAGGCCGTGTCCATAGCGAAGATCTCGACGAAGAACGTAAACTGGGCGACCAGGATGAGCGCGAAGAGGGCGACGAACGTGGTCGTCGACAGCCGGCCCTCGCCGTACAGCAGCAGGACGTAGACCGCGAGCGGCACGAGAAAGATGAGCACCAGATTGGGATGGCCCAGCATGTGCCCGAGTTCATACGAGGAGAAGCCGTACAGGTATCCGGCGACAAGGGACGGGACGCGCGCCTTCGTCACGTGGACGCACAGCAGGTAGGCGGTCCACGCCGACAGCGCCGGCGCGGCCCACATCACCACGTTGAAGCTGACGACCGGTCCGAACGCGGTCGTGATCCCGGCCGCCAGCAGCGCCGGCCCCAGGATCGACGACGCCCACGCCAGACTCACCGGGAGCGACGACCAGATTCGTTCGTTGACGAACGGGTCCAGGTGGTGGGCGATCGCAAACGGCCACCACTTCAACATCCACATGAAGCTGATCGGGTCCCCGCTGAAGCCGATGTAGGAGCCCGACGGGTTGGCCGCGACCCGGCGGCCGAAGTAGAGAAATGACGTCAGCAGGTACAGGGCGAGCGCGAGCAGGGGACCGCTTCGATTCCGCTGCGTCATGCGCAGTCGTATTCGGAGATCCGCAAACGGCCCCCTTTGTGACCAGGGCTCGTGGACATCGCCAATAGGTGTCTAGGTTCAGATAGATCCGACTACACTTGACACTCGGTGCAACGGCGGCATCGGGGCCGCTTCCGGCCGTTGGGCGG
>Ga0209579_10000459_pt1 | contig 42016 bp, 40 predicted proteins | sample Coa_R1_2_FD_187152 | JGI IMG/M metagenome (GOLD analysis project Ga0209579, IMG submission 187152) | Surface soil microbial communities from Centralia Pennsylvania, which are recovering from an underground coalmine fire - Coalmine... | ecosystem: Environmental > Terrestrial > Soil >...
TCACGTCCGGCAGACGATACGACTTCCAACGTGGCAGAATCCACTTCCTCAAATAGCCTTGGTAAGTGTCTTGCGTGGCATACGACTTTCGGTTCTCGTCCTCGGCGATTTTTTCGGGGAGCTCTGACTTCTTGTAGAAGATGTCCGGCATTTCGTGTTGGCGATAATGCTGGACAAGGGTCTCGAAGCAGATCTCCTTCAATTGCTGCCGGGGGGTCTGTTCGTTGATGGTGAGACGTAAAGCGTCCACCGCATTTTGCGCGTCGGACTCGGTCTTGAATTCCTCGACCGTGCCAACCACTACTTTGCGGTATCTCTTCGTTCCATCGGGTTGGATTTCGTACCATCTGAATATCCAAACGTTTTGGCCTGACTTGCGCTTTACGCGTTGAAGACTTCCTTTCTGGTGTCGTGCGCGCCTGAACATTTTCTCTCCTCTCTTTTAGGCGGCACGGATCGCTGGCGAACAGCTTAGCGTGACTCGCCCTACCGAGTCGAGCGAGAATTCAACTAGCCATCTTGTGTTCAAGCCAGTCGTTTAGAACGGAAGCGCGGAAGCGCCACAGCCTACCAACTTGCACACCCGTGATCACACCGTTGCGAGCCATTTTCTGAAGAGTTTTTGGATGGATTTTCAGTAGAGCTGCTGCTTCATCGCTATCGAGCAACTGTTCAAAGGTCATTTCATGGATTTCCGCCTTGTGGGCTGGTGTGGAAACAAGGTTGGACATTGCCGTCTCCGAGAGTGTTTTTGTGCAGCTTGGGAGCTGTCAGAGCAGTTTGAAGGTACGTTCAGACGCGGAGCGGAGTCCAATTCATTTTCGGAAAGGCCTTATGCGCAACAGGAATAATCTAGGCCAAAATCTAGAGACGAACTCAGGAATGGCGATCCATCGGTTGCTTGCCGCGTCCCAGCACGTTCATCAGTGACCGACAACTCCTGATCATTCCTACACGCGCCACGACACGCGCATCGGGTGGTGTCGTGTGCTTTCATCTGTCTCGCTAAAGAATTGCGGCTAACGTCTTCTTCGCAGACATCGATTCAGGGTCTCCCTCACTAACCCATCTTTCCTCCGCTAATCGGAGTGAACGTGAATACACATCTGCATTCGAGAGTAGCAATGAGGAGGACATGCACGTAACTGCTTTCGTAAGCAAACAAGAAAGCAATTGTGTTCGGGATGCTGTGCCAACGGCCGCGCGGTATGAGTGCCAGGAATAATGATCTGATGAGAAAGTATTGGACGCTACATACTCTGCACTACTAGGGTGAACCAAACGCAGCGATCTGAGGATCAACGCTGGAGGCTCCCATGTCGCGTTTCACTCAAGTAAACGGTCCGCCCCGGAAGCGACGAGAGGTTCGCTCTCGGTTAACACTCAGAAAAGCTTCACTTTTCGCTCTTCTGCTGCTTACACCGCTGGCCCTTCAAGCCCAAGGGAGTCCTTTCGATACTGGTTTTAACGCACTGCAAACGCTGTTCACTGGGACAGTCGCGAAGGTCGCTAGTCTGATCGCCATCGTGATCGGCGGCTACGGCTTCGCGCATGGCGAACCCGGCGCAAAGAAGGCACTGGCTGGCGTTGCCGCTGGAACGGGCATCGCCGTTCTCGCCGTAAATGTCCTGAGTTGGCTCTGGGGCGTATAGCGCCAATTTCAACCAGCACCTGGAACGAGGAACTTATGCCCGACAAACCACAGCCAAAGCATCGGACAAATCGAGTCTTCAAGAGCCTGCACAAGCCGCTCACTTATTTGGGCGTTGAGCGGACGCTCTTCTATTTCGTCTGCGTTGGTGCGGTCGGGGCTTTCAACCTCTTCAATTCCATCCTCGCAGGTATCGCCGTATTCATTGGCGGCTTTGCCTTCGGCCATTGGGTAACGAACAGCGATCCGGCATTCCTCCGCATCCTCGCAAAGTCCGAACGCTACAAGCTGCGCTATGACGCCGCGAAGCAGCAAGTTCCACGCGTGGAGGTGGTGTGATGCTTCGTCTCGACAAGGTCATCAAGCCGTGGAAAGAGAGTGCGGCGCTGAACGACCACATCAACTTGTACGGCTTCTGGAATGAGACCGCCTTCCTTACCAAAAGCGGGGATCTAGGCATGGTTCTCAGTGTTCCTGGTGTGGATTACGAAAGCCTCGACCGTTCGCAACAGGAGTATGCGGTGAAGCGGTTGGAAGCGGCGCTGAAAGCCTTCGGCCCAGGTTTCCATGTTTACCAATACCTCTTCAAATCGAACCGCCCCGAGATACCGTTCGCAACATATGACGACCCCATTGTCGAAGCGGCTATTGACCAGCGACGGAAGTTCTTTGAAGCGAAGCGGGACCATCTCTATCAGATTGAAATCTTCTATTGCATCTTGTTAGAAGGCGCCAGATCGAAGACTGGCGTGGGGACGGCGCTCGCTCGTCTCCTGCACGATCCTGAGGGCGCGATTGCCGAACTGAAATCGCAGTTCACCAACGGCCAGATGAAGAAGTTGTTGCGGACGCATATCGACCGCGATTTTCAGCGGCTCGACCAGCACGTTCAGGCATTCGCGCGCCAGCTTGCGGATTTCATGCAAATCGAGGTCTTGAATCAGAAGGGGCAGTTCAGGTTTTTCCGCCGCTTGCTGAATTATGACGACTGGCGTGTTGCCGGCGGACCGCAGTCCACGCAGTTCCTCGACTATCAGGTGGTCAACTCCGACATCGAAGCCGAGCGCGATCATCTGCGGGTTGGCGATCACATCGTCCGTGTGCTGACGATGAAAGAAGCCATCACAGAAACGCGTCCCCTCGTTCTCGACGCGCTGCTGAAGATTCCGGCCAACTTCTATGTGGTCACCGAGTGGACGCCGCTCCCCGCGGACAAAGCCCGCAAAGAAGTGACCAAGCGTCGCCGCCACTTCAATATGTCCAAAACAGGATTTGTCTCCCAGATGGGCAACGACGCGGCCAAGACGAACCCGCGCGATGTGCTGGTGGACGAGTCCAAGCAAGCCGACATCGAAAATCTTGGGGATTGCCTTCGGGCTCTGGGTGACGGTCAATCGCTCGGCGACTTCTCGCTCACGATTGTGCTGTATGGCCGGACACGAACGGAACTCGATCAGCTCGTGGCTGAGTTCACTGGCGTCTTCACCAACGCGGACGGCAATTTGTTTGCGGAAACCTACAACCAGCTGAACGCTTACTTCGCCACTGTGCCGGGCAATTATCAGCTGAACCTTCGCAAGCTGTATCTCCTGAACACGAACTACGCCGACCTTTCTTTTCTCTTTACGATCCTTCCCGGCGAGAAGACGAACCCGCACCTCGGCACGGAGTGCCTGGCAGTCGTCGAAACCGACAACAGCACCCCCTACTTTCTCAACCTCCACACCCGCGACGTTGCCCATACTCTGATTCTCGGGATGACAGGCAGTGGCAAGTCGTATCTGTGCGTTTTTCTGCTACAGAACGCGCAGAAGTACAAGCCGCTGACTTTCATATTCGATATCGGCGGCAGCTTCCAGTCGCTTACGACGATATTCAAGGGCTCCTATCTCAATGTGGGTCAGGAAGCGCGGGACTTCACCATCAACCCCTTCTCGCTGCCTCAGACCAAAGAGAACCTGCAGTTTCTCTTCAGCTTCTTCCGCGTGCTCATTGAGGGTAACGAGCAACGTTACCGAATCGACTTCAAGGAGGAACGCCGACTGTGGGACGCGATCGAGCGCATCTACGTACTGGAACCGAACCAGCGTACGATCTCAAACTTTGGCAACATCATTGGCGAGTTGAAAGAACGCTTGCATCGCTGGACCCGCGGCGGCCAGTACGGATTCCTCTTCGACAATGCCGAGGACACGCTTTCGTTCAAAAGCTTTCAGACGTTCAATTTCCACGGCTGGAACGATGCACCGGAAGTCTTGGAACCACTCCTGTTTTATGTTTTGCACCGGGCATCGAATGAGATCACTGACCCCAAGAAGCTCCGCACACCCAAGTTCTTCCTGCTCGACGAGGCGTGGCTCTTCATCAAAAACGAGACCATTCGCAACTATGTCGTGCAGGCACAGAAGACCTGGCGCAAGCACAAAGCGGCGATGATCCTGGCGACGCAATCCATCAAAGAACTTGAGGAATCGGGAATGTTGGCGATAGTGGCCGAAAGTTGCCCGACAAAGATCTTCCTCGCCAACCCGGACATGAACCGGGAAGTTTACCGAGAGGCGTTTCATCTGAACGACACAGAATTGGACCTTATCGACGGCCTTGTTCCACCGGGCCAAATGCTAATTCGCAAAGCGCAGACCTCAAAGAAAGTGCATTTGAACGTCGATTCCGTCTCGCACTGGATGGCAACCAACAATGCTCGCGACAACCTCATGAAACAGGAATATTTCGACCGCTTCGATTTTGCGGATGGGCTTCGCCATCTCGCGGAAGATCATCCATTCAGGCCTCGCACGATGGCTGTATCAACTTCGAACACTAACCGCTAAGGAGAGCTCTATGCGGCATCTGAAATTCGTCGTCAATTGCGCTTTGGTGTTTTCTTCCGTCGGTGCTTTCGCCCAAGACTCTGCGCGCACGGTGCAGTATCACTCGCAGGACATCGTTCCCATCCGCGCGAAGGTGAAATATACGACCCTTATCGAACTACCAACGACCGAGAAAATCATGGAAGCCGCCACTGGCGACAAGGAGTTCTGGATCGTGGATGTGGTCGGCAACTTTTGTTTTGTGCATCCGGCGAAGCAGGGCATCAGCTCCAACCTGAATCTCATTACGGACAAGGGAAACATCTACAGTTTCACCCTGCAAGACATATCCGGGCCCAACTCTACCGGGCCTGATCTGAAGGTGATCGTCGAGCCTGCCGATCGTTCAGCGATTGTGGCCGCGAGCGGCCCTCCGCAGTTCGTGCCCGCCGCCCAACTCGAACAATCGCGGCAGCAGCTTGCCGCCCTGCAATCGCACGTTGAACAGGCAGTGGATGAGTACAAAAGCGCCTATCCAACACAACTCAAGTTCGACTATGCGTACAAGGCGAACGAATCTCCCTTCAACATCCAGTCGATCTATCACGATGACAGGTTCACATATATCAAGACCAACGCTCCCGAAAAGTTCAGCGTGTACGAAATGAAGGACGGCAAGCCCAACCTCGTTACCTATGATCTGCGGGAAGGGACGTACATCATTCCGAAGATCATAGACAGCGGATATGTCGAGCTGGGCAAGAAGCGGATGGAGTTCACGCGCAAGGGATCACCGTCATGACCGAGAACGTCTTTACTCCGCACACAGAGCCGCAACCGGAACCAACGTTGCGCCGCAACCTGGAGTTGCCAAAAGGTGTGTTGCAGAAGAACCTCAAGACCTTCGTTTATCTGGGTGCAGCATTGCTCGTCATTGTGGCGGCGCTCTTCAGCTCGTCCGGCAAGAAGACTCCCGGACAACAGGCCAGTGCGAAAGGGCAACCGCCGCAACCAACGTTGCAGGACAACACTGACAACAACGTGCAGGAGTTGAAGAACCAGCTTCAGGCCGAACGTCAGAAAGAGCAGCAGGCAACAATGGCCGCTGCCGCATTGGGAGATCCCGCGCTTGCGTCTGCGACGCCCCAACAGCGATCCGCAGCCGCGGCCTATGGGCCGACCGGCGTTGCCGCGCCCTGTGTTCCGGGTCAGCCCTGCCCGCAATCGCAGCAGGGCAACATGCAGATGCAACTCACGCCTGTGCAACAGCAAGCACAGTTGATCGCTGCGAAAGAACGCGAACGGGCTGACAACTCCCGTTTCGCTTCAAATCTTGTGTACTCCCACGCTGCCGATCCGCCGCAACAACAACAGCCAGGCCAGACGCTGCCCGCCGCCCAATATGGTCCTGCCGAACGGCAGACAAACAGCAGTCTCGTCTCCCCACCAGCCGAAGGAAAACACGAGGACACACCTGGAGGCTATAAACGCCCACTAGAGGCCAATGTTGATTCAGCCGTCGGTCAGCCCTATCTCGTCTACGAGGGTTCGGTTCTCGACACTGTTCTCATGAATCGTCTGGATGGAGACGCCGTTGGGCCGGTTAAAGTCCTGGTCTCAAATCCGCTGTATTCGCACGATCATCAACACGTCATCATTCCCGAGGGAACGGTTGTTTTAGGCGAGGCAAAGAAGATTGGAGCGGCGGGCTTCGGCCAACAACGGCGGATGGCCGTGGTTTTTCACCGCTTGCTTATGCCGGACGGTTACTCCGTCGATCTCGACCAGTTCCAGGGGCTCGATCAGATCGGACAGGAAGGGCTGAAAGACAAAGTTAATAACCACTACCTGCAAATCTTCGGCACCTCGATTGCTCTGGGTGTGATTGCTGGAGCAAGCCAGATCACGCAGGGTGGCGGCACCATTACAACGAGTGGTTCCCAGGCATTCACGAACGGGGCGGCAGGCAGTGTTTCACAATCTGCCACCACGATCCTTGACCGCTTCATACAGATACCGCCCACCATCACGATCCGAGAGGGCCACCGCGTGAAGGTGTATTTCACGCAGGACTTGCTTCTTCCTGCGTACTCCAACCACACTATTCCGCAGACGTTTTGAGGAGGCTTTCAATGCGAATCGTTGCCCTCTCCCTCTTAGTGCTGTGGACTCTCACCCTTGCTGGCTGTCAGAGCAAGGCAGCAAAAGTGAAGCAGTTACAGGATCAATACAACGCTGAATACCCGGCCTATGCCAAGGATTGTCTCGATCCAGAGACCGCTGGGTCGTCCGATCTTCTGACAGGAAAGAAGCTGACTCAAGAAGAGATCGCGGCCCTAGAAGCTAAGAAGAAAGAACGCGAGGCACGGTGCAAGCCACAGGCCGACCGTCTCGCGCAGCTCCAGAAGGAGATTCTCGCTGCACAGCAGTAAAGCCGTACCGCTGTAAAGCATCACGAGGCCAACGGCGACGAAGGGATGAGGCAAATGAAGACACTTACCCTTACGGTGCTCGCCGTTGGGTTTGCGGCGTTGCAACCGTTCGCAAATGCACAATTCGGTTCCGGCATCGTCTTCGATCCTACACAGGCGGGGCACGCCGTCACGCAGATCGAGAACGAACAGAGATCCATCGCCAACGAAGTCCGGCAGATCGAGCAGGGCCAACAGATCTTCACCAACAGCGTGAAGATCGCCACGACAGCGCTGCAAGCCTACAACGTCGCAAAGCAGCAATACGAACTCACCCACCAGATGATCCTCGCGCCCAGGATGCTCTACGCGCGGTTTCTGTCTCCAACCTCTGACTTGCTGCTGCTGCAGCAAATATCCAACACATATGGCAATTCGATGGGTTGGCTCAATTCGGCAAACACCGGGAAGGGCGCCGCATCCGCGTACCAACAAGTTAGCGTTCCGAACACCAATAACATGATTCCCGGCTACGGCACCGCGAGTATGGCCGGACAGCTCCAGATTGCAGCACAGGGCGCCACTGTTGACATCAGCGACTCAGTGATGACCAACAACCTGCAGTCTCTCGGTACGATCCGTGCCAACCAGACCGCCAGGCAGACGGACATTGCGAATCTGGAGGCCGCGACCCAAACCCAGGACCCGTCGCAGCAGACCATCATGGCTGAACTGCAGCGCATCAATCAGGCCCTGCTCCTGCAACTACGAACATTGCAAGACGCCAACCAGATCAACTCCAACCTTGCGCTGCAGCAGATCATTGCCCAAAAGCAGCAGCAGGACGCGATGAAATCGACGTTTCGTGACTCTTCTGGATACGAGAGCTATTACAACGCCAATATCACCACGACTAGCGGTGGGTCCGCCAACCTCCTAACGCAGGCGTACTGAGACAACAAAGCGCTAAAGGGCAGGACATATGAGTCTCTTTCAATACATTGCTCAGGCGTGCCAGACGCTTGCTGCGACGGTGGCTCCCTCAATAACAGTAATGGGAGTTCACATCGTCTTGGCATTGGCGACCATCATGATGGTTTGGTTCGGCGTACAAGAGGCTCTAGCATCGGCACACGGCGGCCCAGGGTTCAGCATGGGGAGGTTTCTGAACCTCTTCATGCTGCTCACCTTTGCATACGTGATGGTGAACTACTACGACAGCTCCATTCCCGGACTTGGCTTTTCCATCAAGGGCTTCATCGACGGAGGAACTATCAATCTCGTGAACCTAATTGGATCGGATGGTTCAAACACCATGCTGAACGAAATCCACCAAGCATCCTCCAAGACCGGCCCGTCAATTCTGAACACCGTGATGAATCCCTACTACGCAATCGTGTACTTCGCGGTCCAATTCCTATTAGCCATGCTGGCCGCGATTGTGTCCGCAATTGTGGCTTATGGAGCGATTGCAGCCACGATTATCGGAGTGCTCGGTCCGATCTTTATCCCGTTCCTTGTCGTCGACAAACTTGATTGGCTGTTCTGGGGATGGCTCAAGGCGTATTTGGGGTTCAGCTTTTACAAGGTCGTCGCCGCAGCCACGATGAATGTTCTGTCTCACGTGCTGACGAACTATTACATCCAACTCGGCCAGAGCGTGTCGGACCCTTCAACGATAGTTCAGACGTTGCCGCTTCTCGTGCTTCTCGTCCTTGTCAACATCTACATCCTCTTCAAGATTCCGACCATGACACACAGCTTATTCACTGGCGGTACTGGTGGACACGGTGGGGGCCTAGGCGTCGCCGTGATGGCCATACGGGCCGCGATGTAATCCCCCAAGAACAGCAGAGGTCTCAATGAGCGCAGAAACGATGAGCATGGAAACGAAAGCTACACCGGAAATTACCCGAGCCGCAGAGCGTTATCTAGAGCAATACGGGGACCCGCTGGTGATGAATACGTACCTGAAGGTGACCATACTTGTGCTCGCCGCCGTCTGCATCGTGCTGGCGGCACTCACCTTCAAGAGTCAGCAAGCACTCGCCAATATGCACCCGTTGATCGTGCGCATTAACGACGTGGGCCACGCGGAAGCGATCGACTATCGGAACTTTCAGTATCGCCCGCAGGAAGCGGAGAACAAGTATTACCTCACCCGCTGGGCCGAGCTGTATTTCAGCCGCAATCGTTTCACTATCGAACGTGATCAAACACAGTCGCTCTACTTCCTCAATAGCGACGTGCAACGTGCCGTAATCGATCAGGAACGCAAGGACAACAGTATCCAGAATTACGTCAAAGACAGCACCTTGCCCTACGTCGATGTTGAGATCAAGAACGTCATCCTTGACGACCTGCGTCAGTCGCCGTATTCGGCGCGCATTGAATTTGAGAAGGTGTACAGCAACCCCGCGGATCATTCCGAACTCAAGCGGGAGCGATGGACAGCCAGCGTCACCTATGTCTTTCGCGAGAATGTGAAGAACAATGAGCTTGCCGTGAACCCCCTCGGTCTGACCATCATGCGCTTCCGGGCCGACCAGGCATTCAGTTAGGGATTCATCGACCTGCCCAGAGGCTTATTCGTGTCCTTTCATGCTGCTAATCCGGCCGGCTTTTCCCACCTGTCGTTGTGCCTGGTGGAGCAGGCGAACCAGAGCCTTTCGACGTGCAACTATGGGGGCGAATTGCGTCCTTCTTGCGGCGGACCTTCCCGCTCGAACCGCAGTGCAATGGCGGTGAACTTCCGCAGCCAATGTGCAGATGACAACTTTGCTCTGGAGCGTGTCTGCCGTTATGCATCCCGTCTTTTGCTCGGTCACAGCTTCGGGGCCTTTCCGGCGCCCGGCGGCACTCGATCTTCTGCTTCGCATTGCGCGCCCCTTCGGGGTCTCGGTTCCTCCCAAAACAAGTTTGAGAACCACGGCACAGTACGCCTCTCAAACTTCTTTCGGGCCCCTCCCAGAAAGCAGACCTTCGGCACTTGGGAGCCGGGCCCACTCGCTAAGCTCTGCCCAGTGTGACCCGAGCAACAACGGGCGAATTCAAGAAACGGAGACACTCTCATGTACCAGAACAAAGTAACCCTCATCGGCTTTCTCGGCAGCAACCCAGAAGTTCGCACCGCCAACAACGGCAGCTTCACGACACTATCGCTCGCAACCAAGTCCTCCTACAAGAAGGACGACAAGTACATCTCGCACACCGAATGGCACCGTTGCGTAGTCTTCGGCAAGCTCTCGGAGTTCGCCAAGACGCTCACCAAGGGCGCACATATCCAAGTGGAAGGCGAATTACGCAGCCGGGAGTACGAGAGCAAGAAGACGGACACGAAGCAGCGCGTCTGGGAAATTCGGGTCGCTTCGATCCTGAAGCTGGACCGCGCCGAAAAGGCCACCCCGGAAGATCAGGATCACGATGAAGTCCCGCAGGAGGAAACGGCTGCATAAGCCCTTGCTCTTCACTTTCGGAAGCCCGGCTACCCGCTGGGCTTCTACGGCTGTGAGGTTCCCGCTATGAGCTTCGAATTGATCCTGCCATTCCTCAGGCCGATTGAGCCGCTGTTGCTCGACGAAGGCGTCAGCGAAATCATGGGCAATCCCGATGCCTCATGGTGGTACGAACGCGACGGAATTATCCGACAAGAAAAGACCATTTCCTTCGACGCCGGCAAACTCCGCACTGGCCTTGAAGTCATTGCCAATCAGCTCGGCAAGAAACTCGACGAAGATAACCCACTCCTGAACGCCCAGCTGCCAGATGGGAGCCGCCTTGCAGCCGTGATCCCTCCCGTTGTGCGCCCTTCACCTGCCCTGACAATCAGGAAGTTCACCAGTAGGCATTACACCGTCGATGACCTTATCGCTCGCGGCACGCTAACGCGCCCGCTTGCGGACTTCTTAGCGCAGCAAATCCGCAGCGGAAAGACGCTGCTTATCAGTGGCGGAACCGGGACCGGGAAAACCACGCTGCTCCGAATTCTTGCTGATTTTATTCCCGAACAGGATCGCATCGTCGTCATCGAAGACACCTCGGAGCTTCACATCCAGAAGCCGAACATCCTGGCGGTCGAATGCCAGACCGACACGTTCAAGGCCAATATCTCCTTCGACGACCTTTTGAAGTCTGCTCTTCGCTGGCGACCGGACCGGATCATCCTGGGCGAAGTACGCGGAATCGAAGCCCGGACGCTGCTCGATTCCTTCAACACAGGCCATGCCGGTTCGCTGGCCACCATTCATGCGAACTCAGCCGAGAAGGCCCTCCGGCGCTTCGCCAATCTGGTTATGCGAAATCACGCCCAAACTACGTTTTCCGACACTGAAGCAGAGATCGGAGAGACAGTTGATTTAGTCGTCCATGTCGAGCGGCAGCCGGGGCGTCGCATCCTCCGCGAAGTATCAACGCTTCGTGGATACGACCGCGACGCGAGACGCTTCCTGATCGAGCCGGTATTCGAGGTGCAACACGGGGAACTTACCCCCGTTGCCCACAGAAAGACCGCTTAATTTCGCTATCTATAAAGGAGAACAAACATGCCGCTGCTTGAGATCAACCAAATCCGCCACATTTGTGCTTCTGTTCGGCTCGATGAGGTCACGGCCGCACAGGTCGATCAGTACGCCGCCTTTATCCAGGCATCCGCCGACGATGTTGTGGACAAGGCGCTGAACTATGTCTTCTCGAAGGACCGTGACTTCCAGGACTTCCTCAAGACGCCGCAAGCTAAGCAGGTTGCGTCGACTTTGCGTGTCCGTAAAGGGCCGAACAATGGTGCGACGGAGCAGCCGACAAAAAAGCTTGTGACCGGGGTGGAGTCCACGGCTTCTGTGCGCGCAGTGGAAGCATGATCGTCCATTCAATTTCGTGGTGGTGCGAGAACGGTGCTTCGCACCGGAAGAATTTTGACACTCCACCCCTGATAGGGAGCTGTTTAGGTTCCTTCGGAACCTGATGCGACTTGCGATAACAACAAAGAACTTAGTGAAGCGCGGGAACTCATTGCTTTCCCGGTCTTCCTGCGGAGAAATGAGCGTCGTGATGCTACTTGATCATTCCGAAACAGAGAGAAGAAAAGGCGCGGTGCGAGGCCGGGAAAGCCGTAATCAGTCCCTTAATACCAAGTTGACAAGGACCGAATTTGCGGCAGTTGAGCTAGCCGCTGCCGCGCACGGATGCGCGTTAGGTGAATGGGTACGCGATGTGATCCTCCGGGAAATACGCGGAGGATCGCCCGCCGATCCATCGCTCGCGGAGATTATTGGGGTCCGCTTGCTCTTGGTAAACGTACTGAAGCCTCTAGCCGCAGGCCAGACACTCGCACCGGACGCGTTCGACAAGATGCTCGAGGAAATCAGCGAGGCAAAGCACGCCCTCGCTGGAAAACTGGCGGCTTCCACAGGAAGGAAATAGCGATGGCAGTGACAAAGTGGGGACGCAAGGAATCCATCATCTGGCCGCCGCACAGCCCGATTTACACCTATGGGGCGGTCTTCATGGCTGTCGTTCTTACCGGACTTTTTCTTTACTGCCGGTTCACCTTCGGCAACAGCCCGCTACAGCGTTTCTATACGCCGATCTACATCCGATCGAGCGTTGCAGGAGTAATCGGAACGAGCCGCCGAGACAGCTACCGGATGCTCATGGTCGCCGCCCGCGGAATTCAACCGCGTCTAGCGACCAACATCGACGTGATGGACGGCACGACGCCGCAACCGGGCGGCAAGCCGATCCCGCTCGCGCTCTCGCCGCTCGCCTTCCAGCGCGGCTATACGATCCTTTACCTAGCACCGGAACAGAGATATATCGACGCGTCCTTGAGTGCCTATCTCAGGAGTACGGTTTACGGTAGCAATGGCCTTTTCGATCTCTACAAGCTCCCGCTGCTTTTCGGTTTGCTATCACTGGTCATCCAGCTCCCGTTTTCCATCGCCAAGGACGTTCGACGACGCAGGGCGCTCAGATACGGACGAAGGCTGAAAGGCCCCGAGATGATGACTCCGACGGAGTTCAACGACAAGGTCGCGGGGAATGGCATAGGCATTATGACCAACGAAATGAAGATAATGATCCGCATACCGCAGCGGGCGGAGGCTCAGCATATGCAGATCATCGGAGATACCGGAGCGGGCAAGACTATGATCATGCTCCAGATCCTCCGCCAGATAAAACATCGTGGCGATTCCGCGATTGTCTACGACCCCGCAAGGGAGTTCGTCAAACGCTTTTACGACACGAAAAACGGCGACGTTATCCTAAATCCGCTCGATAAGCGGTGTCCCTACTGGGGGCCCTCGGAAGAACTCCGCCGACGCTCCGAGGCGAAGGCTCTGGCGGTGTCCCTCTTCCAGCCGCCGCAGGACAAGAAGGGTGAATTTTTCATCGAGTCCCCCCAGAAGATCTTCGCGTTCCTGATGGCCTACGGTCCGACGCCGGAGGAGTTGGTGAAGTGGATGTCGGATCCGCAGGAGATCGACCGAAGGCTAAAAGGAACAGAGCATGCTCACCTAATTGACCCGAGGGCGCACCAACAGCGTGCTGGAGTTCTTGGCTCGCTTGGACTCGTCGCCGACAGCCTCCGTCTGCTTCCGAAGAAGGGCGACGGAAATGGTGAGTGGTCGGCCACAGAGTGGGCCGAGACGCGGCAGGGCTGGATCTTTATTACTTCCCTCCCGGCAGAACGTGAGGCGCTTCGACCGCTTCAAAGTCTATGGATCGACCTGCTCGTCTTGCGTCTGCTAAACGAGCCGAAGGATGGCCAGAAGCGGGCATGGTTCGTGATCGACGAGTTGGCGAGTCTGCAAAAGCTGCCACAGCTCCATACCGCCATTACAGAAAATCGAAAGAGCAACAACCCCGTGATTCTGGGTTTCCAAGGAAAGGCCCAACTGGAATACCTTTACGGCCACTTGGCTGAGGTCATGCTCTCCCAACCGGCAACCAGCATTTGGCTGAAGACGAAAGAGCCGACCGCTGGCGAGTGGGTCAGCAAGTTCATCGGAAAAGTCGAGATCGAACGGCTACGAGAGACCCACTTCGACGGCTCCCGCGCTGGAAGAAACTTCGCACTGGATCGGCAGGTTGAACCGCTGGTGATGGAGTCCGAAATCTCCGGACTGCCGGACCTCCACGCTTATATGAAGTACGAGAACTATGTGACGCGCTTCTCATTCCCGTACTTCGATATGCCGGTTATCGCGAGCGACTTCAATCTCCGCGATACGCCCGAAGACAAGCTCCCCTACGATCCAAGAAACATAGGAACGGCGAAGCCCCAGGTGCGTCCGCATGAACTGAAACCGGACGCAAACCTCCCCACGCCGCCCCGAAAATCACCACGAAAAGCGACGGAGATGGTGCCGGAGGAGACCGAAGCTGAGAGGAACGTCAACGCCCAACAAAGCCTCGATCTTCGGGGATAGTGACTGCGATGCTGACCATTTCCAAGCCGCTCTCCGCCACTCAGGCGCAGACCTACCACCAGAAGGAATTCACTGCGAAGGAACAAAACTATTGGTCGCAACACGGCGTCACTGCCGGCGAATGGCAAGGGAGACTGGCCGGGCAGTTCGGTCTTACCGGGAACGTCTCTGACGAGGACTTCGCGAAACTCAGCCAAGGCCAGCACCCACAGACCGGCGAGCAGCTTGTGCGACAACGAGCGTCGTATGAGTATCAGGACGCAGACGGGAAGACGATCAGGACGATGGAGCACCGTGCCGGATGGGATGCAACTTTCTCCGCGCCCAAGTCTGTTTCGCTCACCGCGCTAGTCGGCGGCGATCAGCGTGTTCGCGAAGCCCACAGGCAGAGCGTCAGCGTTGCCCTTGACCAACTCGAACACTACACGCAAGCCCGCATAGGCGGGAATCATCCGCCCGAGACCACGAGCAGGTTTATTGCCGCTAAGTTTGAGCACGATACAGCCCGCCCCGTCGATGGCTATGTCGCACCGCAACTACACACACACGCAGTGGTTTTCAACATTACGGAGCGCGACAACGGTCAGCCCCGCGCCATCCAGCCGCAAAGTCTCTTCGCTTCGCAACAGTTCGCCACGGCCATCTATCAATCCGAGTTGACCTACCGTTTGCGCCAACTCGGTTACGAAATCACCACTGGGCGTAGCGGTGCTCCTGAGATCAAGGGCTACACCCAGGAATACCTCGACGCTTCCAGTCCCCGGAGCCGACAAATTCGTGAGTACCTTGAACGCACGGGCCGCTCGGGCAAGGAAGCTGCCGAGATCGCTGCGCACTCGACGCGTGACCGAAAAGAGATTCATTCGCTCAAAGAGGTAATGGCCGCGCACCGGAAGCTGGCGGCAGACTTTGGGCACCAAGCCGACGCTGTTGTACGCTTAGCGCGGGAACGGTCTCAACATCAAGAGAAACCTGTCAACTCGTTTGACCGCGTTAGAGAATCTCTCACCTTTTCCCGCGACAAAAACTTCGAGCGCGAGGCGGTTGTGGACGAACGTGCTCTGATCCGCGACGGGCTCCGCCGTGGGATGGGGGAGATCACCCATGCCCAGGTGCGCGCCAATCTTGACGCCCGCTTGGCGTCCGGAGAATTTCAAATCGTCGAGCGCCCTCAGAGCGGTCCTGGCCGTCAGTTCACTACCGCGAGAACCATAGAGGCGGAACATGAAATTATCCGCAGAGTCCGTAACGGACGAAACGATATCGAGCCGGTTCTTCCGCGTCCGCAGGCCATCGCCCTTGCCGATCAGCACCCGCATCTCAACCCGGCACAAAAGACCGTGTTGGAGGACGTGCTCAGCTCGCCAGACCGCATTCAAGGTATCCAAGGCTTTGCCGGCTCAGGCAAGACGACCACGCTCACGGCCATCCGCAGTGCCGCGGAAAACCAGGGGTATCAGGTTGAGGGTTTCGCCCCGACCTCCCGCGCCGCCCGACAACTGAATGAGGCAGGAATTGAAGCCCGAACCTTGCAAGGCTTCCTCGCCCGCGCCATAGATCCGGACGTAGCGGAGCGAAAGCATTTCTACCTTGTCGATGAATCGAGCCTCGCCAGTACGAACCAGATGCGGGAGTTTCTTTCGCGGATTGGTCCCTATGACCGTGTCCTTCTGATCGGCGATATCCGCCAGCACCAGGGCGTTGAAGCGGGCCGTCCTTTCGAGCAACTGCAAGAAGCCGGAATGCGCACGGTCAAGCTGGATGAGATCATTCGCCAGAAAGACCCAGCTCTGAAATCCGCCGTCGAACTGCTGGCTACAGGCCAGGTGTCCGACGCGCTCGACGCACTCCAACAACAGGGCCGCGTGAAGGAAATTCCCAACGCAGAAGAACGCTTCTACACCATCGCCAAGTGCTACGTCGAATCCCCCGCGAACACTCTGATCGTCTCACCCGATAATGCGTCCCGCCGCGACCTGAACGTCGCTGTTCGGCAGGAGTTGAAGACCAACGGAAGCCTTGCGCCGGAAGACCATACTTTTCGCGTCCTAGTTCAGCGTCAGGACATGACCGGAGCGGAGCGATCCTGGGCAAGCCACCACGAGATCAACGACGTAGTTCGCTACTCACGTGGCAGCAAAGCCATCGGAATCGAAGCCGCCGCCTACGCATCGGTCGTCGCGATCAACCCATCCGCAAACGAACTCACGGTAAAGAAGGCGAACGGAGAGGTTGCGACCTACGATCCCCGCCGCCTTACCGGCGTCAGCGTCTACCAAGAGATCCAACGGGAATTCTCCGTGGGTGAACGCATCCAGTTCACTGCCCCCGACAAGTCACTCGGCGTTGCAAATCGCGACATGGCGAGGATCGAGGCGATCCACCCCGATGGTCGCCTATTTGTTCGCCTGGACAACAACCGCCTGATCGAATTCAACCTCAACGAGCATCGTCATCTCGACCACGGATACGCCGTTACCAGTCACAGCTCCCAGGGCCTCACCGCCGAGCGCGTTCTGATCCACGCCGATAGCAGCGTCCACCCGGACCTGCTCAACTCCCGCTTCGCCTACGTCTCCATCTCCCGCGCCAGCCACCAAGCCACACTCTTCACCGACGATATGGCAAAACTCGGTCCGCAACTCGGAGCCGATGTCTCGAAGACTTCCGCCCTGGAAATCAATCAAGCTCCATCCGTCGCACAGGGATTTGGGCTGGCGCTGTGAGACCGGCGACTCGAACAACCTTGAGTGTTTCTAGCCCTTAATCTCTTTGGATGGGACTACGCTGCCCCACAGAAGAGTCTCGACTTACGGCCGATCAGCCGGACGCAGTCTCGCCCGTACGTGAAATCTGATCGTTTCGGTTGGCTGTGTTCCGGTTGTGTGCCGGATTTGAGGATACGGCGGAAGACACCACGCGAGCCGTATATTCCTCCGAGCAATTCATTCACACCGCTTAGCCGGCAATTTCAGGAACTCCGGCCGCAGCCAACAGATGGTAAAGATCGGCGACCCGCGTTCTCTCGCCGCGGGCCCGGCAAAATGTGAAGATGGCGCGTTGTTTCGCTCTTGACAACGCGACAAAGAAAGTCGCAAGTCCCTCGGGGTTTGCTGGGCTGTGACTCCACCACATCTGGTCGTCCAAGCCAACAAATAGCATAGTGTCGTATTCGAGGCCCTTGCTTTTGTGGACGGTCATTAGCGGTATGTCATTCACGCCGTCAAATCGATTTAGACAATCGACCCAATCCACCGAATCCTCGGCGCAGGCAGAAAGGTGCAAAGCGAGTCCCTCGATGGCGATGGCCAGTCGGTCCCCCGTGGCGTACTGGATATAGGATCGAGTTAGCGCAGTTTCATCTAAGAATTCAAGAACTCTCTTGACCAATTGCTGAGAGATCACGGCGGAGGGCGCTGTGCTCGCCATCGTCGACCTTAATTGCTTCAGGAAGTCGATCAAGCTGCGTTCTGCCCGGAGACTGTCCGCCAATTCGTCCAGGTTGACAGCGCGAAGTCGTTGTACCGCGGATGATGCGGATTCCCACGCTGATGCGTTTCTCCGGGTTGCGGCTAGTCGCAGGATTGAGATGGCGATCAGCACGACCTCTTCAGCAAGCAGGTCCTGCAAGGTCGTATGACCCAGGGCTTTGCTCTCATTGCGCAAGCGAAGGCCCCTCCTCCCCAATGGCTCAGCAAGCTGCTCTTCGAAACGATCCGCTTTTTGACGGACGAGTATTCCGTAGTCGCGTGGCGAAGTCGCCCTCATGGCCATATCGTTCGCAAGCCATTCGGCTATTTTTTCCCCTTCACGCTGTTCGCTCGGGCAATTCCAGACCTGCGCGACATCGCCAGCAATCTTTCGTGGCGCCTGTGCGACCGATGGAAGCGACGTTGTGTCTAGAGCCTTGGCAACAACGTGTTGAATCCGGACAAGTTCGGCGGAAGATCGAAAATTGAATAATAAAGGTATGCGTTCCGCCGTGAATTCTGCCTCAAACCGCGAAAAACTATCAGTGCGTGCGCCCGCCCAGACCATGATTCTCTGTTTGTCATCCCCGACGGCAGTCAGCGTAGTCCGCGGGTTTTGAAAAGCCGATGACAGGAAGTCGTACTGTGCGAAGGTTGTGTCCTGAAATTCATCAAGAAAGACGAAACGGTATGTGGCCGTGAGCGCGCGTGCGATCTGCAGATTGGTCCGGAGCAAGAGTTCCGCGAGCCTGTTGAGCATAACGAATGTCAGTCGCGATCCCGCGCTGTTTCGCAGATTCTCCGCCCACCAGCGCTGAACAGCGAATTCCGCCGCCGAACGCGGAATCACAGGGCATTGATCCAGCCGATACGATCCTACAACGCGCGACTCGAAGTCGCTCGCGCTCAGCTCGACGAGCTGTGACTGCAAGGCCGACTGTGTTGCGAGACGAGTCCGGATCAGGAAGTCCTCAACTGCCCGGCGTTGCGGGAAAACAATTTCATAGCGATCGGATGGTTTCCAGATTGTTGGAATGGCGGACTGAAAGCGATCCACGAGCCCTTTGGTGAACGCGTCAAACGTGAGCGAGAGGAAACGATCAGCTCTTTCGGGAGTACAGCGTTCACGAACTCGCCGGCCCAGATTTTCTGCCGCATCCGTTTTAAAGGAGATGGCCAGTATTTTATAAGGCGCAGGACAAAGGCCTGTTTCGAGCAAGTAAGCAGCGCGTTGAGCCAGGAACTCCGTCTTGCCGGCGCCGGGACCGGCTACAACACAGGTATTTCCTTCTCGCTGGATCGCTTTCCAGGCGTTTGGCTCAAGATCCTCAATCCCTCGCGGCCGCCAGTCTTCCTTGCGAATGACGCCCACGCGGTTAACATCCTTCCGGTTCTGGCGCGCCGGATATGGCGGCGACGACAGTGTCAAGCAGAGCTCGAAGTTCTTCCGGAGCGCCGCTTGCGAGGGCGGCGGCGTCCAATTTGCTGAGTACGCGGACGTGAGTGCTCGGTTTCCCGCGTCCAAGAAAAAGATATCGGTACCAACGAAGATGGTCCTGAACACTCGCATCGGCGTAAAGATTGATATTCCCGTCTTCGCCGAGCACCGCTCGTCTCGGATCGTTGCCCGCTGTAGGGCCGGTCCAGCCTGATTCAAGAGCCGTATAAGCGTCCGGAAACGCCACAAGCATTGAGTAGTCCAGATCGAGAGGCGCGCAAAAGAAAACCTTGAACGTCCGCAGCCATTTTAGCCACTGCATCAGCAGATTGTGTCCAGCGGGGTCGTAGGTGCTGGCGTCGAATGACGCGAGATTTTGGCCTGGGCCGGAAGCGTGCAGGGAATCCCCGAACAGTTTCGTGGGATCAACGCCGTTTGCCAGGAGTTGCGTACATGCCGTCTTGACCCGGCCCCAACCTCCGCCGGCACGCCCCATATCCAGATCCAAGAGTGTCGCGTGCGCAATACCGAGATCATTCAGCAAGCGCCAAAGATGGTTCACGTGCCTGCCGCCAAGCGGAACGATCGCAACGAATGACCGGTCGATCGGCAACTTCAACGCTTCGGCGAGCCTCGGCAAAACGACTTCTTCCGATGCGCCTTCGCCCAATATCACGAAACGAGCGAAATAAAGCTCGGGAAAGGTCCTGACCGCTTCCCGCACAAATTTCTCGGCCTCAACTTCACCTACCGGCATACGGATTTTATTTACGCGAGCGGTACGCTTTTTGATGTCGAGCTGGAAATGGCGGACCTGCTCAGGACCGATGCGACCCATGATGCTCGGCGAGTGACTGGAGACGACGGCCTGAGCGCGCTTCCCGTTAGTAAGATCCTCAATCTGGCGGATAATGCGTGAAAGGTAGAAGGGCGAGAGACTATTCTCGGGTTCCTCTATCGCTATCAGTGTCAAGGCGGGAACATGTACACTGTCCGCCTGAAATCCGCCTGTTTGTTCCAGAATCTTGCCTTCAACATCGAGCGTCGCTGCAGTGATAGCCATATGGAACAGGGACCGTTGACCGTCGCTCAAATCCTCAAGACCACGATCCTCTCCCGACTCGTCGGGATGAAATACGACAGTCACTTTGCGAACGAATTCCTGAAATCGCGGGTCAACCGGTCGGAAGATTACCGTCGTGTCAGTACCGGCGGTGTGGAGGTCCTGCCAACGCTTTTGCAGGCAGGAGCCGATGGCATCGACGCCAATTTCCGCTCCAAAAATGTCATTCAGATTTTCGGCGGCATCAACGAATGCTGTCCTCACGCCCTGGGACCAGTTGATCGCGCGCCACAGACGACTGCGCATAAAGGCTGTCACCTGGGAGACCGCGTCTCGCGATGCCGGGACGTACAACATCTGAACGCGAGCCCGGTCTATCTGCTTAAGATCGACACAATCCTTTTCTTCGAAATCGCCGAATTTTCGTACAGCCCTCAATTTCCAGTCGATGGCTCCTTCCAGCGACCCGTCATCGGTCAGCGTCGCCTGTAGCCTGACGCGGCACTTCAAGCGACCGTTTTCGTCAGCGGCCATTTGTTGGAAGAATTCGGGGACTGCACTGTGATCAGCGGCCTCATCATCAAGTTCGGGAAAAGCAAGGACCGTCTCAATAAAAAGCTCTCTCTGTAGCGGCGTGGCAGCTTCACCCAATGGAACATGAAAATCCTGCTTTCTGAGGCGGCGCTGTTCCGATGACACTCCGAAGAGACGCAGCATCCCGTCCATGACGGCTGTTTTCCCAGAGCCGTTTACGCCAATCAGTGCCGTAAATCCCGGTGATAGATCGATCGACTGGGGCTCAGGTCCGAAGCAGCGGAAATTGGCGAGGGTGACGCGCTCCACAAACATTTACTGCCTCCACACATAGTGAATCTGTTGAATAAAGCCTCGCATAATCATCCGCAGAACCTTGCACCGTTTGCCTTAGCCTGCATCGTGCTTGTTCCGCACATCAGCGTGCGAGATATTTTGCTGTACTTGACGAACCGCTTTTGGAAGACTCGCGCATTGGGCCGCTCGCTCCGGGCCGATCAGATCGACCACCCATCGGACGTGCTGCGGTAGCACTCGCATCCTGCCGATTGTCAGGGCCCGGAACACCGCCTCGACTAGCAAGGTCGCGCCCAGGTTCCGGCGAACCTCGGCATCCGACAGAATGTCGACCGTGCAACTGATTCGCAGCTTAGGAAAGAGGTGCGCAGAAAGCCGCGTCGCCTTCCGTTCGTCAATCACGGCGGTCATTCCGGCGCTGGCGGCATAGGCGATCGTCGCGGCCTCGCCGTCGTCCAGTGTCTCGGCGGCCGGGCCGACTACCAGCTGTTCGAAATGCGCTTCAGATAACTCGTCGAGCTTGACGATCTCGACTAACCTTTCGGAAACCAGCTCTTTCAGGATGTCCGCATCGGGACGGCCGTTGCGTCGCCCGCGATCGAGCTCCCTGGACACGACATCGACCACAAGAAACCTGTTCGGCAAGGCCCGCAAAATGTCGCGCACGTAGCCGGTGGCGTTCAGGTTGATGACGGCGCTCGCGTCGGCGATAAAAGGGGCAGGGTCAGTCAAGCGGTTTCGCGACCCCATCGGCCTCGCTCCCTTCTACCTCCACTGCGCCTAACATCTCACGCAGCTCGATACGGTCGAGTCCCAACAGCCTGGCAAGTTGTCCCTCGCTCAAAAGATTCTGCCGGTAAGCCTCCGCCGCAAGCAGGTTCAGCCGCAACGTCGTCGGCCGCTCCGCGTCCGACTTCTCACGGTCGGGAGCAGCGAGGTCACCGAGAACCTGGGCGGCTTGTTCGTCGCTAATGCCGCCCTGCGTTTCAAACCAAGTCCAGGTGCCCGGTTTCGTCAGGCCAAGCTCTTCGAGACGGCGCACCATCGCTTCCCGCGATACGCCGAAAAAATGGGCGAGGATGATGACATGCCGACGGGTGAGCCGGTCCGATCCGGCCGTCACCTCGTGGAATTTTTGGATCACGCCACGCGACGGCGTCAGGAATGCTCTGCCAAAAGCATTCGCGTAGCGCTCCTCCCGGCTGTTCTCGGTTTCATGACGGTGAAAAATTTCAGGGCTCCGCCGCGACGAAATGAAATGGCCGGTTTCGTGGCCCGCCGTCTGAACCCGCCGTTCCCGCGGATGATTCGCGTTCAGGAGAATGCACGGCCCGAGTGTTTCGTCGTAGACAAACAGCCCCGAAATGTGGCTGTCGAGCTTGCGGACGAAAACACGAACGCCCAGTTCGAGTTCGAGCAGCGTCACAATATCCGGCACCGGCCTGATCCCCAGCCCCAGGGCATGGCGTAGTTCCATCGCATCATGCTCGGCTTGCGCCCGCACATCGCCCGGAAGGATCGGCCTCTCCGGCGGGTAATTTCGGGACCGGCTAATGCCGAGCAGGTTTTCCAGTTCCACTTCCGCCTTCGCCAAATTGTCGATCAGCTCGGCGGCTTGCGCCTCAGCCTTGTCATTACTGTTGAAGAGCTTGCGAAAACGCGGCGCAAGATCGACGTGAACGGCTTCCCGCCGCAGCAGGGCATTCACCGACGTGCCATAGGCCTGGGCAAGCTTTTGGACTTCCGGGAAGCGGGCGCGGCGCTGACCCTTTTCAATCGCTGTCAATGTCGTCCGTGCCACATCGATGACCCTGGCGGCATCCTCCTGCGTCAAGTTCGCCTTCTCGCGGGCGATGCGCAGCCGCTCGCCGACTTCCTCGGCGCTGACTTGATCCAATACGCTCATTTCTGCGCCCCAGCCGCCCAATTAACCAAGAACGAATTATTGCCCAATGATCCCATGAAAGCCTTCCATTCAGTTTCGTGCTGTATTAACAATCTGTCGAGCTTGCCGCGCGCCTCAGTCTCCTTGATACCAAGAGAGTCCGCCAGTTGAAAAGAAAACAGGGCAAGCAGTCCCGCATTTGTCGCGGAATGCCGAAGCTGCGCGAGATGGTCGAGATGCAGCGTCCCCGCGATTGCATATTCGCGCAGCGCCTTCGTTATCTTGCGTTTCGGAAAGGACGGTGCGGCTCCGCGTTCGAAGCTCGCGGCGCCGAGGTTTTCCCAGACATACGTTTCCGGCGTTTCCTTCAAGCCGGCCGCGTGCACGCTCATGCGGCGCAATAGGCAGGCGGCGCAGATGCCGCATTGTCTCTTTTTTCCGTCGACGCTGACCTGCCGGGTTTGCTGCCAGCACGACCAGGTCCGCGACCAAGAATCGCCGCCCTTGCACGACGACGCAAAATCCCGCAGCGTCTCCGCCTTGGTTTGCCAGAGTTGCGTGAAATCGAACGCGAGTTTGTGCCGCAACAAGGCTTCTAGAAATCTAGCCATGCGGCCGGTGAACTGTGGATGGCTACGGTAGTCGGGATAACCTTGACCGACGGTAATCAAGGCCGGCGCGAGCGCGCCCTGCCCGCTTTCCGGCACGAGCACGCGGTGCGCTTTGGTCAGGTAGGCGGCGAGTCCGCTGATAAGGGCGAATTTGAATCCGCGCGATCGCGCACTCGATTCGCGCTCGCCGGAGTGCACGCGATAGGGGATCGACGTAAACGGCTGTCGCTCTTTCGAGAGCGTTCTTGCGTCGCCTATTCGCGAGCCGAGCCGCACCCGGATCAGCCTGTCCCCGAGCGTCCGGTCGAGAAGTCCCGCGACGCAGCGCGAGTCCATGCCGTCGCTGTAGGGAATAACAGCCTCCACGGAGGAAGGTAGGTTGAAATGCTGCTGCTTGGGTTCCCCGAACGGCGCCATTCGTTCGACAAATTCAATATGCCAGCGGTCGCCAGTCAAGAAATCCAGGGAGTCATGCAAGGCATCGAGAACAGGTTTTTCATTCCACCGCTCCGGCTCGTGGACCGGGACCAGCAGCCGGAAAGCCCTCTGCCAGCTCAGGGCCGGGCGCTTCAGTGTCCTGTCTGCGAATTCGACGGCCGCCGCAACCAGCAGGGCGTCGTAAATCACGGGTTCCCAGCTGGCAACGCAGTACGATTCGAGCTTGTCGGTCGTGAATTCGACATGATGCCCGATTCGGCAAGGCGTCCAGCGGCTCCGCGCATGCGCGTGCGGGTCGAGGACATGGACTTTCAGCTCGGGCGGGAGATAGACATCAACTTCCGATTTCATAGTTTCACTCCGTCGTCCAGTCCTTGCCGTTTCGATGGTTTGGGCGCCGCATTCTTCTGCCGGCCGTCCAGCAGGCCGCGAGCGACCGAATCTGTGTCCGCGCCGCTGACGGCTTGCTCCATGCGGTCCCTGACGTTGTGCGCGCGCTTCGCATTCGATTTCCGCAAATAATGCTCTTCTACTTGCTTGATGCCGCTTGCTCCGCGATCCTTCAGCGCTTGGCTGACCGCTTTTTCAGCGACGCCGCGTCCGCTCGCCCCGTTCGCGGCCGTGCGGACGGCATGGTCGAGCACGAGACTCTCCATCCCCACGTTTGCCGTCCGGCGCAACTCTTCTAGCACGGGCCGGATGTCGGTCTTGAAGAGTGATGCCTCCTGGTCCGCGCATATCCGGCTGAGACCATCGAGAAACTCGCGGCGCATCTCCCGCCGGCAGTCGTTCTCAAGAGCCGGAAGGATGGTTTCGCGGATTTCCTCGACCTCGAACGCGGCATTATCAGCGCATTCGGCGACCGTTTTCCACGGTCGGCGCATGGGTAGGCTTCTATGGGGGCCGTCGCTCATGTTCCCTTCCTTTGTCAGGTATTTATATATAATAAACTGACAATGTCAAGTGTAATGTTTTATTGCAAAAAAACTTGACATGCGGAACTGAAAGGACCATCCTTAATCTATGGACATTGAGAGGCCAGGCACCCGTAGCGACAAGCACGTTACGACCCTCGTCCGGCAGCGGCTTGAGGCCGGCGGAGAGAGGTTGTGGCGTCTTGGGGATTTCCGCGATCTTTCGCCTTCGGCCGTCGCGCAGGCCCTTTCCCGCCTCGCCCAACAAGGGAAGATCGACCGCCTCAGCAAAGGCGTCTATTACCATTCCCGACAGACGGCCTTCGGCAAAAGCAAACCCAATCCAGCGCAGATCAGGGATCTCGTCCCTAAGGACAGCACGGTCTTTCCGTCGGGAATCGCCGCCGCCAACCTTCTCGGATTCACGACGCAAAATGCGGCCCGCAGCGAGATCTCGACCAACGCCCTCAGCCTGCCCCGCAAACTTGTCGGCGCCGACACCATCATTCACAACCGCCGACCCGAAGCATGGACCGCACTTTCTGAAACAGATGCTGCTCTGCTCGATTTTCTTCGCCGCTCAGCCAGGACTAGCGGACTGGCACCCAGTGAAACCGTCCGCCACCTCCTCTCCCTGTTTTCTGAAAAAGACCGCCTCAACCGCTTGCTAGAGGTCGCTGGTTCCGAGCCGCCGCGTGTTCGCGCCATGCTCGGCGCGATAGCAGAACAGCTCTCGCCTGGTAGCCCGGCGCTTCAGCGGCTGCGGTGCTCGCTCAATCCGCTTTCGCGCTTTGACTTCGGACTGCTCAGCGGCCTGCCGCACGCCCGGCAGTGGCAGGCCAAGGAGCCCAACCAATGAAGCTCTTCGAAAACGCCGATTTCGATCAAGCAATTCTCAGAGCCGCGGAGCACTTCAAGTCGCAGAGACTCCGCCCCGCCATGATCGAAAAGGACTACTACGTCACGGAAATTTTGCGAATTGTCGCCGGTGCCGGAGACAGGGTCGTCTTCAAAGGCGGGACGAGCCTGCTGAAAGGCTGGGACCTCATAGCGCGCTTTTCCGAAGACATCGATATCTTTCTTGATCCGCTCGCCTTCGATCCCCACCTAGGCAGGAACGGAATCAACCGGGAACTCAAGAAATTGCGCGACGCGGTCGCGGCGCATCCGGGGCTGACCTTCCTGCCTAAGGAAAGCGAGACGATCGGCGGGTTCGGGCGTAATGATCGCTTTACTTTCACGCAGCGTTTTGGCGGGGCAGGAGAAGTCGGGAACCGGATATTGCTGGAGGCAGGCACCGCCAGCGGTCGCGAGCCTACGACAACCGTGCAATTGAATTCGTATCTCGGTCGGTTCTTGGCCGAAACGTCAGCCACTCTGGGCACGGAAGACGAAACATCTTTCCCGATGCGTCTCCTGCATTTCCGGCGCACCTTCGTCGAGAAGATGTTTGCAATTCACGGAAAGGTCGAGCTGCTGAAACGTGACAACCAACCGCTCGGCCCCTACCCGCGCCACTACTATGACCTCTTTCAACTAAGCTCGCGCCCCGAAGTGATCGCGATGCTGAAGTCTGAAGAATACTCCGCCATCAAGACCGACTACGACCGCATCAGTCGTGAGCATTTCGAGAAAAGTTATTTCCATCCGGCCGACATGTGCTTTGCTAACAGCGAAGCCCTGTTCCCCCCGGAGGAACTCTCCGCTCGAATTGCCACCGCCTATGAAGAACAATGCCGTCTGCTTTGCTACGGCCCGCACCCGTCATGGGAAGAGGTTCGGGCACGTTTCAACGAGCTGCGCGACTTTCTCTAGTGAGTTATACATCCGCTATGATCGTGACGCGCATAAGGCGATAAGAATGACCACGAGACGCAGACCGGTCAACTACGAGCGTTCGATCCTTACCTACATTGACATTCTCGGGTTCAGCGAGCTGATCTCGAACAAATCCGCAGGCGACATTTCCCGCGCGATCCGCGTTGTCCGCGAAGCCGCCGAACCCCGCCGTTTCAAAGGCGCATTCAAAGAAATTCCGTCAGCCGACTTCCGCAATTTTTCCGATTTGTGCATCATCCGCAAAGTCATCGCAAAGAAGGACAAATTCCCGGCCAGCGGCGAGGTGTTCTCCCAGATTTTGCACATGGTTCATGTCCAGACAAATCTTCTCTTCGACGAAGGCATCTTGCTGCGTGGCGGCATCACAGTCGGCGATGTCGCCCTTAGCTATGGCCAGCTCTTCGGCCCCGCCGTCGTCCGCGGCTACGCCCTCGAAAGCCAGGTCGCGAGGTTTTCCCGACTCGTCGTCGGCGAAGAAGTCTTGAGAGAACTAAGAAACAACCCTGCTCTTTGGGTGCATGATCCAGAGTACGACCTAGAGGCAACCAAGAATCTGCTACGTCGGGATTTCGACGGCGAATATTTCGTGGATTATCTGCGGATCATCGAGCAAGAACTCGATGATCGGAGTGAATATCTCGACCAGCATGACGAATTCATCAAGCGCGGCTTGAGACGATACAAGCAGAGCGCTTCCATCCGTGCTCGATCCATTTTGCGGATCGGGTTCCACGCTTGTCGCCGCGCGCGATCTCGGCCGTTACTACATTGGCATCGAGCTGGATCGGGATCACCATGCAACCGCCGGTCGTGCAAAGCGAGCTCAAGGCAGGCCGGGCACTGGTGCTCCACCACGGGGTAAAAGCGGTAAACAAACCACGCATACAGATATGCGAAATGACTGACTGTCGGTCAGGGCGACACGGTATTCTGTCGTGGGTCGCTAGATTCTGGCTTCTGGCCGCATCGTCCGTTGTTCGACTCAACTGTCTGGTTATTTTTTGATCTTGATTGGCTCACGCAACCTTCGTCCACTGGGCATTCGCTAGACTTATCTCGACAACATCCGGACCGAGACCGAAGCAAAAGGTTTCCGCATCTTCCACAGCAAAGCTTCGGACGAAGTCCCGACGAATGTACACATCGCCAAAACCGACACTTCGTAAATCGATCGCATCGATTGATCCATTCTCCGGCTTGACCCGATACAGAAGTTTTCCGTCTTCGGACCAAACAAAAATCACATCGTCCCTCGCCACGATGTTGTCCGGCTTCCACAGCTTGTCACTAGTTCGGATCGTCTTGCCTCGGTTCCAGACCCACAAACCCTCGGAGTTGGAAAACCAGATTCGGCCCTGAAGATCTTGGGCAGCGTCGAAAATCTCTGGCGTTTGTATGCGTGCGATTTCTTGAATCTTGCCGTTATTCGCAAACATTAGTGCCAGAGCCTCGCCAACGGTCTGAACCATCACAAAGCCATCTCCCGCACTTGCTCCCAAGAAATCGGAATGAAATGTTCGATACATCGGGTGCAACTGACCACCGCGAAAGCAATACAAAATCCTCTCGTCGAACTGATACAAGAGCAAGCCGCATCCTTTGTCCCATCCGATGCGCACAGGTTGTAACCCTTTTTCAAACGGTTTCCAGCCCTTCTCCTGGCGGACCCACGCGTTATTAGCGTCATCGAGAGCAACCAGTCCGACACCAGGCGCAAACACGAGTTCCTGAATGTCGTTTCCCGAGGGTCGGTCAGTCCTCACCAAACGCACAGAACCGTTCGGAGCGATCGCTGGCGGTTCCGCGCCCCCTGCGTGGGAGTACAGCTCGTAACCCGAGCCCAAAAAAGCTTGTTTCCGAGGCAAAACGTCGACGGGATCGCTGCTTACAATCAACGAGGACCCAAATTGTGCAACGAAATCCGCTCTCGTAAAGGAGTAGCCTTTTACCTTCACCGCTTCTTGGCTATCGAAATTCGGCAAAAACACCTCGGGACTTTGGAACGTGCGGATCAATCCGTCCAAGGCAAGAGCTCCCCCGCGCGAGTCGAGATCCTCCAGAATGCTCTTGAACTTGAGTGCGAGAGGGCCCGTTCCCGAGGACAACCCCGCCGCTGGGTACCTGACCGTGTCGGCGGCCATGCCATCATCACTTGCGAAAACCACCGGGGTTGGGCCGTAGATGCCGCTCGCAAACTGAATGGCATTTAGAATTCCGCCCACGTCCGACCCCTGTTTGACCGTTTTCTTCCACTGCTCTATGAGTTCCTTTGCTTGGTCCTTATATGCTCTGCATGCGTCGATGAGGAAGAGCGAATGGTCCGAAATATCCGAGAACTGGCGAGTGACCTCGGCAACGTCGATTAGCCTATCGCTGATCTCCGAAATGCGTTTCGCTTCGTCGTCAACAAACTGTTCCGGGACAAAGAAGACCGATTTTGACATACCATCGGCAAGGCCATGGCCAAAATAGTACAAAACGACGAGCGACTGCTTCTTCGGGTCACTGTTCTGCTTGACATAGTTCCGAAAATCGGCAAGACCCTGCATGATGTCGCTTCGTGAGAGCCGTCGCGTTGGGTCAAACGTTTTAGGGCTCACCTCGTTGCTCGAAATCACATGAATGTGATTCGCTTGTGATGGTGCCACGAGCCTCCGAAGGTCCGCCGCGACTTCTTCCCCGGTCCGAACGGCATCTGGGAGCTCGCCTCCGGCTCGTTTGCTCTGCGAAGGATAATTCCCCAATGAAATCACCAATCCGAAGATGTCGAAATTTGAGTACAGTCGGCTAACCTTCGGAGCTACTTCGTTACGGAATTTTTCCAAATCGACCGTCGAAATTCGATCTACTATCGTTTCTCTTGCCGAACCTCCGAGAGCTGTGCTTGCCTCGCTCAAGCGCGCGAGCCGGGTACCCAGCACTAGCGGGGAATCGGACTGAATCGTTCCAGACTGATCAAGGTTTGCCGCTGCCCCAAAGGTCGCTCGGACCCATTCGGAAAGGCTCTTCGCTTTCGCGCTCACCTCAGAGGCGTCGTGAAACACCAAGCGCATCTTTCCCACTTTCAGCGCTTCGAGAATCACAAACAGATCGTCCGGGTGACTTGCGAGGGCCCCACTCAAGCGGGAATTTGCGCTCACAACGTCTTTGACCTTAGCGAGAGGCAAAGTGAGCAGCTCCACACTCGAAAGCTCGAGGGACGCATTCAAATCTTCGTTCCCGCCAAGTTGCGCTGTATTTCCTGCAGCATTTGCGTTGGCTTTGAACTTAAGTTTCAGCGTGACATTCGGGAGAGAGGAGCGCGCCACCGAGTCTTGGTGCCCTTCGAGAAAAGCCGCGCTTTCCATGGCAACGCGATCTCGCGTTTTGCCTACCGCCAAAAGAGTCCCGGGCAGGAAGTCCGATCGAAAGGGCCGGACGGGATCGAAATCCTGCTGGCGGACCCAATCCTCAATGGATGAGCTCGAACTCGGGCGCTGGTGAAACCTAACGCCCAGCCACACCACGGCTCCGCATCCGACAAAGACAACCAGCCAAAGCAAGTTGGCCTTTTTCCAAATGGTCCGAGCGGGAGCCTTTCGCGAACTTCTCGGTGGCGGCATCGTAAAAACTCCGGGAGAATGAGTTTGCCCATTTTACTCGTCGGGGCCAGAACAACAACCTCACCAACTGCAAAGGGGCGGAGCTGAACGGTCCTCGGTAAACCTCGGCGGCATCTGACTGCGGAAGACGGTCAGCTATTTCGTCCGACCATGGCGGTCCAACCGGGACTCACATTGGTGAACAAACGTGTGCCAATTGTGTGCAGGAGTTTGCTGATAAGCGACGCCCGCAAGGGAACGGCTTACTGTCGGTAAGCCGCTGACTCTTATTTGGCAACGATTTTCTGATGCCATCTTCACGCAGTCTCTTGATCCCCTCGTAGCCTCCGGCTTGCGAACCATCCTCTCGGTATCTACGATTTGCGGGCGGCGGTCACGCCTCAAAATTGACTGCTGCCCCGACGATCAACTCCGAAGATTTCCCGCTCGATTACCGCGGATGGCTTGCTCGACCAACTCCTCGCCGAACCGTTTGCTAAACGGGGTCAAGCCCAACAAGAAACGGTAATAGATCGCGCCAAAGATCGCGTCGTTCAGTAGGTCAGGCTCGGTATCGGACCGCAATTCCCCTGTATTCTTACCGCGCTCTAGATCAGCGATGGTGGCAGCGCGCCGGGGACTGACCCATCGATCAAAGAACGCCTGACGTATGGCCGGCTCGCTCTGGCCCTCGGCGATAAGACCGGCGACGATCTTGCCGAATGGTCCGCCGAACGCATCGATCAGGGTTCGCACTCGAAACTGCAGCGACTCTTCCGCAGTCAGGTCCGATGGCTTTTCGAGGTTGGGGGCCATTCGCTCGCAGAGCATAGCTAGCACCAGGGCCGCCTTAGTTGACCACCATTTATAAAGGGTGGGCTTGCCGACTTTGGCTCGCTTGGCAACCTCTTCCATGGTCAGGTCGCGGACCGATTTTTTCTGAAGCAGGCTGTAGACCGCATCCATGATAACGGCATGCGACGTTGCCCTATCGCTTGGTGGCCGTCCTTTCCGTGGAGCCCGACGCACGCTTTTCTTCATGAAAGCAAGTTTTAATAGAACGGAACGTAAAGTCAATTGACATCTCCGCTGGCGTGAGTTTAATATAAAACGGAACGTAACGTTAAAGAAAATGATCAATTTTTTAACTGACTCAAACCGACATCGACGGCACAAGGAGAAGGCAATATGAGTATTCAAGTTCGCCCCTACGATCCCCTCACTTCGCAAAACGCCGCTGTCATCCTCGTCGATCATCAGATCGGCCTGATGAGCGGAGTTCGCGACTATTCGATCGGTATGCTCAAGCACAACGTCGTGGCACTGGCGAAAGCGGCAAAGGCTCTGAAATTGCCGATCGTCGTGACCACGACAGCGCGCGACAGCATGTGGGGACCGACCATCCCCGAGCTTGTCGAGGCTTTGCCCGGCGTACAGATCATCGACCGGTCATCGGTCAACGCCTACGACGATGCGCGCGTCGCGCGCGCCATCGAGGCGACAGGCCGAAAGAAGCTTATCTTCGCCGGCCTCTCTCTGGAAGTGTGCGCAGCTCTCCCCGCCATGACCGCCGTCAGCAAGGGGTTCGACTCGTATGTACCCGTGGACGCGTGCGGAACTTTCAACGAGACGAAGCACCAAGCCGGGATTTTGCGAATGGTCCAAGCCGGCGTAGTGGTTTCTGACTACTGCACATTGATGGTGGAGATTCTCAAGGACAATCTCGTGCCAGAAGCCGGCCCCGTTTATGAAGCCATGGATATGGATTGGGCCAAGCTCGTCGGTCAAATCTCCGCTGTGTACGCGAAGAAATAGCCCGGCGCGTTCAAAACGACGAACCGCCGCTATCGCATGCCCACCAATAAGGGGAGGACCGCGTGTCGCTTGAGGCGCGGAGGGTTTCGCAAGGTTAGTCACCGCCTTTTATCGACAAGTCCCTCAAGACGACCTTATAGGGCCAATCTACCCGGCAAGTGATCTTCCAGGGGCCGAGCAGCGCCTCCGAGATTTCCTGATCGGTAGGTTCGGGGGGCCTCAGACTTACATTGAACAAAGAGGCCATCCCCGCCTCCGGGCGCGGCATTCGCCGTTTGCTATCAATCAGACTGTCCGCGCCCGCTGGATGCGGCTGATGGAAAATGCGTTGGGGGAAGCTTCGCTGCCAAGCAAAGCGGAAGAAGTCCTTCGGAAGTTCTTCAATGAGATGTCTACCTTCATGATCAACCAGTCAGAGTCTGGGATCAGCTAGCGCGAAGGGATGCGGAGAGGCGGCGCACGGCCATATCCACGATATGGGAGACTAATCTTATCCGATCTTCTTCGACACCCGAGCAACCAACTCATCCAATCTCGATAGCAAAAGCTTGAGGATCGGAGACTGGTTCGACTTTCGGTAGCCGAGCACTAGATCGACAGTTGGCACATCTCCCTTCAAAGGGCGGCTCGTTACCGACGCAGGGAGAAAGTTCTGTGCATAAGCAGGTAAGAGCCCTACGCCGCGGGTCGACACTATTAAGGAAATTCCCATGGTGACGTGATCCACCTCGTGCGCTGGCGTGATATTGATTCCGGACCGCTTCAGGTAATTGTCGATGATTGCACGCAGTACAGGAGCCGTGTGGGACACAGTCACGAATGTTTCGCCTGCCAGATCCCGGGGATAGATCGTTTTAAGCGCGGCGAGGCGATGGTCACTCGGCAAAATCACAACCAAAGGCTCCTTTACGAGAAGGCGGAACGCCAGGTCTGGCAGCGCTCGTTCCTTTCGAAGAAAAGCCGCATCGATTTTTCCTTTCGAGAGGCCTTCCGCAAGTAGCGGGGAATATTGACTCGATATCATCACGTCAATGTTCGGCAACTCGTCGCGCAATATCCGCAAGGCTTCGGGCATCCAGGTCAATTCGTGTCCGGTCAGAAAGCCCATCGAGAAGCAAGGCTTGACGGGATGAACTGCCCGGCGTGCAGCTTCGGCTGCGGCGTCAACCTGCAATAGAACTCCGCGCGCGTGATCGAGAAAGGCTTGACCCGCCGGTGTCAGAGAGACGCCACGAGCTGTGCGCGTCAGGAGTTGGGCGCCAATTTCCTCTTCAAGGTCTCGAAGCTGGCGGCTGAGTGAAGGCTGCGAGGTGTGCAACTTGGATTTTGCCGCCAGGCTCAGACTCTCGGCTTCAGCGACCGCAACGAAATAACGCAGGTGTCGTAATTCCATTTCCAGTACCCATGCTTGTGAAGCATTGCCACCAAGCCTAACAAAGTATGCTTCAAGTGCGCTACCACCGGCTAACTTGCTAATCCAATGTAGTGACTGGATGCCTCGGGCGAGCGACAAGAGTTGACTCATGCCTGATGAGCATATGTCTGATTCAAGGAGATGGATTATGTCAAAGAAATTAGAAGGAAAGATTGCACTCATCACAGGCGGCTCGCGCGGCATTGGTGCTGCAATCGCTAAGCGTCTGGCGGCGGACGGAGCGAAGGTCGCCATCACATACACGAAAGGTGCCGACGCGGCTTCGGCCGTCGTCAAAGCGATTGAACGCGCGGGCGGAAAGGCGATCAAGATTCAGGCCGACGCTGCGGACGCCGACGCCGGCAAAGCCGCAGTCGAAAAAACCGTTGCGACATTTGGTCGGCTCGATGTCCTGATCAACAATGCTGGTACGGCCATCCCCAAACCGTTCGTGGAGTCCACGCTGGAAGAGATGGATCGCGTGCTCGACATCAACATCCGCGGCGTATTCGTTGCGACGCAGGCGGCGCTGAAGCACATGACTGATGGTGGTCGCATCATCATGATCGGCTCGGCGGTGGGCGAGCGGGCCGTTGCGCCGGGACTTGTGCCCTACGCGGCCACGAAGGGGGCCGTCAAGATGTTCACGCAGGCATTATCCAGAGAAGTTGGGGGCCGGGGCATCACGGTGAACAACATCCAGCCGGGCCCGATCGACACGGAGTTAAATCCTGCCTCGGGTGACTGGGCGGTACCGCAGAAGGCCGCGACCGCGCTTGATCGCTATGGGCATGTTGAGGAGATCGCCGCAATGGCAGCGTTTCTCGCGGGTTCGGAATCCTCCTACATCACGGGGGCGAATCTTACCGTGGATGGGGGAATGAACGCCTGAAGCGGTGCATGCATGCCAGAATCGTCTTATCCGTCAACTGACAGGTACGGGAGGGGCAATGTTCACGCTTCAAGGCAAAACAGCACTGGTCACAGGGGCCTCACGCGGCATCGGGCGCGCAACGGCAGCGGCACTAGCTAGGGCCGGGGCTCACGTCCTGGTTCACTATGGCCGCTCCGCGCAGGAAGCGGAATCTCTCGTTTCCGAGATCCAAGCGAAAGGCGGGCGCGCAGAGGCGATCTCGGCGGATTTAGGAACCCCGAACGGTTCTGCGCTGCTGGCAAAACAGGTGCGCGCAATCGGCGATCGATTGGATGTGCTTGTGCTCAACGCCGGAATCAGCAAGGCGGCACGCCTTGCGGATTATGCGGTAGAGGATTTTGACAACCTCTTCGCCACAAATGTCCGAAGTCCGTTCTTTCTCGTGCAGCAACTGTTGCCCATTTTAGGCGACGGCTCGAACATCGTTGTGATCTCTTCGATCGGGGCCCACGCCGTCGTTGGCAAGCCAGGCGTGGACAGCCCCTCGATCCTTGCCTATGCCTCGACCAAAGGAGCACTAGAGACTTTGGTCAAGAACTGGGCTGCCATTCTTGGGCCGCAAGGCATTCGCGTCAATGCAGTCGCGCCCGGTGTGATCGACACGGACATGTCGAACTTTACGAAGACTGAAGCGGGTCGCGAGGTCACGTTGGGGATGCAGGCATTGAAGCGAATTGGCAAACCTGAAGATGTCGCCGACGTGGTCGCTTTTGTAGCGTCCGATGGGGCGCGCTGGATCACAGGTGCGAGCATTCCAGTGGACGGCGGCTCGAAGCTGTAATTAACAACGTGAGGAGCGCAATGGAGACAAAGACGAGCAAAGGCAAGGAGATCAAAATTCCTGGACCGGACCATCCTATTACGATTTCGCCGGCCGAGGGCAAGGTGCGTGTGACGGTCGCCGGGAGGATTGTCGCCGAATCGACACAGGCGCTTCGGCTCGAAGAGAAGGGATATCCGCCTGTTTATTACTTGCCTCGCAATGATGCAGACATGTCGCTGCTCGTTCGGACCACGCATTACACTTATTGTCCGTACAAGGGTGATTGTACGTACTACAGTATTCCCGTCGGCGGATCAAAATCGGAATACGCCGTTTGGACTTACGAAAAACCTTATGAGGCGGTTGCCAGCATTAAAGAGTACCTGGCGTTTTATCCCTCGAGGATTGATGCAATCGACATGATCTCCTAGGCGCGAAAGATGTACGCCGGAACGAAAACAAGTCTCGACGGGTAGGCACCAATGACAGTCCATAATCAAGGCGGCCCTTGCATCGAACTGGAGCACTCTTTGCCAAGCGAAGTGGCTGCGATTTCTCCCTTCGTGGATAAACTCATGCGATTGATCAGGAAGTGCGGCTATGCCGACGAGGGCGAGAGTGACGTTGAGGTGGCACTGCGCGAAGCTCTCGCGAACGCGATCATTCACGGAAATCATGAGAACCCTGGAAAACACGTCCATGTTCGTTGTTGCTGTGAACCCAGTGAAATCTCAATCGCGGTAAAGGACGAGGGACGAGGATTTGACGTTGGTACGATAGCCGACCCGACGGCTCCCGAGAACCAGGGATCCATTCATGGTCGTGGGATTTACCTGATGAAAGCGCTGATGGATGAAGTGCGCTTCGAAGACGGTGGAGTTGTCGTTCATATGCGAAAGGGCGCGGGCCAAGCTGCCGGCAACGATCGACAAAGGAGCTCGCGTAAGTAGGTAGCTTTCCTATTCCGATTCGAAAGCGATATTTGTGCATCTACTAGAGGAAACAGTTATGTCTGCCATTATCCAAGCCAGCCCTCTCGAAAAGTTGTCGCAAGAACCACCACCAACCGGAGACTCGTGTGTCCTGATCATTTTTGGAGCTTCGGGCGATCTGACGAAACGCAAGCTGATCCCCGGTCTCTATAACCTCGCATGTGAGGGCTGCATGAACCCGCAGTTCGAAGTTCTCGGGATCGGCCGCACTCCGATGAGTTCTGAAGAATTTGGCAAGAAGAGCGGGGAGGCAGCCGCCAAGTCGAAAGACACACGCGACTTCAGCGAGTCAGGATGGAAGGACTTTGAAGCGCGGCTGCACTACATGGTGGGTGACATCAACGATTCGAGCTTCTATGCGCAGTTGCGGGTTCGCTTGGAGGCGATGGAGAAGAATGGTTCGAGCCCAAACCGTTTGTTCTATGTATCGACTCCCGCGTCAGTAGCGGGACCCATCATTGAAGGGCTGGGAGCAGTAGGACTGAACCGTCGAGACAACGGGTGGACGCGGATTGTTCTGGAAAAGCCCTTCGGACGGGACCTGGAATCGGCAAACGTACTCAATGACGTGGTGCACGGGGTATTCGACGAGAAAGCGGTGTACCGCATTGACCACTATCTTGGCAAAGAAACAGTGCAGAACATCCTCGTTTTCCGCTTCAGCAATTCGTTGTTTGAGCCGGTCTGGAACCGGAACTACATTGACTATGTTGAAATCACCGCCGCTGAGACGGTAGGAGTTGAAAACCGAGCGGCGTTCTATGAAGAGACGGGTGCACTGCGCGATATGGTGGCGAACCATCTGCTTCAGTTGCTTGCATTAACTGCGATGGAGCCGCCCATAGCGTTTGATGCCGACTCAGTGCGGGAACAAAAGGTGCAGATATTTCGATCCGTCCGGCTGATGAGTGTCGAGGACGTCGCACGATTCACCGTTCGAGGGCAGTATGGGGCCGGTTTGATTGACGGGAAACCGGTACCCGGATATCGGCAAGAACCAGGCGTGAATCCCAACTCCACAACCGAGACCTACGCGGCTGTAAGGTTTCAGATTGAGAACTGGCGTTGGGCCGGAGTTCCTTTCTACATCCGGACCGGGAAGCGTCTTGCACGAAATCTGACCGAGATCCGCGTGCATCTCAAACCGACGCCGCAGGCGTTGTTTGCGAATACATCGTCGGGCATTGATCCGAATGTCATCACAATCAGCATTCAGCCAGACGAGGGAATCTCGATCGCGTTCGATGCAAAACGGCCGGGAACACAAGTGCGAACGGTGACGGTTCAGGCCAACTTCTCGTATCAAGCGAGCTTTGGCTCGAAGGGGCCGGTTGCATATGAAACATTGCTGCTCGACTCGATGCGTGGCGATGCAACGCTGTTTACTCGCCGAGACGAAGTAGAGGCGGAGTGGCGCATCATTACGCCGATTGAAGAAGCGTGGACCCAATTGCCGGCGCCCGAGTTCCCCAACTATGCCGCGGGTAGCGAACCAACCTCGTGGCATCAACTGCTCGGAATCAGCGGCAGTACAGCGATACGGGCCATCGGTTATGGTAAGTAGTGTCTGGGTTTGTTTCTCACGCATGCACCGAAGAAGATCGACGCCTTCATGCGGCTGATTCGCGCAATCTGAACGTCAGGTAAGACGAAGAAGTAAAAAATCCAGTCCAAATCGAACCATTGACGACCTTGGCGCGGTTCGGATTCTCGTGCTTAATATTTACTGCTTCTTCACTTCGTCTCAAAATCGGTGGAGACGCTGAGTTTCTTCCAAATTCGTGCTTCCTCTAATCGCGCAAGATCATTCTTCTCCGCGGCGGCGTACGCATCGCTGCCGAGCAAGAGTCGCAACGGAGGGTTCCGTTCTTGCGTCAACTGGACGATCGCCTGAGCTGCCTTTTTGGGGTCACCAGGCTGCTTGCCGTTGTAGTTTCGCTGAAATCTTGCGGTAGCTCCCACCGTCGAATCGTATTCAGGATGACCTTCTCTAAGTTCGGTGGAACTGCCCGCGAAGTCTGTGCGAAAGCCACCGGGTTCAACGATGGTAACCTTGATGCCGAGCGGTGCCACTTCGCGCGAAAGCACCTCGGAGAAGCCTTCGACACCCCACTTCGCCGCCGAATAAGGCCCACGTCCCGGAGGTCCAATCCTTCCGCCCACCGATGAAAACTGAATGAACTGGCCTGCTTTCTTTTCGCGAAAATAATTAAGAGCTGCCTTCGTCACAATAATCGTTCCAAAGAGGTTCGTTTCGATCTGTGCTCGGAATTCCGATAGAGGCGTGTCTTCGACGGACGAAAGATTGCCATACCCCGCATTGTTAATGACCACATCCAGCGAGCCAAATACATCGACCGCCGCCATTACCGCGTTTGCTGCGGCTGCTTCGTCGGTCACATCCATTGCGAAGAGCTTGACCTGATCTCCAAATCGTTCCGAGAGATCAGCCAGCGACTTAATGTCCCGAGCTGTCGCCAACACTTTATTGCCCGCAGCGAGGCTCGCTTCAACAATTGCGCGACCCAGACCGCGAGAGCTGCCGGTGACTAACCATACCTGCGCCATTCATCCTCCTCTATCAAGCCCCCCGGATATTCTGGAGAAGCATCTCAAACTCAGGATTGGATGCGCCACGGCACTACCGCGCGTCAGCCACGTTTTAATCCAAGCGAAGGCCTTATTCCGTCGATGAGACCGGCGGAGTTCCACTATCGATGAAGGTGTAGAACACAGAAACACGGCCGTCGCGTTCCTCCAGAACGTCCGTACCGGTATAGCGGAACGATTGGTCAGGAGGTCCGCTACCCCAACGGCACATCCCGACATTGTGCATCGTGCGAATATCGCCAACTACCTGGTAGCGGTAGTCCGGGATGTGCTTACGAATTTCCGACGCCGCCTCATTTACCGCCGCAATGCCGACCAGGCGGCCACCGGGGTGTATCCATACACAATCTTCCGTATAAGCATTGCGCATCATGGCTTCGCGCTTCACTGGATCAAGCTCGATGAAGATCACATCGAAGTTGTGGCGCATCAGTTCTGCAGCTGTCATCTTCTCCTCCTTGTTTTCTCTTTGCCAGTGTAACGATCGTTCCGTCGACCTTCATCCTTTGACTTTGCCGGCCATTCTTCCTTCTGGTGTTTCTCCCAAAATACCTAAAAGGAACAGAGAATAGCTTGTACGAAACGGCTACCATAGTATGAAACGCTAAGGGCGAGAGTCGCAAAAGGAGGACGACAGATGCGGGTTTCTGAGGGATCGGGCTCATTTGAGTTTCGTTCTCCACATGGTATGAAGGCAGCGCACAGCAAACTTCGAACTTTCGCGGGCATAGCGATTCGTCACCTGCAGCATTTCAATCACCCAGGCCGTGCCTGGCACGATCTGTCGGGTCCGCAAGACACTCTCACCGTTGTGCTCGCGGAGATAGGCGGCAGATGTGAGGCCCGCACTAATCTGCATCGTCCCGCTGCTCTAGAACGTCAACGGCCGAATCACATCAGTTTTGTACCGGCAGAGATGAGAGTCTGGGGTTATACGGACAACATGGAGTCTGTACGCGAAGTTCGCCTGAGCTTCGACAGGAAATCTCTGGGAGATTGGTTTGGCACGGATCTGGACCTGAGCAAAGCGGGAAATCCTGAGCTGATGTTTCATGACAAGAGAGCGGTCGAGTGCGCGCGACTCCTTGCTGCCGAATGTGACGCATCTGACACGAGTTCAGAATTGTACGGAGAAGGACTCACGATCGCCCTCCTGAGCGCCTGCTTCCAGCGGCGACCCCAAAAAGAGAACTCAGGACTATCGGTTTCACAACTCCGTCTCGTTCTCGACTTCATCCACGAGCATCTCGATTTATCCGTTTCTGTTTTCCAACTTGCCCGTCTGGTCGACCTGTCACCCTCGCAATTTGCGAGGATGTTCAAGGCGTCTACGGGAGTATCCCCGCATCGCTATCAGCTGAACACCCGGATCGGGAAAGCGCAGGAGCTACTGCTGATGAAAGGAGAGAGCCTTTCCACGGTGGCCGTGGCAACAGGTTTTGCAGATCAGAGCCACTTCACACGGACGTTCAAGAGGGTCACTGGAGTTACACCACACGATTGGCGTCAGAATCGCACCCGAAAACGCTCTTAGCGTTAATTGCGCGATTGATGACGAGAAGCCGACTTCCGGGTACCAATCTTCACTCAATGAGCGCATCGGCGATAAGGCACTCGTTGCGAGCGGCCCTCGGAGTTGAACTACCCTGCTTTGAAGGAACGTGGACTCACCTTTCCCAGGTGCTTTATATTGAGGCTGTTGTTCGAACGGAGGGCAGGCATGGCTCGCAAGCAAGGACTTCCGAAGGTGCCATTGTCGACGCGTCCGGACCACGACCGGAAGTTTTACGGCGCGAACCTAGCCGAGGTTTTCCGGACGCCGCTCTATGATTGCTCCCTCAAGAATGTGTCTGGCGTACCGGACTTCGCCCTCACCAGACTCAAGGGTGGATCGATGGAGATGCAGCAGGCCCCGGCTTATCCTGCGGATCGCGCCATGCTCATCTGCGTGGCTTTAGCTCCCACTCCGGTTGACCGATGGCGCGCACGAATTGACGGGCAAGAAGTCAGCGTCTCTCATTCGATCGCATTTGCAACAACAGTAATCGATCTTATGAAGCCGATGGAAATGTGGGCCGCAGGTCCGTTCGACTATCTACATTATTATGTGTCGCGCGATCTGCTGGACAGAGTTGCAGCCGACAACAGGATTGCACCAGTTGATTCGTTTCGGATGGTCTTCTTTGAAAGGGACCTCGTCGTTGCTCAATTGACCAAGACCATTCTCAGTCAGGTGCGCAATCGTGAGCCGCTCAACACGCTTGCGTTAGAAGATGTCTCACTTCTTGTGAGCACGCATCTTCTGCAACACTATGGAAACGGTAAGGGAGTTCTCCGGGCACAGCCGAGCCTGGAGATCTGGCAAAAGATTCGCACCGAGGAGATGTTGCGTGCGCATCTTGAAGGCGAGATTAGAATTGCGGACCTTGCAACCGCCTGTCAGCTCTCTCCGAGTCACTTTTCTCGTTGCTTTCGCCAGAGCTTTGGCACTTCAGTGCATCAATGGCTTATCAAACTTCGGATCGACGCGGCCAAGAATCTGCTTCGCGGACCCGAACTGACTCTGGCAGAGGTGGGATTTCGTTCGGGATTTTGCGATCAGGCTGCCTTTACACGCGCGTTTACCACGCTCGAAGGAACAACGCCGTCTCGCTGGCGAAAGCTGAACGGTCGTAGGGCGGTTGCTACTGACCACCCTGTCTCCGGTGAGCTGCGCCCTCGTTAATCGCTTCTTATGGAAGCCAGTATCCGCGTCACGGAGAGATGTGCTTTTCTGTCCGCGTCCGGGTCACGAAGAGAATGACTGGAGACGTGGTGGCTCAGGTAGATCCCGAGCAAGTCCCACGCCAGCTGGGCCACGTCGGTATCCTGCAATAAGTGCCGCTTGTCGATCGCATCACGGATCAACATAATGAGGGTCTGCCGCCAGACAGATTCCGCCGCCGCGGCAGCCTCTCGAACAGATCCCGGCAAGAAACTCAACTCAACAATCGCTTGAGCGATCGGACAACTGCCCGGCAGCCCTGCCCTCCTCGTCCATCCAATCCATACATTTAGGTAGCGAATCAGCGACGGCAACCCGCCTCCAACGCCGGTGTCGGCTCCGAGGCAGGTACGAC
>Ga0209579_10000460_pt1 | contig 41904 bp, 31 predicted proteins | sample Coa_R1_2_FD_187152 | JGI IMG/M metagenome (GOLD analysis project Ga0209579, IMG submission 187152) | Surface soil microbial communities from Centralia Pennsylvania, which are recovering from an underground coalmine fire - Coalmine... | ecosystem: Environmental > Terrestrial > Soil >...
CTATGCCGCTCACGATGCGCGGATCAGTAAGCGCTCTCTTTAAGGTTCGGTTCTCTGCCGTCAGCGCATCGCGAAAGGATTCGAGGCTACCGGGAAAAATCTCGACGCCGCCGGGATCGATCGATTTCAAGGCTTGTTCGCCTTCGAACAGATGCAGCGATGCCCGGTGCTTGGTACCGGCCTCGGTAAGCACGAGCGAGCCGTTCGGAAAATCGAAGGCCGCAAGGCTCTGCCGTCCGGCAAGCTTCGCGCCTGCTTCCCGCCAGTGTAAGCGTCCGGCAATCATCAGGTGGAGGACAAGCCAATAATCGTTTTCCACGCCGATCGCGATTCGTTTGCCAACTCGCCGAAGCTCGCGCAAGGTGTGGCCGTAGACCTGCTCGATCGGTGGTTGTGCCGTGCGAAGCAGGAAAGGACTTGCCAGCCTGATCTTGTCGATGGGTTGCCCAAGGATGCGAGACTCCAGCGCAATGATGTAAGCGGTAATGTCAGGTAATTCTGGCAAATTTGATGTCCTGAAGCGCGGAACGAAAATGAGTTCGTCGACCAGCTAGATCATATACAACCTATGGGTCGCAAGAAGACATCTGTTCAGTCCCATGAAATGCTGCCAGCAATACGCAAAAGATTACTACTCAGGTGTACTTGAGTAACCGGCAATCCCTGCGGCTTCCGACATAAGCTAGAGTTCGGCATTGCACTTGACCTATTGCAAGCATCAAAGAGTATGCAATCGATGGAGAATCGCTCTTGTTGAACCGTTCCGCAAACCAGGATAAGCGTCGATGGCACCGCTATCCGCTCGGTGCCGCCATTCGCCTTACCACTCAAAGTGCGACTATCGATGCGCGTGGCATCACGCTCAGCGAAGGTGGGATGTGCATATTTGCCGTGGCTAATATCGGGATAGGGACCAAGATTCAGGTGGAGTTCACAGACCCGAGCAGCCGGCAACTGGTTCGCGCTAATGCGGCAATCCGCAACCGCGCGGTGTATCTTTACGGCATCGAGTTTCTCGCCAAGTGCATGCCGGCTTCGTAAAGATCCCTAACTGGCAGCCGCCGTTTCCGCAGAAATCGGGATCGCTTCGCCAATGCCGATCGCACGCTCAACTGCAAAACAAGCTCTGGATACCTCGAGTAATTCCTCAAAAGCTATGGGAGAGGGAGCACCGGTGCGGACGGCTTCAAGGGTCAAGTGCAGCTCGCGCGCATGACCTTTATCTCGGCGGGATTTAGCTCTCGTGGTTTTTCCGTCTCGGGTCAATTCCAAGATGCGGAAGTCATCGAGAATAGCGACGGCACCTTCGCAAAATACCTCGAAATATTCCCTGGAAACGGCTTTATCGCCGTTGGCCAAGTACAACAGGTTGGCAATAGAGCCGTCGGCGAATGAAAGCATAACCGCAATGTTGTCCCGGTTGTATCGTGAGCCGTCGGGTAAGGCCCGCGCACTGACCGACTGAATGGGCCTACCAATTACGCTTCTGACCCAATCAACAAAATGACAGAATTCGCCGACGATCCGGCCACCTTCACTTCTCTGCTGCGTCCAATGATCCGGGGAGAGATAACCAGCATTCACGCGGACATTGATAGCCATCGGCTCTTGGCGGCGTGCGAAAAAGTGACGGACCTGCTCGGTCATAGGAGCAAAGCGACGGTTAAATCCAAGCATCACAAAAGGACAGTTTCCCGCTTCCTGCTCCGCCTCGTACACGGAGGAAATTTCATCCAGCTGCTCTTCAGTTACCGCTAACGGTTTTTCGACGAAGACCGGCTTGCGATTCTTTAACGCGGCAACAACATACTGCGCGTGCGAAGCCGGACGCGACAGAACGAAAACGAAATCGGTTTCTCTGCTCTCTATCACATGATCGGATGTGTCCGGCCGGGCAAAACCGAACGATTTGCACGCGGCAAGCGCCGAAACGCCGGAGGCGGTGGCAATAGAGCCTAGCGTTACTTTTTTAAATTTCCGAAGTGCCGGGTAGACCACATCCCGGGCAAACACCCCGGCTCCTACGCAGCCAATTCTCAGACCTTCGGGCCGTGCCGCCTGATTATATTCACGCGAATCAACTTTCGAGTCACACTGGGCGGCGGCCTGCGGATATTCCAACAACAGCGTATATGCTCCCGATGCGCGGAGGTTGTTGTAAGCTTTTTCTCCTTGATCAATCGCAATCCGGTGCTGAATTAAGGGCGCTATGTCGATGCGACCGGAGGCCAGAAACTGGAGAAAAGCTTCCATGTTTCTCTGCTCGGTCCAACGCACATAACCGATGGGATAATCGACACCCGCTTGTTCATATTGTGGATCGTAGCGTCCCGGTCCATAAGAGCGGGACATCACAATGGAGAGTTCCTTGCCGTAAACACTACTGCGCGAAACACCCAGACCGACTGTGCCAACCACCACAATTCGTCCCTTGTCCCTGGAAATTTCAGCTGCTAACTCGATGGCTTCGGTCGAAGGGGTTGCGGCCGTAATAATGACTACGTCAGCACCATAGCGGCTAAAATTCCTCACCGCGATTGATGCTTGGTCGTCATCCGCCAAGAGAGCTAAGTCCGCACCGAACTGAGTGGCTTCTTCCGCGCGAGAGGTCTGCACATCGATCGCGATGACACGGCACCCTGCGGCTTTGGCAAGTTTGATGGTAAGCACTCCAAGCAGGCCCGCTCCAATCACTGCGACCGTTTCTCCGAATCTCACGTCCGCTTGCCGAAGTCCTTGGATAGCGATCGCCCCAATAGCGGTGAGCGAAGCCGCGTCGAGACCCACCGAGTTCGGGACTTTTGCGAGCAGGTTCTTGGGAACAAAATTGACGCTGCTATGGTTCGCGTAGCCGACGCCCGCACAGGCAACGCGGTCCCCAGGTTGATACTCCTGCACGCCGATGCCGGCTGCGAGCACGACCCCGGCACAGCTGTAGCCCAAGGGGGAAGCAGACCCCAGGCGGGTTTGCACCCGGTTATAGGCAGTGCGGATTCCGTCGGTGCGGGCGAATCGAATAACCTGCCGCACCAGATCGGGACGCGCGAAAGCTTTGCCCAACAGAGATTTTTTCGCTGTATCCAGCAGGGCCTGTTCCGTACCGGCGCTGAGAGCGGAAAATGCTGTGCGCACCAAGGCTCCGCCTTCACGCAATTCCGGCTCAGGCGCTTCCACCACATTGATGTCGCCAGATCGCAAATCTCCCAAAAGCGCTTTCAATTTCCGCTCCAGTTCTGGTTGTGCGTGGGTAAATTGTGCAATGATTGCGAGCCGCTGACAATAACAAGGTCGATCTCCGGCTCACGCTGTGTGGTGTGAGGGTGAAAGATTGTCTGGATTAAGATGACTCAAGCTTACAGTGATCAAGATCATGGTCTGTATAATCCTCGCGAACCTCAACGGTGGGTAGCGGGGTTTGCAAGCGGGCTAACCCCGAGCTCTGAGCGAATTGTGCGAGGCCGAATAGTGAAAATGAGAAGAACAAAATCAAAGATAGCGGCTTCCTTCATTGGTTTCTGCGTAGTGGTGGGCATGGGTATGTCGTCGTGCTCGGCCCTGGCTGAAGAGACGGCGACCATTCTCGTCACCAATGGAACGGTGATCACCATGGACCCGCAACATCGCGTGCTTGAAGGCGGTGCGGTGGCAATTCGAGGAGATTCGATCGTTGCTCTTGGGCAGGCCAACGAGATTTCATCCAAATATGCCGCTTCAAAAATCATCGATGCGCGTGGGGCGATCGTGATGCCCGGATTAATCAATGGTCACGCTCACGCAGCGATGAGCCTTTTTCGGGGCATTGCGGATGATCTTTCGCTTGACGACTGGCTGCGCAAGTATATTTTCCCGGCTGAAGCAAAAAATGTGGATGAGAATTTCGTGGTCTGGGGCACGCGGCTGGACATGCTGGAAATGCTGCGCGGCGGAATCACCACCTATGCCGATATGTATTATTTCGAAGACGCGGTGGCACGGGTGACGAAGGAAGCGGGCATGCGCGGCGTGCTCGGCGAGACAATTATCGATTTTCCCGCGCCCGACAACAAAACACGCGAGCAGGCATTCGACTACACGCAGAAATTTCTCGACCATTGGAAAGACGATCCGCTGATCGAGGCCGCGGTTGCTCCCCATTCGATTTACACGTGCTCCGAAAGCACGCTGAAAGACTCGGCCGCGCTCGCCAGACGAAACCGCGCTCCAATCCTAATTCACATCGCAGAAGCGCCCTTCGAGGCGGAGCAAAGCCGTGCAAAACACGGACTATCGCCGGTGGGATATTTGGAATCGATTGGCCTGCTTGGGCCGGACGTCTTGGGCGCGCATTGTGTGTGGGTGGACGCGGGAGATATGGTCGCACTTGCTCATTTCGGTGTCGGTTGCTCGCACAATCCTTCGAGCAACATGAAGACGGCGGCAGGAGTGATGCCTGTGGTGGACATGCTTGCCGCTGGAATTCCGCTGGCGCTGGCAACGGACGGCGCCGCCAGCAACAATCACCAAGACCTCTTCCTGGAGATGGATCTTGCGGCCAAGCTGCAAAAAAATGCGCGACGAGATCCCAAAGCTCTACCCGCAGAGCAGGTCGTGGAAATGGCGACGATCGGCGGAGCTCGTGCGCTGCACTTGGAAAAACAGATTGGCTCGCTTGAGCCGGGCAAGAAGGCGGATTTAATCGTCATCGATACCAGCGCACCGCACGCCACGCCGATGTACAACCCGTATTCGGAACTGGTCTACGCGCTTCATTCGTCAGATGTGCGAACGGTGTTGATTGCAGGAAGAGTTGTGGTGGAAAACGGTCGCGTGCTGACACTCGACGAACCAGCCATCCTTGCGAAAGCCCGCGAATACAAGAAGCAAATTGAGAGTTCGTTAAGGCAACAGTCGCATTAACGGCTGACCAGGTTGGTGTTAAGTGGAGGGAAGCGGATTGAACGAATTTACAGACGAGGTGTCGGACTCCGGTCACTCGTCTAATAGGTTGTGGGTCAGGCTGATTTTGACCCACTACCGTCTAATAAGAGCAATTGACAGGCGAAGTAAACGAGTACAGAATCGCTCGACAATTTTAGGCTCACGAGGGTAAGGAGATTTCTATGCTTTTTGAAAGATTATTGATCGGATTCTTGCTGTTCACCTCAGCACTAACTACGACCGCGAACTCGTTAACGAAGCATACGCAGAAGAGTACTTATCTTCAGACCAGTACATCAGTTGAGGTAACCTGTCCGGGCAGCTGCAGTGTTGTGAAGGCATTGTTCCCGGTTGCGAGCATTGTTTGCCCCGCCACAGCGAGTCAGAGCTGCACGTATTACGTGCACGTCGAAGCAGCGTCTACAGCTACTGTTTACAGTGGTCAATTCAAGTTTTTGGTCGATGGTGTTGCACCAACCCCTGGGCCGACTGACTCATCGGGGTTCGTGACGTTTTCCGCCGGCACGAATGAGCAAACTCAGGCCTTCTCCTACGCGATTCTGGGCAAGGTGACAAACTCGGTTGACAATCAATCCCACAAAATTGAAGTTGATCTTGGCTGCACGACTGATAGTTTTCAGGCTTGCCAGGTGAGTGTCGGAGCCGCCACCTTGCGGATAGATGTATTTCAACCATGAGGCGCCATCAGGTGAGCAGCGGCACCAGCGGAAGAAAAGCCCAACACATTTCAGCGCCGGGCTTCGCCCCAAATTCTGACATTACTTACGGTTTCGGTTTGCGGCTTCAGCGGCTTGCTTCAGCTCCCGATTAGCCTGATCGAGGAGTTCCTTCGCTTTTGCGGCGTGTCCATTCATGTCAAACTCGTTGGCTTGCTGCGCAGCAACAATCTTTTGATACGCTTGGTCCGTCAAGCGTTGGGCTGCAGCGATATTCGGGTGTCTCTTGCCGCTTACATTGTCGACAGGTCTTTGGGCGAAGACAATCCCGGCGCACAGAAGCGCTAAAGTCAAAATGACAGTCTGCCAAAAATTTCTGTTCATCAGAGTTTCTCCCATTTTGTAGTTCAAAGTAGCGTTCCAAAATTATATGTTTTTTCAGCCGATCTCCGTACTCAATGGTTCCTGATCGGTAACTGCCGGGGTGCAACGGAATCAGCGGTATTGCGGGCGAGATGAAACGTGGAGTTCGCGGAGAGTGTGCTTAGCTGAACTTCTTCAGAGCTTGCAGCCGCGAAAACGTCGTTAAATAACCGTTGCAGAGTTGCTGTACCAACCCTGACCATCCTTGGGAATTCCAGCGACTGTGATTCCCCCAAGAACCGTTCCCAGAGACGACCATCCCGAGTAATGTTTCTCATTGCGGTACCAACTGAGAAGCTCGACAATGCGTTGGCGGGAAAGCAAAGAGACGCCCGAATGGTGATTCAGGGCTATCACAGCGGTTTGGAATAGTTTATAATCCCGTAAGTTTTAGGTGCGTGCCGCTTCTCTCCCAGGCAATTCTCGGCTCGCCTTCATTCCTCGTTGTGATAACAACAGCTATGGATACAAATTCTGCGAAGCCCCGCGTTGCAGCAGTTCCGCATTTAGTCGAAACTCAGGCATCTCTCAAACCAGACGGTCTGGCGGTATGTGCTGGCTCTGATTGTCTTTCGTACGGGGAATTAAATTTTCGCGCCAATCGACTGGCGCGGCACTTACGAAGCTCGGGCGTGATTCGAGGGAACATAGTGGCGGTTTGCCTCGAGCGCTCAGTGCAATTCCCTGTTGCGTGCCTGGCGGTTCTGAAACTCGGTGCCGCCTATCTGCCAATCGACCCGAATACGCCACCGGATCGTTTAAGAATGATGCTGCATGGCGCGGGAGTGTCGACCGTTGTAACCCAGGCAAGTTTTGCTGAGGCGGTTGCACGCGAGGCACAAATCGTAGTCGCGTTGGACCGTGAAAAACACGAGATTGATGCGTGTTCTCCTGATTCACTGGGGATTTCTGTCACGAGAGACACTCTCGCTTACGTCATCTATACCTCAGGGTCGACCGGAACACCCAAAGGAGCGGCTCTTTCGCATGGCAACTTGCTCAATCTTGTCAGCTGGCACAATCGAGCGTTTCATGTAACGGCGGAAGACCGAGTAAGTCAGGTCGCATCCATCGGCTTCGATGCGACGGTGTGGGAAATCTGGCCGAATCTTGTGGCGGGAGCCAGTGTCCACTTTGCCGATGAGCAGATTCGCACAGATCCAGAGATGCTGCGCGATTGGCTTGTACGGGAAAACATTACGGTCTCGTTTGTTTCAACCCCGCTTGCCGAACGCATGATCAAATTTTCTTGGCCGCGCGAGACAAAACTGAAATTTCTACTGACGGGCGCCGATACTCTGCACTACTATCCGCCAGCCGGTCTTCCTTTTGAGTTCGTCAACAATTATGGACCGACGGAGTGTACCGTCGTAGCGACTTCGGGGGTAATTTCTCCCAATGCCGGCGAGGACCGACTGCCACCCATTGGTCGCCCGATCGACAACACGAATATTTACATCCTTGACAAAAACGGAAAGCAGTCGCCGGCAGGAAAAATTGGCGAAATGTATATCGGCGGAGCGTCCGTTGGCAGCGGTTATCTGAACGATCCGCAACTCACGGCCGAGCGCTTCGTGCGAGATCCGTTCAGCAGCGATAAGGACGCGCGGCTCTATCGTACTGGAGACCTGGCCTGCTGGCTGGCGGACGGGCAGATTGCGTTTCACGGTCGCATCGATGATCAAGTAAAAATCCGCGGGCACCGAATCGAGTTGAATGAGATCATCGCCGCGCTGGATCGATACCCTGCAGTGCGGGAGAGCGTAGTTACAGCTACTGAGGATGGCATGGGGGACAAACGCTTGATCGCGTATATCGTTCGGCGGGATAGCACTCTCACGCTGACCGAAATCCGCGATTTTCTCGGCAGGACTCTGCCTACGTATATGATCCCGTCCACGTTTGTCGCGGTGGAAGCAATACCGTTGGGAGCCAGCGGAAAGATAAATCGTTCTGCGTTGCCGGCGCCGACTGATCAAAACATCCTGCGTGATGAGGAGTTTGTGCGCGCCAAAACCGCAACCGAGGAACGCGTCGCTGAGATTGTAACTTCGTTATTGGGGCTAGATAGCATTGGCATGAACGACAACTTTTTTTATCTGGGTGGCAATTCACTGTTTGGAACGCAAGTTATTGCGCGTGTGCGAGAAAGTTTTGATGTGGAAGTGCCCTTGCTGCGGCTGTTCGATTGCTCAACCGTAGAGGCCCTTGCTTCCGAAGTTGACCAACTTCTGGTGACTAAGATCGAGGAAATGACTGAAGATGAGGCTCAGAGGCTATTAGAGTTGAACACCCAGCAAAGCAGCTTATGAGCACGACTACATCAACGCGAGTGGAAAGTTCCAGAAACGCCGGCGCCAGCGCTCTAAGTCTTTACCACCTGCTTGATCCGGAGGTACTGGCCAATCCTTATCCGCTCTTTCGACGTCTTCGCACCGAATCTCCGGTACATTGGGACGCGTTTCTTCACACTTGGGTAGTCACGCGGTACGTAGATGTCCTCCATGTGTTGCACACATTCTCCGCCGAACGAACACATACACCAGAGAAGCTGAAGGCGGTCGGCTTGGCAGAGATGGGTCCGATTGCGCAACTAATGGTTAAGCAGATGTTGTTCATGGATCCACCGGCGCACACGCGACTTCGGAGCCTGGCATCGCAAGCCTTCAGCCCGGCACGTGTCGCCGTGTTGCGGTCACACATTCGGGAAATCGTCAGCCAGCTATTGGATAATGTGCGAGACCGCGGCGAGATGGACGTCATTGCCGATTTAGCGGAGCCGCTGCCCGCCATCGTTACTGCTGAAATGCTCGGCGTTCCCATGGAAGACCGCCACAAGCTAAAGATCTGGTCGGCCAATTTTGCCGAAATGCTCGGAAATTTTCAGCATAACCCGGAACATGCGCCGCGCATGCTCCGAACTGTGGAAGAGATGACGAGCTATTTTCGTGAAACAATTCGGAGCCTGAAAGATCGTCCGCGGGAGGGCCTGGTCCACTCGCTGATGCTGGCCGAAGTTGACGGCGACCGTTTAAGTGAAGAGGAAGTGATTGCTACAAGTATCGTGACCATGGTCGGCGGTCTTGAAACTACCACCAACCTAATTGGCAATGGAGTGCTTACGCTCTTGCGTAATCCTGAAGAGATGAAACGCCTGGGGGACGATCTTTCCCTGGTGCCATCCGCGGTGGAAGAGATGCTGCGCTATGAGAGTCCGAGCCAACACACTGGCCGGTTAGCGCCTGAAGATGTGGATCTCGGTGGCAGAACAATCCGCAAAGGACAGGCTGTCATGGCGGTGATGGCCGCGGCAAATCGCGATCCGGAACGCTTTCCTGATCCCGATCGCTTTGATATAGGCCGCACGGATAATCGCCACTTAGCGTTTGGGTATGCCGCTCATTTTTGTTTCGGCGCCGCGCTGGCGAGGGTAGAAGGGCAGGAAGCGTTTGACGCGATGATGCGCCGCCTCCATCATTTGCAACTGCAATCTGGCCGCTTAGTCTGGCGCAACAATCTCGGGCTTCGAGGACTTACAGCTTTGCCCGTAACATTCCAGGCGTAACAAAGTAGTTTGCACGAACTCCCATTTTCTTTAGTCAGGATCGAGAGTCATTGTTGGAAGTGAAGAATCACAACCTTTCCGAAGCTAAGCGAAATCTCATCCAAAAGTATCTGTCCGGAAGCTTTTCACAAAAGGGCAGAGCGACGCGCCCCATCACCCCTCGGGCCATCGGTGCGGTCGTCCCTCCCTCGTTATCTCAAGAACAGCTGTTGCTACGAGAAACAAGCCGGCCACAGATGCCCTCGCTTTACAACGAATGCTTTACGTTACGAATACCGGGATGCCTTGACGTAGCCAAGTTACAGGAAAGCATTACCGAAATCATTCGCCGGCACGAGATATGGCGCACAACCTTCGAAATCGTGAATGGCTCTTTTGTTCAGGTCGTACAGCTGCCGCCGAAAGAGATCCCTCTGCAAACGATTGATTTGTGCGGTTTGGGTGAGGAAAGAACCGAAGAAGAAGTGCTACGTATTGCAGGTGAACTGACGCAGCCTGGGTTTGACCTGAGCCGAGGTCCACTCATGCGCATAAAGCTTTTAAGGATAGCGGCTGAGGAACATCGGCTCCTAATGGCTGCGCACCTAAGCATTATCGATGGTATGTCGGTTTACAAGCTCTTCCCATCTGAACTGGCACAGTTATATGCGGCATTCTGTGCCGGCGCCCCTTCTCCATTGCCAGAACTCCCAGTTCAGTACGGCGATTATGCCTTGTGGCAACGGAGTTGGTTATCCGACGAAGAGGTTAGTCGGCAAATAGCTTACTGGAGCAAGCAACTCGGGGGATCTCTGCCGATGCTCAGGTGGCCGAGCGATCGCCCCAGGCCACCCGTTTTCACTCATCGGGGCGATATGCAACGTTTCCGCCTGGGCCCCGAATTGTCCGATTCAATCAAGGAGCTTCGAAGATCGGAAGGCGTCACATTATTTTCGGTGCTATTGGCGGGTTTTGCGTGCCTCCTTTATTCCTATACTTCGCAGGCGGATCTCGCGATAGGAACTCCGTCTCCCGCCGGTCGAAAGCGCTCGGAAGTGCAACGCTTGCTGGGATATTTCCTGAATCCAGTCGTTATTCGCATCGATTTAGCAGACGATCCGTCGGCGCGCGAATTGTTCCGACGCGTTCAAAATCGCACGGCCGAAGCTATCGCTTACGACGATGTCCCGATTGAGGTCGTTGCAAAACGCTTACAACTGGAAATGGCGCTCAGCTGTAGCTCGTTGTTCACCGTCGCAATCTCTCTACAACCTGAATCGACGGGAGATACGGGGTGGCGCGTCACGTCCATGGATGCCTCAAGTGGTGGCGCAGTGTGGGATCTATATTTGGCGTTCATTGACGACAAGGACGAAATCATTGGGCGAGCTCAATATAACCCCGACCTCTTTGACGGCGAGACTATCAGAGACGCAATTCAAGACCTACGGACAATATTAGACAGAATAGTTGCGGATCCGGAGCTCAAGGTTTCCTCGTTGCCGCACACGGTTAAACAATCAAGTGATCCGATGAAAAGAGTTTCGAGTGGAAATGAGTCAAACTACACCGCAGGATAGTCGAGATCCCGGGATGGTAGTTCAATCCAGGCCGGTAGGTAGGTCGAAACTTGCGCCTCTTGTGCCAGATTCATCGTCCAGCTCACCGAGCGGAAAACCGCATCAGAAACCGAAGGTTAGACTCCGAGAGGTAACGTTTGATGACTATGGTCCGGTAACGGCGCTGCAATCCAAGTATGGTTTGCGAGCAAAAGGCTACGAAGAATGGAAGGACTTGTGGCTAAAAAACCCTGCTTTTAGAGAGTATCGAGATTCGCTGCCTATGGGGTGGGTTCTCGAGAGTGAGAAGCACGACATTTTCGGTTACCTGGGCAACATCCCCCTGATATATGAGTTGGAGGGTCGCCGACTGCTGGGTTCAGTGGCTCATGCGTGGGTGGTGGAGGAAGATTATCGGAGCTACTCACTATTACTTTTGCAACAATATTTTGCGCAAAAAAAAGTTGATCTGTTCCTGAATGCTACCGTGGGGCCGTTGGCGACCGAGGCTTTTGCCGTGTTCGAGTCTCTGCCAGTGCCGGTGGGAGCATGGGACGAGGCTTCCTTCTGCATAACAAGCTATAGCGGATTTCTCGCGAGCTGGTTGCAAACGAAACAAGTTCCCTTTTCAACGCCGTTGAGCTATCTACTCGGTGGGGGATTGTTCCTTAAAGAAAATGTTCTGCAACCGCGACCGAAAAGCAGCCGGATAGAAGTGCAACTATGTACCGAATTCGATTCTCGTTTTGATACTTTTTGGGAGAACTTGCGCCATCGAAATTCCGGGAAATTGATAGGTCTTCGTAACCGAGAGGCGCTACAGTGGCACTACGGATTCGCATTACAGCAGAAGGAATTATGGATTGTCACTGTAGAGAGCGCTGCTGACATTACCGCCTATGCCCTATTCTTACGTTACGACAATCCCCAGCTGCGGCTATGCAGGATGCGCCTGGTTGATTTTCAGACGCTTGACGCAAATCCAGATATTCTGGCGGGAGTGTTTTCCTGGGCAGCACAAAAATGTCGCAAAGATGGCATACACATGCTGGAATATCTCGGATTCTGTTCGGAAAAGAGAGATGTATTAGATCGGTTGGCGGTTCACAAGCGAAAAATGTCTTCCTGGCTTTACTATTACAAATCGAGCCGACCCGACCTGGCGCAAAGGCTTTCTGACCCCAAGGTATGGGATCCCTGCCAATTTGACGGCGACGCAAGCCTCTAAGAACAGCTCAACTCATTTAGAGAAGGAAGTGCTTGACACACAGCTAACACACATTGACGTGCTTTTTAGGTTTAAAGATCCTCGTTAAGGTTTCGCCAAGTCGGGCGGAGGCTCGGCCAAGTACTGACCAGCACATCATAAAGAATGGACCGAGATCGTCGGAGGCGTACCACGCATGCTCGTCGATATTTCGGACAGACCTTACCCACTCCGAAACGCTTAGCCTGCCCTTACGGCAGTACTTATAGCTAGCAACCACATCCTGCACTTCCGAAAGGAACGTTCGTCCTTCAATCTGCTGTCCTGGATGCGCCGGACGTCCAGTTAAATCAAGGTGGAGCGCTCGTACAACGTCCATTCCGGTAGTAGTCCTAAATAAGCTGAACTGAGCACCAACGCGTGGATTGAAATCGAGTAAGTGGTATTTCCTGTTCTTATCCAGTCGAAAATCAAGATCCACGATGCCACTGTAGCCAATATCGGAGCAAAGCTTGATAGCTTGCTCCCGAAGCGTCTCGTTGCGGACAGCTCGTCCTAAGGTCGTGGCGCCTGCGAAAGCTGGATACGACCTCAACTTGATACCAGTGAAAAGAACAACGGGCTTGGAATTTACATCGAAATAGCCGTGTACAAACCAATCCTCGCAATCACTGCCTGAGATCATCTCCTGAATCATTAAGGACGCGGCGGTCGAGTATTGCGTGAACGCATTGTAATACTCGATTAGATCCCGACTCTCATCGATCATCACCACGCTCCGGAAGCCTGCAGGCAGCAACCAGGGCTCCGCCACCTTCACGATAACCGGATATTGCAAGTTACCGCTCAGTTCAAACAGCTCAGTTTCGCTTGTCGGGAAAAAGGTAGGAGGGACTTCTACGCCACGCTGCTGACAGAAATGCCAGAGAGTGCGTTTGTTCGCCAACATTCGAGGCAACTGCGCGATTTGGCGTGTTGCGATGAATTGCGCTGGTATCTGATTCGCATTCTCTGCGATCAGTATTGCGGAGAGATCATCGCTAGGGATCAGAATGGAAGGACGATCCAAAACCTTGGCAATTTTTCCAAGTCCTTCCAGGAAGTCGTCGGCGCGATCGCTTCTTGTTGACCATGAGAACGTTCCGGATAGATAGCGAGTGAAGCTGATCGGGAGCCGAGGCCGCAATTGGATGGCAAATACTGGTATCCCCAGGCGCCCTAAACTTCGAATAACCGCTAAAGTACCATGCAAAAACCGTCCTTTGCCGAAATTCAGTACTAAAGCGCCGGCAGACCTGTCGAAAAGGGTAGCGATCTCTTGATCGGTCGCAGGAGCATGCATCCCCTTTCTTCGATCGCCTCCTAACGTTGAATTTGCATCCGCCTAGTCTGCGAATTCAAGTCCCCTGTTTGCCAGTCGGGCTGACCTCGGGAAACTGGGCGGCGGCAGGCGTGCGAAATTCTCCGTGCTGCGTAATCGGCGCCAGCTACGAAACGCAATGATGGTCCGAACTGTTGGGCAGCCACAAGTCCAGTAAAAAACAATCCAGGAATCGACGATTCAAAACGTGACGAAAGAACCGGAGCTGTGCCATATACGTTGATACGGCCGAGTAGGGTGTTATCCAGAAATGACAAGGAGCGAACATCCACCTTGTAGCCAGTCGCTGCAATAAGGTGATCGGTGGAGGTTTGTTCCATGCTTCCATCTGGTCGCGCGATCGAGAGCAGTACCTTGCCAGCCTTCTCTTCCGCTCGCTGTACGGTATGAGCTAAAGAAATGGGCAAACGTCCGTCTACCCGATCTTTTAGCCAACAAGCACCCGCGGGCCCAAGAGCGCTTCGGACGATGCTGGCTCTTAACTTTGGAGGGAGAAATTGGAAGCCGCCGGGGACATTCGAATAGAACCAATTCTTCCAACCCGGTCCTAGCGGCGAGGAAGGGTGCATCAGTGTCCATGCCGCGGTTGAAGTTTTACGGGGGAACTGGTTCCACGCGAGCATCGGTTCCCGTACCAGCAGGCGCACATGCGCGCCTTGTTCGTAGAGAAGAGCAGCAGTCTCCAATGCCGATTGTCCACCACCGATAACCGCCACTTGCTTACCTGAGAATTTGCGGAAGTCGCAATGATCACGGCTGTGCGACGCGAGTTCAGATGGCAAGCTTGCGAACAGGCGCGGTGTATGAGCAAAGTATGTCGTGCCCACTGCAATTACAACCTTACGTGCTAACACCTCTTCACCCGTGTCGAGTCGAACATTGAATAGCCGTTGACCTTGGCTGATGGCTATGACTTTGCTTGGCTCGACGTCAGGTACCAGCCTTTTCTGAAAAGCCAGTCCGTAGTTAATAAAGGTCTCGATTGGGACAGGGAGCCCGATATCACTATAGGATAGATTTCTGGAGGCACAATAACTACCCAGGGTCATATCGTGGTTGGGATCGGATAGGCTGGATGCGAAACCCTCAGACTTCAGAAACATACCCTTGGGCATGGCCGTTCGCCAGCTCTGCATCGGAATTCCAAAAATTCGGAATTCCACACCGGACTGCCGTAAATGGGAAGCTAAAGAAAGCCCGTACGGCCCGGATCCAACAATCACAACATCGAGAATGGAGTGGTGGAGATTCATCAAATCTGATCCGTATACGTGATTGATTATGTCAGCTAATTTCGATATTGGAGCGATAGTTAGTGCAGCGCAAAGGCGAGGCCGGATACATGCACAATATCCTCATATACTGAACAAAAACTCATATGAATGTGAAGCGCGGGGACCCAGCAGGACAATAGCCGGACTGAAGCTGCAAAAACGAAGATGGTTTGCTAGCAAAATGCGATGGCGGGGAGATAGTGCTCCATCTGGATCATTGGAGTCGTGCATTCCATTGCAATCAAGTAAGACCTACCAGATGTCTCAAGGCATACCCTAACGATCTGTCCTGTTCCTGTGAGATGAACTGGACGCACAAGCGAACTGCTGCGTATCGTCATGAAGAAATTTACGTCTGCATACAAGGGCACTTCCGCGGGTCCACTCAGAAGAAAACCACCTACACTCACGTTGCGGGTAGTGGCAGCAATCTCCTTGAATTCCTGATCTACTCTGAACTTTAGCCGCACCTCGCATTGCAGGTTGAAGCGCTGAAACCTTCTGTCGTGATGAACAGAAGACTTCGATACTTTAGAGAGGTCTACCAGTTCCCTGCTCTTAAGATAATCTCGTGGATTCTTCATACACAGAGATGGTGGCGGGCAAGCCCAGCCTAAGGCCGATCAGACCGCGTCGTCGTCAAATAACCTAGTTTGTCACTGCTGATTAGAAACGCAATGGGCCGACAATCCCAGACGACTGACCAACTGCGGTCCTAAAGCAGGTCCAGAAGCCAACAGACCGCTTACCAAGGGATCACGTTCATTGAAGCAGAGTTCGGAGCCGTTTAGGGTGCTTATAAAGCCGCCCCCACTCTGAACCAACGCCACTCCCGCGGCGATATCCCATTCGTGCTTGGGTACCAATGTGAAAGTAGCATCCGCCAGGCCGGCAGAAACGCGCGCCAACTTGTACGCGACAGAACCCATGGGCTGGACTTTGAACTCGGCGTTTTCAAACTGTTTCCACTCACCGCGTTTCATTTCGCTGCGACTGGCCAACACAACAGCATCATTGAGGCGCTGTCGATCGCTCGCATGCACGAATTTACCGTTGTAAGTAACCCCGGTGTCGATCGATCCCAAGAAACTCTCGTCTGTGGCCGGGTTGTAAATTCCTCCAGCCACTGGGCGGCCATCCTCTACCAGGGCAACCGATACACAAAACTCCGGGATACCGGCGACGAATTCACGCGTCCCATCGAGTGGGTCGACTATCCAGACGCGGCGCTTTTCCAATCGGCTAAGGTCATCTACACTCTCTTCAGACAGCCAGCCTTCTCCGTCGCGTAACAATTCCTTTCTGAGCAAAGTGTCGACAGCCCGGTCGGCTTCGGTCACCGGATCGTGCCCGGCTTTGAACTCTGCCTCGACGGCGCCAGGATTAAAACGCTGAAATATCTTTTGTGCGCTTTTCAGGGCGGAGTCGATTCGTAGAAGAATTTCGGCGTGGGGATCGGTCATGAGGTTGTCGAACCCTTCGTCACAAGGCCCAAAGCATACGCGCGCCGGTCGCTAGTAACACTGCACAGAGAATGCGTCGTAACCATGGCACCGGCATGCGCGTGCTTATATGCGATCCCAGCAGACCACCTGGTATCGAGCCCAAGACCAACGAGCCCACCAAATAGGGATCTACATTGCCCAGCTTGAAATGCAAAAAGCTGGTCACTCCCGTAAGCAGGACGCCGTGGACGATATCGGCACCGACCATCATTCTGGGTGGGAAGCTGTAGAACACCAGCAGGAGCATGATGATGATGCTACCCGATCCCACCGACGTCATTCCTACCAGAAATCCGGCTAGCAAGCCGATTGCTGACATGCCGACCAGAGATTTCATGGTTGGTGGATGATGAGAAACGTGTTCTTCGATCTGATTCTGAAATAGCAGCAGGATCGGCACAACGATCAACAGGATGCCTATGGCAGTGGTGATGAAGGTGTTGACCCCAGCTCCATAAGCGCCTCGCAGATACTTCAGCAAACCGACTCCAAGAATCGATCCGGGAATGCTTCCGCTCGCCAGGCTTAAAACCACTTTCCGCTTTACCGTGCCTCTGGTGAGATGTACGTAGCTAGATCCAATCCTGGTAACGAAATTGAACAAAGCATCCGATCCCACCGCCACGATCGGGGGTACGCGTAGCACGAAGATCAGAATCGGCAACATAAGCACACCCCCGCCGACACCGGTCATCCCGATTAAAGTGCCCGTGACAAAGCCGATAAGAATTTTGGCGAGGATCATCATATGCGTCTATATCGCAGCGCGCTGATGGTTATCCGTTGCTGCCGTTGACGCCGATAAAGCCTTCGCGCTCGAGGTGCAACAGAATCTCCTGCGCCGCTTCCTCAGGCGTCAGATCCGTGGTGTTGATTGAGACCTCAGCATCTTTCGGCCCTTCATAGGGATCCGAAATTCCCGTGAACTCCTTGATAATTCCAGCGCGAGCTTTGGCGTACAGCCCTTTGCGATCGCGTTGTTCACAGGTTTCAACCGGGGTTGCAATGTGCACGAGAATGAATCCGCCCACCGGTTCAACCATGCTGCGGACTTGCTTGCGAACCGTGTCATAAGGCGCAATCGGAGCGCAAATAGCAATGCCGCCGTTCTTGGTAATCTCGGATGCGACATAACCAATTCGACGAATGTTGATGTCGCGGTGCTCTTTGGAGAATCCGAGTTCCGATGACAGATGTTTGCGAACCAAATCGCCGTCCAGGATCGTGACCGGACGACCACCCATTTCCAGAAATTTCGTCAGCAGCACATTGGCGATCGTCGACTTGCCGGAACCCGACAATCCTGTAAAGAAAATCGTTACTCCCTGCTTGTGCCGTGGCGGAAAACTACGGCGTAACTCTGTGACTACTTCGGGGTACGTGAACCAACTGGGAATCTCCCGTCCTTCGTTCAGGCGTTCCCGCAATTCGGTGCCGGAGATGTTCAGGACACGCGAACCGTTCGGCACCTCGTTATCCGGGACGTAATACCCCTGATCCTCGAGGTAGACCATCATGTTGAACGGGACCATGGTCACGCCGATATCGGCTTCGTGTTTTTTGAAGAGCTCCTGTGCCTCATAAGGCCCATAGAAAGGCTTGCCGTTTTGATCTTTCCCCGGGCCGGCGTGATCTCGTCCCACGATGAAGTGAGTAGCACCGTGATTCTTACGAATCAGCGCGTGCCAGATCGCCTCGCGTGGTCCGCCCATCCGCATAGCCAGCGGGAGCAGCGAAAGCTTAACGGTCCCCTGTGGGAACTTGGATAACAGGAGTTGATAGCAACGGACGCGAGTGAAGTAATCGACGTCTCCCGGTTTGGTCATACCGACGGAGGGATGGATCAGCAGATTCGCTTCTACCTGCTTGGCTGCCCGGAAGGTCAGCTCGACGTGTGCACGGTGCATGGGATTGCGCGTCTGAAAAGCCACCACACGACGCCATCCTAGCCGGGCAAATTCGGCCCGTAGTTCGGCCGGGGTCAAGCGCAGAGAACGAAAATCGTAATGAGAAGGAGCCTGTGTGCCTTCAATTCGGCCCCCTACGTACCAGGAGTGAGACTTGTTCAACAAGTAGTCGACCCCCGGATGCGCGGCGCTCGTTGTTCCAAAGACTGCTTTCGCTTCGGCTTCGCGGTCCGGCTGCCAGACGTCTTCGACGTGGAGGACCGCGAGCATCACGCCTTCCGGATCGCGCAGCGCGATCTGGCTGCTTCCCGGTTTTAACGACTGCGCAAACTCCTCTTTTACATCCAAGGTGATCGGCATCGGCCAGAGGACGCCCGACTCGAGCCGCATGTTGTGGCACACCGACTGATAGTCGCCCTGTTTCATAAAACCTGCCAGAGGCGAAAATCCACCACTCATTAGCAACTCGAGATCACAAACTTGGCGACCTGTGAGGTCCCAGGAAGGCCACTCGCAGGAGTGCGCCTTCAACTCCTGGATTCTTTCCGGATCAGAAACAAGATTTATAAGCGTGCCCCCATGCGGGGCAATAAGATGGCTGGTAGAAGAACTCAAGAGTCTAAACCTCCATTAGGGGATTAAAGTAATCTACTATAATTCTGATTTCTTTACTGGGGAATTATTCCCAAAATTATGCGGCAAACTGTTCTACGCAAACTACAACTTGCTGTAGATCGATTGAGGTATGGGGAATGTACGTTGGTTAAGGATTGCTCCCAAGACGCGGATGCCCGCTTGCTGCAAATCATGAACGGCTTTCCGCGCCGTTTCACGACGCGACGAATTTGCCTTCAGGACCAGCACAGCTCCCTCTGAAGCCCGAGCCAGTATAGTCGCATCCGAACCAACGCTAACGGCTGGCGAGTCGATGAGAACGTAATCAAAATATCGCCGCAGCTCTAGAATGCGCCGGTTCAGTCCCTCCGAGCTCAGCAAACCGTCGCGCCCCTGTAGTTCGGCTCCGCAACTGAGCAGCCACAATTTCTGGTTGGTAAGGGGACGCACGAATTTCTGAATCGATTCTGTTCCGCGCAACGCATCGGTAAGTCCATGATGATTCTCGATGCCAAATACCTGGTGAAGGCCGGGAGAACGCAAATTTGCATCCACGAGGCAAACCGCACCTTTGACCTGTGAAGCCAGGATCTGCGCGGCACGAGAGATAATCCAAGTACAGCCATTACCGGGGTCAGAGCCCATAAATGCAATGGTTCTAGGTACGCCTGGAGCGAGCATCAGTTGCTGGGCAAATTTCACAAGTTCATGGCGCTGATGATCACCCATCGATAGCTCGAGCGCTTGTGGCTTATTTTCTTGATCTTGGTCTGGAAACAGCCCGTCCTCCGACGCGAATGATGCGGTATCGGCCATACCGGGAAAGTCGGGATCCATGGCATGTGTCCGAGGGGAGACTCTGTCACTAGCCGCCAAGCCTCTTAATAGAAAGTCTTCTTGTTGCGAATCGGCATCCGGCTCTGCTGCAGTTTCGGATTCCACGAAATTCAACAACTCCGAGGGCGCGAGTAATGGGCTGGGCTCAGAACCTGACCGCTCCCCGCGCTTTCTCTGTAGCGCATCAAATATCTGGCTCATCCGCTCCTCCGGCAATTACAGGTATGCGCAATTGACTCTTAGGCGAAAGGGGAGGTTTTTGCAGCGAAGCATACAGGTCAAGCAAGATCTTCGCAGCTCGTTTTACATCCATATCCGTGACGCCCGGCTCGGTTTCGCTCGGGCTAGTTACTTCCAGTCGCAAACCGGCCGCGATTTCGTCAATCATAGCAGCCGTCACACTGCGAGTTTGCCTCGCATAGGCTGTGATGAGGGCATTCTCACATAAGACGTTGATTAACCGAGGAAGGCCTCTGGAATGGCGGTAAACGGCGCTGATCGCTGGTTCAGGAAAGAACAAACCGCTGGACGAATTTGCCCCCGCCAAATGCAGGCGCCATTCCACATACTCCTTCGTTTCCTTAAGGTCCAAGGGTGAGAGGTGACAGCGGAACGCAACTCGCTGTTTTAGCTGTCGAAGCCCGACAGAGTCCAGCTTACGATCTAACTCAGGTTGCCCGACAAGCACCATTTGCAGCAACTTACTATCGGTTGTCTCCAGATTCGTCAACAAGCGAAGTTCTTCGAGAATATCCTCGGACAGGTGATGAGCCTCATCGACAACCAGGACGCTGGTCAATCCTCTCATTCCACGCGAGACCACGTGATTGCACAGTTCAAGCAATAACTCGCCTTTATTCTTTCCCGCGGCAGGAAGTCCGAAATCCGTCACTACGTACTGCAGGAACTCCGTCGGAGAAAGACGGCTATTGAACAAGTAAGCATAGGAAACGTCCTTGGTCCTTTTCAACAGCTGCAGCAAACAGCGAAGCAGTAAGGTTTTCCCTGTACCGACTTCGCCCGTCAGGACCACAAATCCCTTTCGGCGTCTTACGCCATAGTACAGAGCTGCCAAGGCCTCGTTATGGCGATTGGTGGGAAAAAGAAATGACGGATCCGGAGTAAGATCGAAGGGGTTGCGAGTTAAGTTGAAGAACTTTCTGTACATAGTTAGGAAAACTTAGACATATGCAAACTCAACAACAAGAGTTTCTGCCATCTTCCGTGAGCTCACGATGTACTGAGAAGCAGGCGATCTGCAAAAAGGAGCCGATAGCATCCACGCGCGTCGGCTTGTAGCTCCGCCCTCTCAGTCCCGTGTTAACAGAACTGTAACCGAACGAATCGGTCGGTCGCGTCATCATCCAACGTCTTTGCAAATTCTTACAAGAGGTCGCTGAACTTTGGGACAGTTGTCTCGCGCCACTAGGGCACATTTCTCTAATCCAATGGGTACCGTTTCTCAGAGACTTACGTGGGAAGACTCCCGGGATTACCTGTGTTATTCTCACTGGACTTTTGATCGACTCCCAGTATTTATCGCGGTTTCGATATCAGCGCAACGTCCTATGCACGTATCAGAGTTTCATCCCGAAATAAAGGTCTTATTGGTGGACACGACCAGGATGGCATGCCAGTTACTCGCGCAGGCGATCCATAGCGATGAGCAGATAAAAGTGGTCGGCGCGGTTACCACCGCTTCTGAGGCCTTGAAGATTGTCGATGAGCTTTCGCCGGATGTCGCGCTGATCAGCGAATGTCTTAATGGCGAAGTGAAGGCCGGCTGTCAGCTAGCGCAACAATTGCAAGCCATCAACAGCAACTTGGTCACGATAATGCTTTCGGATTCCAGCAACGGTCCCGCGGTCGTGGAGGCATTTCGTGCGGGTGCGAGCGGAGTTTTTACCCGCGATGGATCTTTAGAACTGCTGCGCAAATGCATTCTTACCGTGGTGCGAGGACAGGTTTGGGCCAGCACCGAAGAGCTTCGATCTGCATTCGCAACGTTTTCTCACACTTCACTTTCAGGCTTGCAGCCGGAAGACCTCGAAGAACTGACTGTCCGCGAAAGAGAAGTGGTCCAGTTGGCTGCCAAGGGGATCAAGAATCGCGAGATCGCCCGACAGCTCGGGATCAGCCAGCATACCGTCAAGAATTACCTTTTCAGCACTTTTAAGAAGCTAGGCATCTCAAGTCGCGTGGAGTTGGCACTGGCGTTCAAGCAGACCAGCATTCGAGGGCAGACAGATGTGCCACGACCTCCTGCCCGATCTACGAACGAAGTTACGGATTTTCTTCGTGTTCTGGCCGAGCAAGGAAATATTTCTGCCCAACTGCTTCTCGCCGAGATTTACTGCGGTGGGCATGGCGCTCCCCCCGACTTGATGGAGGCACATCGATTATTGTCGTCCGCGGAAACGTCCACTCATCTCGAGCCAGCAAGTCGCCGAACGAAAGAGAAGCTTGCGGCTGCTATGACACCCGCCCAAGCTGCTGAGGCAGAACGGGAAAGTGCAGCTTGGCTTCGGAATGCTCGGAAACCCGGTGCGCAAACATTCCCATCGCTTACTGGGTCACGGAGCGCATTTCGGAATGCAAAGCGACGGCAGGCGTAGTGAGCAGACGACAACTCACAATACCGCGACCTCGAGATCGCGCCTGTCTGCGATCGGTCATTCATGTCACGAGCGAATAGCTTCGGCGTTGCGTGGCTCCCGGTAAGCTTAACTTTGAATACAGTTAAGCACGGAAGAACCGAGCATCCACAGAAGAACTCAGGACTCGCAATGGACTTCTCTGTCTTGCGAAATGCCGACCACCCCATTTGCAGGAATTATTCGATAAGTACTGACAATGAACGTATCGAAGCTCCTTGGGCGGCAGGTCTTTCATCCAATTGTCCTGAGAAGACTTCTTATTTAGCGCTGAGAAACAATTCCTACGGCCTGCGAGACAAGTGTCCCAAGGTTCAGCGACCTCTTGAAAGAAGTTTCAAAGCTAAGCATCATGACCCAACTGAAAAGTTGGTCTCCTTGCTCCCATGGGACCCAGAGGGCGGAGCTATAGCCAGAGTTATGTCCTGGATCAAGCTGTTACATCTGGTTTACAAAGCAAATCAAGATCCCCTAGTAGTCAGTAAGACCGGTTCTACGGCAGGATAAGGTCATGCAAATCATTAGAAGATTTTTTGGTCTCGCAGTCTTTATGGTAGTTGGCTTTGGGTTGGCCACGGCACAAACCGAAGTTGCGTCAGGGACGATACAGCCGGCTACAGGAGCAGCTTCATCGACTGCAAAACCATTTCAAGATCGATATCCCCGGTACAAGCTCGAAGCCGGTGATGCATTCGATATCTCGTTCGAATTAAATCCAGAATTTAACCAAAGTGTAGTAGTGCAGCCGGATGGTTTCATTACTCTTCGAGGTGCGGGCGACATCCAGGTGGCGGGACAGACAGTACCCGAACTAACCACCACGCTGCGCACTGTATACGACAAGATTCTCAACCAGCCGATGATCAGCGTTGTACTTAAGGATTTCCAAAAACCCTATTTCATAGCTGACGGGCAGGTCGCAAAGCCTGGGAAATATGATTTGCGCGGCGAAACCAGCCTAACCCAGGCGATCGCAATGGCGGGTGGATTTACCGACAGTTCAAAACACTCTCAGGTTTTGCTATTTCGTAAGGCCTCCGAAGGCTGGTACTCCGCGAAAATATTCAATGTTAAGAAAATGGAGCAGGAAGGCAACCTACGAGAAGATCCACAACTCCGCCCGGGTGACATGCTGTTTGTACCCAAGAACCATTTCTCCAAGATCAAAGCCTTCCTCCCCGGTTCGAGTCTCGGAGCGTACGTACCTGTGCTCCCCTGAACAGTGAGGCAACCTATGACTACAACCAACGGCACACAGTCGACCGGAGTTGGTTCGCTCTCGTTTTCGGCGAGAGATCTCATCGCCATCGGATTTCGTCACAAGCGCGGCATCGCGCTTACGTTTTGCGCAGTTTTGCTGGGCGCCATACTGGCCGCGGTTATGCAACCGCCAAAATATCGGGCCTCCACAAAGTTTCTTCTGCAACACGAGAGGATGGATCCTGTGGTAAGTCCGGATCGGGATCCTGCAGTCATTCGCTCGGAGGTGACTGAAGAAGAAATGAACTCCGAAGTGGAGTTGCTGCAGAGTGAGGACGTGTTGCGGGAGGTGGTCCTCGCCGCCGGCTTGCAGCAGCAACATAATTCCCTCCGGCACCGCGTCCTAGGATACTTCTTGAAGGAAGATGAGCCAACACGTATTGCCAAGGCCATCATTCGCTTGCGCAACGAACTCGACATCGAACCGATCCGAAAAAGCAACATCATTAGGGTCACTTACGCGTCCAGTGATCCCCGGGTCGCTGTGCACGTCTTGCAAGATATAGATGACGCTTATGTGAAGAAAAGTCTTGCCGTTCATCATCCTCCTGGTGCTTTCCAATTCTTTGACGAGGAAACGGAACGATATAAGAAGAATCTCGCGGATGCGGAAACCCGGCTAAAGTCATTCTCTGAACAAGAGGGTGGTGTCTCCCCGCAACTCGCCCGCGACATTACTCTTCAGAAACTTAGCGAGTTTAACGCATCATTACAGCAGACCGATGCCGAGATGGCATCGACAACCGAACGCATCAGCCAACTGGAACAACAGTCCACGACAACTCCTCAAAGGCTGACGACTCAGGCGCGAGCCATGGATGATGCGCAGGTTCTGCAAGGCTTGAAAACTACCCTGATGAATCTGGAACTAAAGCGAACCGAGTTACTCACCAAATATCAGCCCAGTTATCCATTAGTTCAGGAAGTTGACAAGCAAATCGCTGAAGCCCGATCCGCGATTGCCAGTGAAGAAAGCAAGCCGCTGCGCGAGGAGACGACGGATCAAAACCCAACGTTTGCGTGGATCGGCTCAGAATTGGCGAAGGCAAAGGCCGATTACAGCGGCTTGCAAGCTCGTGCCGCCGCTATGAAAAATATCGTCGCCACGTATCAGGCAAAAGCTCACGAGTTAGAACAAAAGGGGATTGTGCAGCAGGACTTGCTGCGCGACGTTAAAGCCCAGGAAGAGAGTTATCTCCTCTACCAGCGTAAGCGCGAGGAAGCGCAGATGAGCGACGCTCTAGACCGCACGCGTATCGTCAACGTGGTCATCGCCGAACTGCCTGCGGTTCCGACGCTACCTTCCAACTCGCCGTGGACAACTTTAGCATTGGGCATAGTTGTTGCCATGGCTCTGAGCGCGGGCATGGCATTCATCCTGGAGTACGCCGATCCATCCTTGCGAACTCCGGCCGAGGTCTTTTCGGAATTGAACATCCCTGTTCTGGCGTCGGTTCCGCAGCAAGGAACTCGACTGTATGGGAACGGTAATGGGAATGGAAACGGTAACCGAAACGGTCATGGAGGGGACGATGCTGACCGTTCCAGCGAAGATGCGGTTGCTGTATCCACGGGAGCGGAGGACACAAAACAGTAGAGAACCTCGAGCTCATACTTTCTTCACAACTCTTAAAACTCGACTAATATCCGCATCGTAGCCTCAGTCAGACCTCATATCTCTTTTGGCGGCTTTAACAACCTAATCTTTGGCACCCGCAACTGATTTGCTGGCAAGCGGAGCGCCCCATTACCAGCGTACCTGCTTGCGAAGCGCTGTTCCGTCAATAACAAAAACCAAGCCAGCTTCACCTCACCTCTAGTCAAAAATCACTATGAGCAGATTTCGACGCCAAGTGCTAGTGCGTGCCTTGCAGCCCTTGGATTTCGCTTTAATGGTTCTCGCGCTGGGAGTCGCCAATGCACCCGTGCTCCTCGGAGTGGGACTACCGTCCTTTGCCGAGTTCCTATCGTTGAAGATCAAACTGCAGAACGTTCTTGTCTTTGTGGTTCTGATGTGGTTGTGGCGGTCTGTTTTCGTGCTGCTGGGCTTGTATGACTCCAAAAGACGATCGAGCCGCAAAGCGGAAGTTCTTGACGTAATCAAGGCGACGTCATTCTTTACCGTCATCCTGATTTCCTTCGCCCTGACACTGCATTTAAGAATGGTGACCCCGACGTTCGTAGTACTTTTCTGGGTCAGCAGCACCTGCATGGTAGCGGGGAGCAGACTTCTTTTGCGTACCTGGCTGCGGCAGATTCGCTCCCATGGTCATAACTCTCGCAAAATACTGATCGTCGGTAGCAACCCACGCGCTGTCGAGTTTGCCAGGCGAATACAGCATCGACCGGAATGGGGATATCACGTGATCGGGTTCGCAGACGATGATTGGGCTGGCGCCGAAAACGCTCGCGCTTCGGGGTTGCCCGTCGTTTCGGACTTGGCAACTTTGCCGTCATTTCTCAGGCGCAACGTTGTGGACGAAGTGGCTATAGCTCTGCCAATTCGTTCTTTTCACGAGGATGCCAGCAGGATCGCGGCCTTGTGCGAAGCTCAGGGCATTATCCTGCGGTTGCTTTCCGATATTTTTGATCTTAAGACGGCTCGGACCCTGGCGGAGGATTTTGATGGCGCGGCTCTTACCAGTCACTACGCAGGCCCGGGAGATGGCTGGCCACTTCTGATCAAGAGAATCCTCGATACTGTTTTGTCGGCTGCTTTGATTGTGACCCTCGCACCATTACTGGTGCTAACGGCAATTTTGATCAAATTGACATCGCCGGGCTCAGTGTTCTTTGTCCAAAAACGAGTGGGCCTTAACAAGCGTGTATTTCACATTTACAAGTTCCGCACCATGGTGGTGGATGCGGAAGCGAGACTGGCCCAACTGGAATCGTTAAACGAGGTTTCCGGTCCGGTGTTCAAAATCAAACAGGATCCTCGGGTGACGGCGCTGGGACGAATTCTTCGCAAGACCAGCATTGACGAACTTCCACAGTTGTTTAACGTCTTGAAAGGAGACATGAGCCTGGTTGGACCTCGGCCTCTTCAACTGCGGGACTATGAACTCTTCACCCAGGCTGGCGAAGACTGGCAGCGTTGCCGTTTCAGCGTGCGGCCCGGCATCACCTGCCTCTGGCAAGTGAACGGTAGAAGCTCGATGCCTTTTGAAAAGTGGATGGAGTTGGACCTGCAGTATGTGCGCAAGTGGTCGCTATGGCTCGACTTGCAAATTCTGGCTAAAACAATTCCTGCGGTTTTAAAGGGGTCGGGTGCGGCATGAAGAACTCCTCTGCCTTTAATTCAGAGGTCAATGCGGGCGACACCTTGGGCGGCGTGAGCTTACAACCATCCGTAGCCTTTGAGTCTGGCGAAAAAGCAGGCGAGGAGCCGACTCAGCGGAGGCAGATTTGTTGGGAGCAGTATCTTGCCGAGGTGCCTGCCCTCGAATTGCCAAGCGATCGACCACGTCCTCCTGAGCTTAGACCGGCAAATGGGGTTGAGAGCTTTAGTTTTGGGGAACGGTTGAGCCATGGAATTTATCAACTCAGCCGAGAGACAGGCATTGAAGCTGCCACCTTTATATTTTCTGCTTTCTCCGTCCTGCTGCATCGATACACGGCGCAACACAAATTCGCTGTAGGTGCGTCTTGCGGTTCTGGGCACTTGTTGCCGATTGTTGTTGATTTCTCAGCACGGCCATCATTTCGCGATCTGCTGGAAACTTTGCAAAATGATTGTGGTATGGCCTCACAATCGGAACCAGTGCCCTCGGATATTGCAGAACGCTTGGGAATCGAACCTGACCCCAGCCGTCATCCGATCTTTCAGGTGGGGTTTGCAAACGGGATGGCTGCCTCAGAATCGGTTGCCGGCAGCCTTGATCTTTTCCTTCAGCTTGCGGACGACACCCGAACCGGGAGATTACGTTACAGGGAAGAACTGTTCGACAGTATCACGGCTGCGCGAATCGTAAACCATCTTCAGGTGCTGCTCGATGGCGCGCTCGAAGATATGAATCGAACATCGGCTGAGTTGCCGATGCTAACAGAAGCAGAACTGCACCTGCAGCTGGTGGAATGGAACAATACTGCTCGAAGCTACCCTTCCCTTTGCCTTCACCAGCTGGTGGAGTCATCTGCTGCCAAGCATCCCAATGAAATCGCGGTGGTGTACCGGCACGAGCAATTGACTTACGCTGAGCTGAATGCCCGCGCCAACCAAGTCGCTCATTACCTGCGTAAGCTGGGCGTCTCCAACCATGCCCGCGTCGGTATTTGCCTGCAGAGATCTCTGGAATTTGCTGTGGCGCTATTGGGAGTGCTGAAAGCGGGAGCAGCTTGTGTGCCGCTCGACCCTAAGTATCCGGCAGAGCGCCTGACGTTAATGCTGGACGATGTTGCAGCTCCCATCGTGCTGACGGAACCGGGACTTCTGCAAGCAGACGTTCCCGTGGGAACTCGGGTGGTGCATCTTTCGAGGGAAGGAGAGGCGATTGAGCAGGGGCCGAACAGCAACCTTAGCGTAGGCTCAGTTCCCTTAGATCTCGCTTATGTCATCTACACCTCGGGCTCGACCGGTAAGCCGCGCGGGGTTTTGCTTCGGCATGCGGGCCTGGCGAATTACACACTCGCAGCTCGCGACCTGTATGAAGTCGGTCCCAGGGATCGCATGCTGCAGTTTTGTTCGATCAGCTTTGATGCTGCGATCGAGGAAATTTGGACCACTTGGGCGTCCGGGGCCACGCTCGTATTTCGCGGCGACGATTTATCGCTCGAGCCGAGCGAGTTCGTCAGTTGGCTGACGACACAGCAGGTCACGGCGGTCGATCTTCCGACGGCATATTGGCACGAGTGGGTTCACGCTTTACCTGAGCTAGCAAAGAAAGTGCCACCCCACTTGCGTCTGGTGATCGTTGGTGGGGAGAAAGCATCCCGTGAAGCCTTCGCCGTATGGCACGGAACGGTTGGCGATCGGGTGCGTTGGGTTAATACATACGGACCGGCGGAGGCCAGCGTATGCGTTACTGCATACGAACCCAAGCTGCGGCCGGGCGACCAGCCACCACCTGTTCTTCCTATCGGGCGTCCGTTCGCGAACACCCGCGTTTATCTACTGGATCCGGATTCGAACCCGGTCCCTGTTGGAGTCCCTGGTGAACTGCATATCGGGGGTATCGGAGTAGCACAGGGATATTTAAACCTGCCACAGCTGACGAAAGAAAAATTTGTTGCGGATATGTTCAGTGATAATCCGTCGTCCCGCCTTTACAAAACCGGGGACCTAGCGCGCTATCTGCCGAATGGTGATCTCGAATTTGTTGGCCGTCGCGATAATCAGGTTAAGATTCGGGGCTTTCGCGTCGAGCCGACGGAGATCGAGTCGGTCCTGGATAAACATCCCAAGGTGCGAGAATCGGCGGTCGTGCTGCGGGAAGATGCCACGGGCAATAAGCGACTGGTAGCTTACATCGTCAAGCATGAGGAGACCGCGACGGAAGGTGAACTGCGGCAATATCTACAAAAATGCTTGCCGGAATACATGGTGCCTTCACAATTTGTGTTCCTGCCGGCGATGCCGTTGACCCCCAATGGCAAGGTCGATCGCCGTGCATTGCCCGTCCCCGATTTCGATTCTCCTGATTCCTCGATGGGAAGTAACGACGCGGTAGCGGCTGACGACTTATTCCAAGCGCAACTAATTCAGATCTGGGAAAAGGTGCTGGGAAGAAAACCGGTTGGTCTTCGAGATAATTTCTTCGACTTAGGTGGACATTCATTGCTGGCCGTACGGCTGATGAACCGCATCAAGCAGCTGACCGGCACAACAATTCCCTTAGCTGTACTCCTGGAAGCACCGACGGTGGAACAACTGGCGGTGGCGCTGCGGAATGGCTGCGCGCACCGGTGGGATTCCTTAGTGCCTATCCAACCGGAAGGGTCGAGGCCGCCTTTTTTTTGTGTGCATGGGGTTGGCGGGAATGTCGTCGGCTTCCACTATTTAGCGAAGTATATGAAGCCCGACTATCCGTTTTACGGATTGCAGGCGCAAGGGATGGATGGTAGCCACTCCGATACAAGAATTGAAGATATGGCTGCCCATTACATCAATGCGATTCGCGCGGTGCAAGCCAGAGGTCCGTATCAGCTTGGGGGATTTTCATTAGGTGGGCTAGTGGCGTATGAAATGGCATGCCAGCTTGTCGCCGCCGGCGAGGAAGTTGGGGCTGTCATTTTATTTGACACTTACGCGACCAAGCCGAAGCCAGTTAACGCATCCTTGTTAGAGCTAGCGCGTCATCCTTCGTGGGCGAAGATCAAGCGGTTACCGGAGGCTATATACAAGAAAATTCGGCGTACGGTTCGTGTGTGGTTCTTGCCTGATCATGTGACAAAAGTGCGACTTAATAATGATCGCGCCGCGGAACAGTATCGGTTGCGGCCTTATAGCGGAAAGATCACCTTGCTCCGGGCGGAGGACACCTGGCGCACGTCGGAAGACCCAGAAGCCGGGTGGGGGCCGTTAGTCGGCGAAGTCGAATCCGTTCAACTTTCCGGCGGCCACATAGATATTCTAGGCGAGCCGCACGTCGGCCGTTTGGCAGAATGTTTGAAAGACTGCATTAATCGCGCCAGTTTGGAAAAGCCAGAGGTTCTCGCCGCCGATTGATGTTCAAGATGTGCTCCAGCCACCGGATAGATCAGCAATGAATCCAAGTACAACGAAGCCAAGCCGCGAGGCTGTTTTTAACAAAGTTTCCACAGAGATCCTGTCGGAGCGCAGTGAGCGGGCTAATTGGAATCTCCGCTCATGGATGAGAGGGATCTTTCCTTGGGCAAGCAAGGGTGGTTTGGCAGTTTTCGACCAGGCCCTGATTTCCGGATCCAATTTCGTGATCAGCGTCCTGCTCGCGCGCTGGCTTGTTCCAGGCGAGTACGGCGCTTATGCAGTGGCGTTCGGGATCTATGTGATGTTGACCCTGGTTTATCAGGCTCTGGTACTGGAGCCGATGGGAGTTTTTGGAGGCTCAGTTTTCCGCAGCAATTTGCGCGGCTATTTGGGATCGCTCCTCTCCATTCACGTATTTTTCTCGGTTGCCATTTGCTTCGCGTTAATAATTGCCTGGGCCGTGGCCCATCGCCTGGATCCGGGAGGAGCGATGGCCGGCGCTCTGGCGGGCATTGCCATTGCTTCACCCTGCCTGCTCTTATTCGCTCTAGCGCGTCGCACGTTCTACGTCGAGCTTTCGCCCGCGCCAGCGGCTATCGGAGCATTAATCTACTCGACCGTAGTGCTTGCACTCTTGTACTTCGTGTATCGCCGCGCTTTGTTGTCACCATTCGTTGCATTTCTGCTTATTGGAGCGGGCGGACTGATTACCGGGCTGGTGTTGATGTTCGGGTTGCGCTCTGCCCTGAGCGCCAGTGGACCCGCACCTCATGTCCGAGAAGCTTGGGGCCGCCATTGGCGTTATGGTCGGTGGGCAATAGCCGGTAGCGTTGCTGCCTGGCTTCCTTCCTACATTTACTACCCATTGCTCAGCAGCTTCAAGAGTACCGCCGAGTCCGGTCAATTGAAGGCACTGATGAACCTTACGATGCCCTTTGAGCAGACCAAGGGTGCGCTCCTCATGTTGCTTCTGCCCTATGCTGCCAGAGTGATGGAACGAGATGGTCGACATGGTACCCGTATTTTGGGATTGAAACTAACATTGCTGTCGGTGGGGTTGGCGGTCTCGTATTGGGCGGTAATCATCCCCTTGCATAAGCCAGTATTCCATCTGCTTTACTCAAATCGTTACACGGAAGTTGCATACCTTTTGCCTGCATTAGCTCTCGGGCAAATTTTCTGGAGCGGAACTTTCGGACCTTCGGTTGCATTGCGAGCGATGGAGTCGCCGTCCTCGGTTTTCGTGGCGCTAGGAATTGCAACCTTTGCATCCCTGCTTATTGGCGTGCCCGCAACCTGGTTCTTCGGCCTCAAAGGTGCTATCTGGGGCAGCAATCTGGCGGATATTTTCTCGCTAGTGGCCCTTTTCCTGGCCCTGCGCTACAAACTCGCGACCCACGGTTCGGCTGATCTGCCATCTTTTTCCAGTTGGTTGCGAGCGAGGCCGACAACGCTGGAGATTTCTGAAGAAATTTAGCGAAACTTTGACCTACCGCCGTAAACACAAAAATGAGAAGTTTTTAACTCAGCACAAACCACCACGATTAACCCCAGCAAGCCCACAAAACCACAGGCGAGGAGATCAATGACAGAGCAGAATCACGGCGGTAGCGAGAAGACGTGGGTAAAGAAGAAACAGCCGAATTCTCTTTCCCGTAAGTTCTATCGAAAGCTTGCTCAAACCAGATTGAGAGTACCGGTGGACTGGATGCACCACCGCAACTTGCTTCCCAATGACGTATTTTTAGGATCTTATCCTAAGTCGGGTATCACCTGGACACGCTTCGTCTTGTTCGAAATACTCTCTGGAAAAGAAGCTGGTTTCTATTCGATTAACGAATTGATGCCTGGGGTGGGACGGCAGTCCAAGGCTTTGCGGTTGCTGCCTGGAGGAGGCCGTCTAATCTGTACTCACGAACAGTACCATAAGCATTACCGTCGAGCTATTTATGTGGTGCGAGATGCACGCGATGTGTTGTTGTCAGAATTCGCTTTCGTAAAGGCACTCGATCTCATCGGCAATGACATAGATAAATTCATATCTAGTTTCCTCTTCACATGCACACAGAACTACGGCTGGGGTCCGTGGCAGCGGCATGTCGATTCCTGGTTGGATTCTCCGATTGGTGGAACCGACAACATGTTGCTTGTCCACTACGAAGAGCTCCGGAAAGACCCCGTAACGTGGTTCACCCGAATGACAGAATTTCTCGGCGTGAATGTGGACCGGGAGAAGATCGAGCTTGCGGTAGCTCGCAATACGCTAGAAAACATGCGGGAAAAGGAACGCAAAGAACCAGTCCGAGCATCGATCCGAGGCCGTTTCGTCCGCGACGGTTCGGTGCGGGGTTGGCTCTCGAAATTGTCGCCGGAACAAGTACGCTTAATTGAAAAGCACGCGGGCCGAGCACTCGCGCGTTTGAACTATCCACTTTCGCCGCAACTTACTGCAGAACAAACGCCCGGCCTGGTTGCGACGGGAGCGGGGTTGGCGTCGTGAGTTGTCGACAGATGCCGCTTAGCGCGAACCTAAAGAGAAGAGCGAATTAGCTTGGGTGTAATTACCAACGTACAGCCGCAGATGGAGGCTCTCGGTCCTTCAACGCGCCCGAACTGGAAAACTGCTCAGGCAATCCTGTTCGTGGGAGCGATTGCAGTTTGCTCAAGTCTCGCCCTGTTGGAGTTCCCAGATTTCTTGATGTGGGAGGCACTGCGAGTTCTCGCGATAGGCCTCCTTCTCTTTTTTCTGTTTGTATGGTCTTCGCGTCTACCCATGGCAAGGCCAACCGCGGCATTTGTCATCTGGGGCTTGGTGCTGGCATCCGAAGGCATCTTTTTTCGCTCGGTAGGTGACTATGCCAACTTACTAGTTTTGCAGGGCAAATTTCCGGGAGCTGCATATGGCGAGGTTTTGAGCAATATTTGTTGCCTCGTGCTGGTGCTGCTATTCGGGATATCGACACGCCAATATTTCAGTCGACTGTTCTCTGGGGACTACAAGTGGCTTACATTGTTCGCAATGACCTCTTTGGCTTCCTGCGCTTATTCCCCTAGGCCATCCTATGCACTGGCCTGGGCGATAAAACTAAGCCTGGTAGTTCTCCTGATCGGCCTGTGCTCGACTCAAATACATGAATTTCGCGATACCGTTTCCTTCCTTCGCTACAGTTTATGGGGTTACATACCAATCGTGCTCGTGCCTGTCATCCTAGGCTTTTTTCAACCCTCGGCATTTGACGAGGAAGGGCGGATGAGTCCAATCGTTTCACCCAATGCCCTGGGTCCCGACGCGGGTGTCGTATTCTTGCTGGCTCTTACTTTATATTCGCGAGTAAAGCATGAAGGATTACGCAAAGCTGCCATACTCATTGGTAGCGCAGCATTCGTGGTGATGATTCTTGCTGGAAGCAAGACAGGTATCCTGGGCGCGGTAATTGGCGGAGCTTTCTTCTTTGGGTTGCGCAAGCGAGTTGGTTCCGCAGTTGGCTACATCGCAATCGCGATTGTTCTGATATGCGTTCTTGCAGTTTCCACGCCGTTAGGGTCCTATTTTTCTCATTATGAAGATTCCGGTCAAGCTGGCTCATTTACCGGACGAACCTTGTTATGGAGCGCTGTATTACCTTCGATCCGCCAAAAACCTATTCTCGGTCATGGTTATCTAGCATCGACTTTTGTAGGTATCCAGGTGAATGCTGTGCAGTGGGATGCTCCGCAATTGCATAACGGCTTCTTAGAAGCTTTGTACAACGAGGGCTTGCTTGGACTCATACCTGTGCTGATGATTCATGTTGTTATCATCAGAAATCTAATTCGAGTATTGCGACGTGCTTCTTCCGACGGGGGTATTTACCGGATTGCTACAGGATGCTTCGCGTTGTATGTTCATTTATTGATCAATGGCTTTTTTAACGCGAGTTTCGGCGGGAAGCCTCGCCCGTCTTTCATTCTACTAATGGGACTTGTGCTGGTAAGCAACAAGCTATTCGAACTAGTCTCACCGTCGTCTGCATATAACCTCACGAGCGATCTAAAGACAAAGCCGGTAGGCACCGGCGGCGACTTGCTGAAAGCGCCGGCCATGAACACCGTTGGATAGAATGAATCTGAACAACTCTAGAAACGAAGAGATGGGCTATCCTCAGCCCATATCGCAGCCATTTTCGGGCCCGGTTTTTGTCATTGGTGTGTGGCGCTCCGGCACCTCCCTGTTGTACGCACTACTTAACAAACACCCCCAACTCGGGCTGTTCTATGAAGGCGACCTGTTGTTGCTACGACCAATGTTCTACCTCGGTCGCACTCGAAAGAACTGGCTCGAGAAATGGGAGTACTGGAACGCGGGAGTCAGCCGGCACGGCCTGGATTCGTTTCGTCCGTCGACAACCATAGGTTCTTTAGCCAGCGCTGCCGAATCCGCTGGCCGCGAATACTGCACAAAGAAAGGCGCCACGGTTTGGGGATGTAAGTCGCCGTCCTACTACAACCGGCTCCTAACCTTGGCGCGTGACTTTCCCACGGCGCGATTTCTGGTAATCTGGCGCGATCCCGAAGAAATTTGCCAAAGTATCATCAAGGCTGCAGCGTCATCCCGTTGGTTCGCCAGCTCCGGCATGATGTGTCGCGCGCTCCTGGCGTGCGAGATGTTGAAGAAACAATGCGACACGCTTGTGTCGCGTCGGATTCCTCTTCATCAAATTCATTACAATCAGTTGGTCGAAGATACAGAACCCACAATGCGCAGGATCTGCGAATTCCTGGACCTGCCTTTTGTCTCCGCAGTCACGACCTTAGACGGAGCGGATCGGGGTGCCGTTTTCAAAGGCGCTCACCACTCGCTGGTTAACGGCACACAAATTATTTCGTCTCGTAACGAGAAGCAGGAGCTTCCGGCTGAACTTAAAACGAAAATCGGACGATACACGGCACTCTGGAAAGATAAGTTTGGAGAGGATTGGCTCTTGTGCCGGTACCTATCTCATGTTCCTGAAAAGCCGCCAGGCAAATGGGAGATGGCCAGAGACCGCATTTTATTCTGGCTCCTGCGGATCAAGGATGCCGCGTCGACGCTCGCCTATTCGCTTCTGCCGTTGCGGCTTTGGCGTTTGTATCGGGGCATCAAGTACCGCAATCCGGATTTCATCCAGCACCACAATCGTGGCGCCATTGATCAGCCCCGGGCGAAGAAAACACAGTCGTACGTCGCGAAACAGGGCACGTAAGTGTAGAACGCAATATCTCTCCGGCTATAACTAAATTCCCAAGAAACGTTCTGGAACTGTCAAATATGCGTATTTTGTGCGTACACAATAAATTTCAGAAGTATGGCGGCTCAGATGCAGTGTTTACGGCAGACGAACAGATGCTCGGGCAGCATGCGGACGTAGTCACCTATACCCGTCACAGCGGTGAGATCACATCGGCCTCGCCACTGAAAAAGCTGAAGCATGGCATCGACACCCTATATTCCCGGCGAACGGTGCGCGAGATTTCTGAACTGGTAAACCGGTTCCGTCCCGACATCGCCTATGTACACAATGTTTTCCCCTTAATCTCGCCGTCGCTTTTCGATGCACTCTATCGTCTTCGAGTTCCCGCGGTACACATTATTCACGATTACCGACTCTTCTGTCCGAATTCCCGCTTCTTCGTCAATGGTCATTTATGCGAGTCTTGCAAGTTCGGGAACTACTGGGCAGCCCTGCGCCAGCGCTGCGTGCGAGGAAATACCGCTTACAGCGCAGCCTATGCCTCGTCACTGTATTTGAATCGCCATCTTGGTCTCTCGCGCAAGATCGGCGGCTATATATGTTTGACCGAATTCACGAAGAAATTATTGCTCGAATGCAAGGTTCCCGAGGAAAAGCTTTACCTTTGTCCGAACAATATTGATACCTCTACATTCACTCCACAGTTCGGCGGCGGACGCTACGTTCTGTACTTAGGCGGATTTTATCGTGACAAAGGTGTACTGACGGCAGCAAAAGCCTGCGCACAACTTCCACATATCCCCTTCAAGTTTGTTGGCACCGGCGCGGCGGATGACGAGTTGCGCAATTTTGTCAATCGGCACCGACTCTCAAACATAGATATAGTCGGATTCAAAACTGGGCAGGAGAAAGCTGAATGCCTCCGCAACAGTATGTTCACCGTAATTCCATCGCACTTCTACGAAACGTTTTGCCTGGTCGTGACTGAATCATATGCCAGTGGGAAACCAGTGATTGCTTCTGCGACGGGTTCGCTTCCCTACCTGGTTCAGCCAAACCAAACCGGATTATTGTTCAAGCCACAAGATCCAAATGACCTGGCTTCCAAAATCGCCTGGCTGTATGAACGCCCCGAGCAGATTGCAAGCATGGGCCGCAATGCCAGGAGCGTCGTCGAAACCAAATACGACTCTCAATTGCGATATCCCGCTTTGGAAACAATTTTTAGACAAGTAATCGAAAATGCGCGTCTGAATTAGACAACCTATTCATCGTCCGGATCGTTTTCCTTTCCCAATCCAGCTTTAGCCTTTACCAAGACTCATGTATACACAACAAGCCGCGCCGATGATGCCCTCGCATCCCGCAGACGACGTGTGTACCGTATGTCTTGGAAAGCTCACGCTCCACTCCCTGACTGTGGCTGAACTTTTTTCAAATCACAGCGAAGAACTGAAGCACATCGCCACAGTCCACAGTGAAATGTTCGTTTATGCCCACGAAAATGCAGCGTTCGGGGCACTCTTGCGGCGTACCGTTAATACAATCGATGGGCGGCCCATTCACTTTCTGTGTTCCTTTCTCTACCCCGGCCGCAACCTACACAAATTGTCTGGCTCCGATCTGATCTACGATTTGGCAGAGTACGCGACAAGACATAGTCAACGCGTGTTCTTACTTGGCGCTGCGGCGGCCTCTAATGATGGAGCGATGGAAGCATTAAGGGCCCGGTATCCGGGCATACAGATTGATGGATACTCTCCTCCATTTTGCTCGAACATCGAGGACCCGGAATGGAATAAAGCCATTCTTAATCGAATCGCAACGTTTGCTCCCACTCATCTCGTGGTCTGCTTCGGCCCGGTTAAACAAGAGATGTGGATTTCACGAAACGCTGATTACCTCTTCCAAGTTGGAGTCCGGTGCGCTTATGGGCTTGGTGGAACGTTGGATTTTGTTTCGGGAAGAAAAAAACGCGCCCCGCGATGGATCCAACATATCGGAGCTGAATGGCTATTCCGGGTGTTTACTGAGCCGGGTAGAGTCGGGCGAACCGCGAAGATGTTCAAAATGCCCTACTTCGCGTTCAGGTTTTATCAGCGAAAAATCGAATTCGTGAGGACGGTTTCTGTCTCGCCCGCAGTGTCAAACGCAAATGAGTCCTAAGTAGCACTGAGTGTTCCAGTAATTGTTATGAGTAGCAAGTCATTTGAGAGGTCCAAGCCCAGGATGCCTGAACGTCGTACAGGGGAAAGGTACGTAACCATCAGCGTAGATGATGGCCATCCCACCGATCTTCGTACAGTAGATTTGCTAGCCAAATATAGCCTGCAGGCGACTTTCTACATTCCGGGTGCGAACCACGAACGCCCGGTGATGGACGCGCAACAGATTAGAGACATTGACCGGCAGTTCGAAGTGGGCAGCCACACGCTTGGCCATCGATGCCTTACAAAACTATCGCCAGAAAAAGCTTGGCATGAAATAGTAGACGGCAAGAAGTCGTCTGAGGATACGGTTGGTCACGAGGTAGTTTCTTTCTGTTATCCGTGGGGAAAGTTCAATCGGCGCGTAGTGAGACAAGTGGCTGAGGCAGGATTTCTGGGAGGCCGGACCTGCCGGTATTTTCGTAACAGTTTTCCCGATAATCCTTTTTCCTGGGATATCAGTACTTACGCCAACACCTATCCTGCATACATTCAGATCCGCCATTGCTTTCATGAATTCAACTTTACCGGAGCCTATGAGTACCTCACCACATTTAAGTCACGCGTGTCCTGGCTCGAGCAGCTGATTTACGCCCTGCAGGATGTTTCACGAAACGGTGGCATAGCGCACTTGTATTTTCATAGCTGGGAAATTGACAAGAACGGCGAATGGGACATTCTAGAAGCAGCCTTCAAAGCCATTGCGCAGCAGGGCTCGCTCACGCCAGTGACGAATGGATTCTTGTACAAACAGTGGCACGAACAACGCAGCCGCCTGGTTAGTGCGACGCTTCCAGCATGATTGGCTTCACGCCGACAGAAACTGACCGTCCCGGCGTTATCTCCGTGGTGCCGCCGCTCAGGTGTTTGAAATCCGCGTACTCACCAGGGGGAGTGTAGCTTTTGTTACCGCTGACGTTCCACACAAACATTGCTTTCCGGCCGTTGCTCTGGACAAAAGGGCAGGTGTAAAGGTCGCCGCTCGCAGAGCACTCAGCAATGAAATGCCCGCCGACGAGCAAAGCCATCATGGAGTGGTAAACGCTACTGTAGTCCGGGTTGCGGCCGATAGTTGTGTTGAAGAAAAACCAGCTGATCTGCTGGGCTCCGTATGCGTACTGGAGTAAGTGCCAGCGTACCATTTGGCCTAGACAATCGTTAGGGGTGTACTTGCTGTCGCAAGAAAAAGTAGCAGCATGAAAGTTGGTTTCCGTGTCCATCCAAGGAGTGTTACTCCAACCGGGGGTACTATTTTTTAGATCGACCATATCCTTAATTTTGTTGAAACGCTTTTCCGGCAGGCCATTCTGCAGGTAAAGGTGGATGGAGAATATATCTGACAAGCGTCCTTTCGTATTCTCCTCATTCAGCCAACTTTGCATCCACTCAGTATCGCCTCCGTTAGCTGGCGGGGTCAGGATTAAGGCGCCCGGTACCTTGTTCCGAATAATGGCGATTGTTGGCGACATCAGGTTGTAGAGTTCCTCAATCGATCCGGCCCAAAATTGCGGTGCGTTGGCTTCATTCCACATCTCCCAGTATTTGATGTAGTCCTTGACGCAGTGGCGAGCAGCTGAGCAGTGACCGACTAAGGCTGTAACAAACGCGGTGAACGATGGACTGCCGCTTGACGTCAGGTCGCCAGGAGCGTGATTGGAGCCCCAGGCCGGACGTTCACAGGGATCCTTTGTATCCCAGCAAGGCGTATAGCCGAATGTGTACATCGCATCACGAGGCTGGTGAGCTGCGATGGCATCCAAATACCCATCGAGCGTTTTCCATTTATAAGATCCACGCCCCGGATTCAGCGCGTGCCACTGCACCTGAGAATCCCATAGCCGGATCATGCCAGGTTGCGCGATCGTGCTCGGCCACGTTTCGTTGGGACAATTTGTAGCTTTGCCAGTGCCGCATTGAAATCCAAAGCTGGATGGGGTCAAAGTTGGCGTGCTTGTTTTACTACCATTTTGACCTGCGCCACTAGAGCTCGGGTTCTGGGCGGCGGCGCCGAATGAACTGCACAATAAGGCGAAGAAAATCAGCCAGTGTCGCTTCATATTCAGATATGTTTTTTTAGTTCGTACGCTTGCCCGTCTCTTATTTGCATGAGATGCGGTCAGCCGCAAGCAGGTTGGGGATTTCTTCACGATTGCGGCAAACTGTCGCACATAGGCTGGACTTGTGTCAATCACGTTCACGTTGGGTGTGAGCGCACAGCAGATATACCGGGGGGGCTATAAGGGATATGACTCTTGCTAAGCGTTTCACTTCAATTTTGGTTCTTTTTCTTTGCTTTTCCGTGCCGGGATTTTCGCAGAGTTTCACGGGAGTTCTGACCCAGCACAATGACAACGCTCGAACCGGCCAAAATCTTAATGAAACAGTTCTTACTCCTCAAAACGTGAACGTCAGCACGTTTGGCAAAGTGTTCTCGTACGCTGTGGATGGCCAGGTATACGCCCAACCTCTGTACATGCCGAGCGTGAGCATCGCAGGCGGTACACACAATGTTGTTTTCGTGGCTACCGAAAATGACAGCCTCTATGCCTTCGACGCCGATGGGCTCACCAGTGCACCCCTATGGCACGACAGCTTTATCAATCCGGCACAAGGGATTACCGCAGTTCCCTGTTCCGATATCGGATGCGTGGTTTTTCCAACCCGCGGTATCACCTCGACCCCGGTAATTGATACGAGCACGGACACGCTGTATCTCGTTACCCGAACCCTGAACAAGGGAACCTATTTCCAGAGCCTGCATGCCATCAATATCACAACTGGAGCGGAGAAGTTCGGTGGGCCGATCAACATAGTAGGGGCTGTTCCCGGTACCGGTTTTGGGAGCAAGAATGGGGTGGTTACATTTAGCGCGCTTCCCGCAGTTCAGCGTGCTGGATTGCTGCTCGCAAACGGCATGGTTTATATCGGCGAATCCGCGACTGGGGAGCACGGGTGGATTATGGCGTACGACGCGCAAACCCTGAAGCGCGTTGCCATCTTCAACAGCACGCCGAATGGAACGCTGGGCGGCATCTGGCAGAGCGGAAACGGACTTGCTGCCGACGATTCCGGAAACATTTACCTGGCAGTTGGCGATGGTTCCTTTGACGTGAATACGGGCGGGATCGATTACGGTGATGGGTTACTCAAGCTTAACAGCGATCTTACGGTCGTCGATTACTTCACGCCCAAGGATCAGAGCTGTCGCAAGGCCTACGACCGGGATCTTGGCTCCGGCGGCCCTTTGTTGCTGCCCACACAATCCGGTCCTGTTGCGAATGAGTTAGTGGTAGCGGGAAAGCAAGGTTATCCGTGCGATCCTGCTCGAGTTGCGCCTATTTACGTGCTTAACCAGGATGATCTCGGCCAGTACAACATGAGCATAGATCAAATCGTACAAGAGGTACCCGCAAGCTCTGCCGGCTATTGGAGCAGCCCGGCGTACTGGCAGGGGACGGCAGGTACCTATCTTTATTTTGCCGGAGGAAATGGCGCAACTGGTGACAATCTCAACATGTACAGCGTTAGCAACGGGTCACTGTCAACTACGCCAGCCGCGCAAAGTAGCAACGCATACCTGGTAGGCGCCACGCCCTCCGTTTCAGCGAATGGCACCGCGGATGGCGTGGTTTGGACGGTGGAGCGTCAGGACTCGCTCGACACAAATCCAGGCGATTTACCGGCGATTCTATACGCTTACGATGCGAGCAACGTTTCCAACATGCTGTACAACAGCGCTCAGCTCGTGCAGCGTGACCAGGGCGGTTGCGGGAACAAGTTCGCGGTGCCCACCATAGCGAATGGGAAAGTCTATGTCGGCACACAGAACGAACTCGATGTTTTTGGCCTGCTGGGAAGCTCAGGATCTGCTCCGAATGTGTATCTTCCTATTCCGTGTGTAACCTTTGCCGCCCAAGGCGTTGGTACATCGAGCCCTACGACCCAGGTGACGCTCACTAATAGCGGCAACGCCGCGCTAAAGATCAATCAGATCACTACCACTGGCTTAAACGCCGGCGACTTTCCCCAGACTAATAATTGCGGTTCGAGCCTGGCTCAG
>Ga0209579_10000461_pt1 | contig 41875 bp, 35 predicted proteins | sample Coa_R1_2_FD_187152 | JGI IMG/M metagenome (GOLD analysis project Ga0209579, IMG submission 187152) | Surface soil microbial communities from Centralia Pennsylvania, which are recovering from an underground coalmine fire - Coalmine... | ecosystem: Environmental > Terrestrial > Soil >...
GGGTCCACCGCAAAACCGTGGTTCTGGCTGGTGATCACCACCTGTCCCGTGTCGAGATCCTTTACCGGATGGTTGGCGCCGTGGTGGCCGAATTTCATCTTCATGGTCTTCGCGCCCGAGGCCAGGCCCATCAGCTGGTGCCCGAGGCAGATGCCGAACACCGGGATGCGCGTGCTGTCGAGGATCTCGCCGATCGCCTCGACCGCGTAGTCGCAGGGCTCGGGATCGCCCGGACCGTTGGAAAGGAACACGCCGTCGGGGTTCATCTTCAGCACTTCGCGCGCCGGCGTCTGCGCCGGCACGACCGTCACCCGCGCGCCGCGCTCGACGAGGAGGCGCAGGATATTGCGCTTCACGCCATAGTCGTAGGCAACGACATGGAATTTCATCTCCGGGGATTTGCGGTGGCCTTTACCTAGCTCCCACTTCCCGTCGCTCCATTCGTAGGATTTTCCGGTAGTGACGACCTTTGCCAGGTCCATGCCCGCGAGGCCGGGAAATGCCTGCGCCTCGGCCAGCGCCTTTTTCTCGTCGACGTCGCCCGCCATCAGGCAGCCGTTCTGCGCGCCTTTCTCCCTCAGGATGCGCGTGAGCTTGCGCGTGTCGATCTCGGTGATCGCGACGATATTCTGTTCCTTCAGATAGGAACTCAAATCCTTCCGGCTGCGCCAGCTGGAGGCGAGCGGCGGCAGGTCGCGCACCACCAGGCCGGCTGCGTGCACTCTGGCGGCCTCCTCGTCCTCGGCGTTGACCCCGGTATTGCCGATGTGCGGATAGGTCAGCGTGACGATCTGGCGGCAGTACGAGGGATCGGTGAGGATCTCCTGGTAGCCCGTCATGGCGGTGTTGAACACCACTTCGCCCGCAGACAGGCCGCGCGCGCCGATGGAACGGCCCCGAAACACCGACCCGTCGGCAAGGACGAGGACGGCGGAATCGAGCGCTGGCACGGCAAACTCCCGGATTAGATGTGAAAAAGCGGAAGAGGCTTGCGCCCCTCCCGCTCATTTGAGCGGCAAATTATACCGCGCCAGCTACCGTAGGCCAAGCGCCACGGCAAGCCGGGCGCTACTTAAGGCCAAGCACGTCGTTCATGTCGTAGAGCCCCGCCTTCCTGCCCCGCAGGAACTTGGCGGCCCGCAGGGCGCCCAGCGCGTAGGTCATCCGGCTCTGCGAGCGGATGGTCACCTCGACCCGCTCCCCGGGGCCGGCAAAGATGACCGTGTGCTCGCCGACGATGTCGCCGCCGCGGATGGCATGGAAACCGATTTGCTTCGCCGGGCGCGCCCCGATGTCGCCTTCGCGGCCATGCTTTGCTTCCTTTTTCAGATTTCTCTTCAGTGCAGAAGCGATGATTTCGCCCAGTTTAAGAGCGGTGCCCGAGGGCGCGTCCACCTTCTGGCGATGGTGCGCCTCGACGATTTCGACGTCGTAGCCGTCGCCCAGGATACCCGCTGCGACCTCGGCCAGTTTGAACACCGCGTTCACCCCCACCGCGAAATTCGGCGACATCGCGACCGGGATCTTGCGGCCCGCCTGCAGGATGGCGCTCTTCAGCGTATCGGGGAACCCGGTGGTGCCTATTACGATCGCCTTTCCGAGCTGCGAGCAGACCTCGACGTGTTCGATGGTGCCTTCGGGGCGCGTGAAATCAATAAGCACGTCGCCCGCAGCAATCGCCTTGCAGATGTCCGATCCGACCTTGATGCCGCCAACGCTCGTTCCTACCGCGGGGCTGCCCTTGGCATCGAGCGCGGCCGCCAGCGCCAGCGATTTGTCGGCGAGCACGCCTTCGATGAGCGCCTGCCCCATCTTGCCGCCGGCGCCGGCAACCACGACCTTGATCGCCGCCGTCACAGGCCGATCTTTTCCAGCCAGCGGCCGAAGAATCCCTTCTCGCTGTCGCCGTCTGCGGCCTTCTTTTCCTCCGTATTCGGCGCAGGCGCGGGAGCCTCCGCCGGCTTCGGCTCCGGGGCGTCGCCCGCTGCGCTCCAGTTCTGGACCGGCACCTCGGGCTTGGCGGCGTCGGCGGCGGGCTTAGGCGCTTCCGTCGCTGGCTTGGCCGCCTCTGCAGCCGGCTTGGCAACCGAGGCAGGCGCGGCGTCCGCGGGTTTGGCCGAAGCATCGGGCTTCACTATCGGCTCGAAGCCGGTCGCCTGCGGCGCCGCAGCGCCTTCAGCCGGCAGCAAGTCGCCCAGCACCCGCGCCAGCCGATTGTCCTGGAAAACCACCGACAGGTTGCGCTGCTCGCGCTTGCCGTTGGGATATTCCTTGAAGAAAACGTAGTCCCAGCGGTCGGCGTTGAAGATGTCGTTGACCAGCGGCGTCCCGAGCACGAAGCGAACCTGCTCCTTCGTCATGCCGGGCTTGAGCTGCGACACCATCTCCTGCGAGATGAAATTACCCTGCTGGATCGTGATCCGGTATGGCGTCAGGCCGGGCACGCTCGGCACCTGCACCGACTTGCAGGAGGGCAGGAGCGCGGCAATTGCCAGCGGCAAAATCCGGGCGCCTCCACGGTAGAAAACGGTATGCATAAGCCTATAATGATAGCGGATGACCACCGTCCAGAGCCTGAAAGAGATCGGCCTCAAGGCGACCTTGCCCCGGCGCCGCATCCTCGAGCTGTTCGAGGCGAGCAAGGTGCGTCACCTCTCCGCCGAAGACGTGTACAAGGCGCTGATGGCGGAAGGCATGGACGTTGGACTTGCCACCGTCTACAGGGTTCTCACGCAGTTCGAACAGGCAGGCCTGCTCGCGCGCCAGCATTTCGAAACCGGCAAGGCGGTATTCGAACTGAACCAGGGCGGGCACCACGACCACCTGGTGTGCCTGCAATGCGGCCGCGTCGAGGAGTTCTACGACAGCGAGATCGAAAAGCGCCAGCATGAAATCGCGCGCAAGAACGGTTTCGAGCTGCATGGCCATTCGCTGGCGCTCTACGCCGACTGCACCAAGACGAACTGCCCTCACAGGCCCGCCTGACGGCGGGGCGCCCCGCCTAGGGGCTATTTTCCAAGCAATTCTGCAGCGTGTTTTCGGGTTGTCGCGGTAATTTCCGCACCCCCCAGCATGCGCGCCAGTTCCTCGATGCGGCCGGAACGGTCGAGGCGCGTAACCGCGCTGCTCACCTTGCCGCGGGCCCCTGATTTGGACACCGACCATTGCTCGTCGGCCTGCGCCGCGACCTGCGGCAGGTGCGTCACGCACAGCACCTGGCGCTCGCGCCCCAGTTTCTTGAGCGAGCGCCCCACCGTTTCCGCCACTGCGCCGCCGATTCCGGCGTCGACTTCGTCGAACACCAGGGTGCCTATGGAGGAACCCTTCGCCGCTACCAGCTGTATTGCGAGGCTGACGCGCGAAAGTTCGCCGCCGGAGGCCACCTTCGCCAGCGGCCGCAGCGGCAGACTCGGGTGCGAAGCGACTTCGAAGGCTACGTCTTCCAGCCCGCCCGCTCCGGGCGCTTCCAGCGGGCGCAGCACCGCGGCGAAGCGCCCGCCCGGCATCGCCAGGCCCTGCATCGCCTGCGTCACTTCGCGCCCGAGCACCTGCGACGAGCTCTTGCGCTTCGCCGACAGCTTCTTCGCCGCGGTGTCGTAGCGGTCCTTTGCGGCCGCCACCTCGCGCTTGAGCGCTTCGGGGCTCGCCGCAAGCTCGAGTTCCTCGAAGCGCAGCCGGAGATGCTTCTCCAGTTCCGGCAACGCAGCTGGCTTGACGCGGTACTTGCGCCCCGCCGCGTGCAGCGCCTCGATGCGCTGCTCCAGCTCGCGCAGCGCCCGCGGATCCAGGTCCACCCGCGAAGCGTAGTCGCGCAGGTCGCGCGCCGCTTCTCCGGCCTGCGCTTCGGCGGATTCGAGCATCTCCACGATCGCCTTCAGCCGTGCGTCGTGCTCCGACAGCGCGCGCAGCCGGCTCGCCACCGCGGCGAGTTGCGGCAGGCATGCGCCGTCTGCTTCGGACAGCGCTTCCAGCGAAGACTGCGCGCCCGCCAGCAGGCTGGAGCCGTGCGCGAGCCGCTGGTGCTGCGCGGCCAGTCCATCCCATTCGCCTTCCTTGAGGGCGAGCTTCTTGAACTCGGCGAGCTGCTCCTGAAGTTCCGCGCGCTCGGATTCGCGCCTGGCAAACTGCTCCTCGGCTTCCGCGGCGAGCGCCTCCAGCCGCTTCCAGCCGCGCCAGGCTTCCGCGCATGCGCCGGCCAGTTCCTGCGCGCCGGCATGAGCGTCCAACAGCTCGCGCTGCGCCGGCGCGCGCAGCAGCGACTGGTGCTCGTGCTGTCCGTGGATATCCACCAGGTGCTCGCCCGCCTCGCGCAGTTGCGCGAGCGTCGCGGCATGGCCGTTGACGAAGCAGCGCGAGCGCCCTGCCCGATCTATCGTGCGGCGCAGAATGACGCTACCCGGATCGCCTTCTAGTCCCGCATCGTCGATGAACCGCTTTAACGATGCATTGCCTGAAAAATCGAACTCGGCGGACAGCTCCGCGCGCTCGGCGCCTTCGCGCACCAGCGAGGCGTCGCCGCGCCCGCCCACCAGCAGCTCGATGGCGTCGACCAGGATGGATTTGCCGGCGCCAGTCTCGCCGGAGAGAACCGTGAATCCCGCGCCGGTCTCGAGTTCGACGCGCTCGACGATCACCAGATCGCGAATGCCCAGCGCGCGCAGCATCAGTCCCCGGTCCGCTTGCCCACGATCCTGCTCCAGCGCAGCTTCTCGCGCAGCATCCTGAAATAGCTGTAGCCCGGCGGATGGACGAAATGGATGGTGTCCGCCGAGCGCTTTAGCACCAGGCGGTCGCCTTCCTGCAGGTCGGTAAGTGCGAAGCCGTCGAAATGCGCGCGCCCGTCGACCGCGCGCAGCAGGCGGATCTCGATCACGCTGGTGTCGCTCACGCTCACCGGCCGCGCCGACAGCACGTGCGGGTTGAGCGGCACCAGCGCGAACGCGGGCACGGTGGGCTGCAGGATCGGCCCCTGCGCCGAGAGCGCGTATGCGGTAGAACCGGTCGGCGTCGCGACGATCACGCCGTCGGCGCGCAGCTGGTAGACGTGCTCGCCGTTGATATTGAGCTCGAACTCGATCAGGCGGGCCTGCGAGCCCTTGGTGACCACCGCTTCGTTCAGCGCCACCGTGCGCAGCAACGTCGCCTGGCCGCGGAAGATCTCCACCTCGAGCAGCGCGCGCTCTTCCATCGTGTGGCGGCCCTCGAGGATGGCGCCCACCGATTCGCCCATGTCCTGCAGCGCGATATCGGTCATGAAGCCGAGCCGGCCCTGGTTGATCCCCGCGAGCGGCACCTTGTAGCGCGCAAGGTTGCGGGCGGCAGCCAGCATGGTGCCGTCGCCGCCCAGCACGATGGCGAGATCGGTACCGCGGCCGATTTCCTCGTAGCCGGCCACCTTGCCGTCCTCGCCGACGCTGGCCGCAGTCTCGCGCTCAAGGGTCACCTCGCAGCCGCGCTGGCGCAGGAAATCGCGCAGCGCGCGCAGCGACTGGGCGATTTCGGGAGTCTGTTTGCCGATCAGCGCAATACGCCGGAACGCGGGCTTCATCGCGCGATTCTAACGGTAGAATCCGAGCATGCTGGATAAACGCGCGCAGATCCTGCTGAAGACCCTGATCGAGCGGTACATCGCCGAGGGCCAGCCGATCGGCTCGCGCACGCTGTCGCGCTACGCGGGACTGGACCTTTCCCCGGCCACGATCCGCAACGTGATGTCGGACCTGGAAGAACTGGGGCTCATCGCAAGCCCCCACACTTCCGCGGGCCGGGTGCCGACGCCGCTGGGCTACCGCTTTTTCGTCGACTCGCTGCTGGTGGTGAAGCAACTCGGCTCGGGCGAGCTGCACCAGCTGGAGGACCAGCTGCACCCGGACAATCCGCAGCGCGTGATCCAGGCGGCCTCCCAATTGCTGTCGCAGCTCACCAGCTTCGCCGGCATCGTGATGACGCCGCGCCGGCGCACCCTCACCTTCCGCCAGATCGAGTTCCTGCGGCTGTCGGAGAAGCGCATCCTGCTGATCGTCGTCACGCCCTCGGGGGACGTGCAGAACCGGATTCTGTTCACCGAGCGCGACTACGCGCCCTCCGAGCTCGTATCGGCGGCCAACTACATCAACCAGAACTACTCCGGACACAGCTTCGAGGACATCCATCAGCGCCTGCACGACGAGCTGCGCGAAATCCGCCAGGACCTGACCTCGCTCATGAGCGTCGCGCTGGAGGCGAGCAACCGGGCGGTTTCCGAGAGCGGCGAACAATACGTGATATCCGGCGAGCGCAACCTGCTCGCGGTGCATGACCTGTCGCAGGACATGAGCCGCATGCGCCAGCTGTTCGATCTGTTCGAACACAAGACCTCGCTGGTGCAGATCCTGGATTTATCGCTGCGCGGCGAAGGCGTGCAGATATTCATCGGCGGCGAATCCGGCGTCTCCGCGCCCGACGAGGTGAGCGTGGTGACTTCACCCTACAAGGTGGGCGGCGAAGTGGTCGGCACCGTCGGCGTGATCGGGCCCACGCGCATGGCCTACGACCGCGTGGTGCCGATCGTGGACGTCACCGCCAAGCTGCTCTCGAGCGCGCTAAGCCAGCCGTAACCCGGTCACCCTGAAAGGCATCCTCCTAGTCAACCTCGGCACGCCGGCGGCGCCCACGCCCGCCGCAGTGCGGCGCTACCTCGCTGAATTCCTGTCCGATCCGCGCGTGGTCCAACTGCCGAGGCTCGTCTGGCTGCCGATACTCCACGGCATCATCCTTCGAACCAGGCCCGCGAAAAGCGCGAAGAAGTACCGGGCCATCTGGACCCCCGAAGGATCCCCGCTCGCGGTTCACACCATCCGGCAGACAACGCTCCTCCGCTCGATCGCTCCGGATCTTCAGGTCGAATACGCGATGCGCTATGGCGGACCCTCGATTGCGGACGGCCTGAAAAAGCTCTCCGCGTGCGGCAAGATCGTCGCGCTTCCCCTCTATCCCCAGTATTCCCGCAGCACCACCGAAAGCATCCGGGACGTGACCGGTCCAGGTATTGCCATGGTCGAGAACTTTCACGACCATCCGGCATACATCGCCGCGCTCGTTGCGGGCGTGCAGCGCCACTGGACTGCGCACGGCAAGGCGGAAAAACTCCTGATGAGCTTCCACGGCCTGCCGCAACGCACGGTCGATCAGGGAGATCCGTACCAGGCGCAGTGCATCGCCACCGCCAAGATCCTGGCCGGCTTCCTTCGCATCGCGCCTGCCGACTACCAAATTGCGTTCCAGTCGCGCTTCGGCGCCGCCAAATGGCTGCAGCCCTACACCGAGCCCACTCTTGTTGCGCTGGCCAGGCAAGGCGTGAAGCGGGTAGATGTGATCTGCCCCGGATTTGTTTCGGACTGCCTGGAAACGCTGGAGGAAATCGCGATCGAAGGCAGGCAGGCCTTCCTTGGGGCGGGGGGAAAGGAATTCCACGCCCTGCCCTGCCTGAATGAAGCGCCCGAATGGATCGAGGCGCTGGCGAAGATCGCCGCCTAGCCCTGCTTTTCTTTCTACCCTCGCTCCGCCAGGCGCTGGTTGGCCTGCATCAGCCGCTCGATCAGCACGCGCATGAACGCCTTGTTGAAACCCACCTGGCAGGCGTCGGTGGCGGCGCGCAGCGCCGCCGCCTTGATCTCGATCACCGTGACCTCGCCCTGCGCGGTGATGGTGGTGGTGCGCCGTTCGATGCGGTCGGTGAAATACAGGATCTCGCCGAAGCATCCGCCCGGCTTGATGGTGTTCAGCCGCGCGCCCGAGAGAGTCACGCTTACCTCGCCCGCAATCAGCATGTAGAAGCTGTCGCCGTGGTCGCCTTCGCGGATGATCACCGTGCCGGCGGGGATTTTCTTCCAGCTGCCGGTGCGCACAACTTCCCACAGCGCCACGTCGCCCATGCCCTGGAAAAACGGCATCTGGCGCAGCTCGCTGAATTTTTCCGAATCCGACATCGAGGCGCCGACCAGGCGCAGCGCGCCGAAGGCCTGGCTCAGGTCCTTGCCGAAATCCAGCCACGAGCGGTAGCGCTGCGCCGGGTCCTTGCGCATCGCGGTCATCACGATCTGGTCGAGCAGCTCGGGCAGTTCCGGGCGCAGCGTGGCGGGCCGCGGCGGCTCGGTGTTCAGGATCGCGTAGATGAGCGACTCCTGGGTGGCGGCCTGGAACGGCAGACGCCCCGTGAGCAGACGGTACATGGTGATGCCCAGCGAATAGATGTCGGTCTGCTGCGTTAGCGGCGCGATGCGCACCTGCTCGGGCGACATGTAGGCCGGCGAACCCACGCCGCTCAGCTGCGTGGTGTCGTGCGCGAAATGCTGCTGGAAGGAAGCGCCGAAATCGCTCACCTTGGTCTCGCCCGACGCCGATAGCAGGATGTTCCCCGGCTTGATGTCGCGGTGGATCACGCCGTGCTGGAACGCGTATTCCAGCGCCCGGATGCACTTGAAGATGATCTCCACCACCTTGCCCAGCGGCAGCAGGTTGGTCACGTCCGAGTACGCGTCCAGGGTGGGGCCGGCGACGTATTCCATCACTACGTAGCTGTGGTCGGGCTCGGCCACTGCATCGAGAATTTCGACGATGTGGGGGTGGTTCAGCTTGCCCGCAAGCGAAGCCTCGGCGAGGAATGCCTTGTGGGTCATGCGCTGGGTCTGCGCGTCGGCCTGCTGGTCGAAAAGAAACACCTTGATCGCCACTTCTCGGTCGCCGAACGGGTCGCGCGCGAGGAATACCCGGCTGGTGGCGCCGCTGCCGATCTCACGGATGATCGCGTACTTGCCCAGCCGTTCCTGGGGATCGAAGCCCGGGGAGGCGGCATCGCGCGGGCGGGCGGCTGCCGGCGTCACTGCCTGCCGCCTTTAATGTAGCCGGCGATATGCTGCAGCAGCTCCGCTTCCGGATAGGGCTTGCCGAGGAACACGTTGACGCCGAGTTCCTTCGCCTGGCTGCGGTGCTTGTCCGCGGTACGCGAGGAAATCATGATGATCGGCAGGCCGCGCGTGCGCGGGTCGCCGCGCAAGTTGCGCGTCAGGTCGAAGCCGTCCATGCGCGGCATTTCGATGTCCACCAGCATCACGTCCGGCAGCGCATCCTTCAATTGGGCGAGCGCGTCCAGGCCGTCCTTGGCCGCGAGCACCTGGTAGCCCTCGCGCTCCAGCAGCCGGCTCGTGATCTTGCGAACCGTGAGCGAATCGTCCACCACCATGACCACGGGCGCGGCCGGCGCAGCCACGACCGCCGGCGCAACCGCACGGTCGGCGGCGGCGCGCACGCGCTGGACCAGCTGGACCGGGTTGACGATCAACACGATGCTGCCGTCGGCGAGCACTGTCGCTCCCCCAACGCCGGGCACACGCGCGAGTTGCGGACCGATGCTCTTCACCACGATTTCGTGCTGCCCGAGCATCTCGTCGACGTGCAGCGCGATACGCTGCACGCCACTGCGCAGCAGCAGCACAGAGTTATAGGTCTGCGCCGTCGCGGTTTCCGCGCCGAGCAACTGCGCAAGACCATGCAGCGGATAGCGGCGATTCTGGAACTCCACGGCCTGCGCCGCATAGCGTTCCGCCAGGGCGTCGGCCTTGAGGCGCAGCACCTGCTCGACCATGGCGGCCGATACCGCGAGCACGCTGCCGCCAGCGCGCACCAGCACTGCCTGCGTCACCGCCAGGGTGAGCGGCAGGTAAACGGTGAACGTGGTGCCGCGGCCGCGTTCGCTGGCGATGTCGATGCGCCCGCCGATGGCGGTGATCTCGCTGCGCACCACGTCCATGCCGATGCCGCGGCCCGACAGTTCGGTAACCGCGTCCGCCGTGGACAGTCCCGAGACGAATATCAACTGCATCAGTTCCGTATCGGCGGGCTCCTGGCCGGGCTGCAGCAAGCCCCTCTCTTCGGCCTTGCGCCGCAACCGTTCCAGGTCCAGGCCCGCACCGTCGTCGCTCACAACGAGCGCGACCTCGTTGCTTTCCTGGCGCAGGCTGACCGAGAGGCGCCCTGCTTCCGGCTTGCCCGCCGCGATGCGTGCTGCGGGCGTCTCGAGGCCGTGCGCAACCGCGTTGCGCAGCATGTGCTCCAGCGGCGCGCCGATGCGCTCCAGTACGCTGCGGTCCACTTCGACCTGGCTGCCTTCGATATGCAGCTCGGCCTTCTTGTCCAACTCGCGGGTGCTCTGGCGCACGATGCGGTACAGCCGCTCATCGAGTACAGAGAACGGCACCGCGCGCATGCGCATCAGTTCCTGCTGCACGTCGCGGCTGGTGCGCGCCTGGTGCGTCAGGGCGGCGTCGGTCTCGCCCAGGTTCTTGCTGAGCGACTGCTGGATCGAGGCGGCGTCGTGCAGGCTCTCCGCCATCAGGCGCGTGAGTTCCTGCAGGCGCGTGTAGCGGTCGAATTCGAGCGGGTCGAATTCGCGGTTGCGCTCCTCCAGCTCGGTCTTGCGCGCGCGCATCTGGCTGTCGGCCTGGATTTCCACTTCGCGCAGCTGGGTGCGCAGGCGCGCGATGCTCTCGCTCAGGTCGATGATGGATTGCTTGACGCTGCGCAGCTCGGCCTCGACGCGAGTGCGCGCGATGGTGACTTCGCCGGACTCGTTGATCAGGTGATCGAGCGTATCGGCATTGATGCGCAGCATCGCCGCAGGGCTGGGCAGCGGCGGTTCGGTGCGCGGCGCCTCGGCGGCGGCGGTCGGCTGGACCACGGCCTCCGGCTCAGGGCCGGCCGCCATGCGCTCGAGGTCCAGGCTCAGCCGGTCCATCTTCTCTTCCAGTTCGATGAACAGCGCGTCGGAGACTGCGCCCGCCTCCAGCGCCGCCTCGATGCGGCTCTCCATGACGTGCGTCAGCTCGCCCAGGCGAATGGCGCCCGCCATGCGCGCGCTGCCCTTCAGGGTATGCAGCGCCCGCTGCAGCGACTGCAGCACTTTTTCATCTTCCGGATGCGCCTTCCAGTCGCGCAGGTCGCTGCCGACTAGCGGCAGCAGGTGCTGCGCCTCCTCGAGGAAGATCGGCAGCAGCTGCGGATCGATGTCGTCGCGCATCACGCGCTGTTCCCTGCCGCCGGCGGCAGGTTTTGCCGGCGTCGCTTCGGGTTTAGCTGAGGGTTTTTCGCCTTCAGGCGCGGGCTGAGGCGCCGACTTTAGCGCGGGCTGCGCCAGATGGCGCGCGGCGAGCTGGCGCAGCGCACTTTCGACCTCTCCCGCCGGCCCGGGCGCCCTCCAGCGGTAGACGCCTTCGACGCGCTCGCGCAAGCCGTCGATGGCGGCCCGCACGAGCGCCGCGTCGGCCGGCGCCCCGCTCCGCGGGGCGAACGGCATCCACTGCTCGAGCGCGCCCGCGAGATCGGCGATCGGAACGAAGCCCGCCGTAAGCGAACTGCTGGCGAGCGTGTGCGCCGCGCGCACGAATTCGCGTGCGGCTTCGCCCGGGTTGGCGCGCCAGCCTTCGAACTGGCTGTCCAGCACGGCGATATGCTGCCGCGCCTCCTTGACGTAAATCTCGAACATGTGGCGGCCGAGGCGCACCTCGCCAACCAACACCTCTTCCGGAAGCGCAGTCTCCTCCAGCGAGGGATCCGGCAGGACCGGGGCGACGGGGGCGGCTGTCACCGGGGCCGCGGCAGGTGCTTCCTTCGCCCTGAGCGCAACCGCCAGCGCGACGATGTCTCCCGCGTCGATTTCCGCCTTGAGGCTGCCTTCGCGCAATTGCGCGATCCAGCCCGCAAAGGCAGCGCTTGCCCGCGTGAGCAGGTTCAGCAGTTCCGCGCTGGCGGCCCACTTCTTCTGCATCCAGCGGTTCATCACCTGCTCGACTTCCCAGGCCACTTCGCCCAGGTCCATCAGGCCCACCATGCGGCCACTGCCCTTGAGGGTGTGGAAGCCGCGCCGGATGGTGGTGAGTGCCTCGAGGTCCTGCGGCTGCGCGCGGCATTGCTCGAGCGCGGTCTCGATGGTCTGCAGCACCTCCTGCGCTTCGTCCAGGTAGACGTTGAGCAGTTCCTCGTCAACGCCAGGCCGTGCCCTGGCCTTGGGTGGCGTCGCCTCGGCTGATGGTGCTGGCATGGCGCCGGCGACATTTGCAGCACTTGCCGCCGCTTTCTTGATTGCGGCCGCCGACAGCACCACCGTCGAATCCACGGCACGCTGCAAAACCGGGGTGTGCGCCTTGTCGTGGCGCCGGAAGAACAGATCGGTGGCGTGTTCGTTGGGCTCGCGCCCGTGCAGGCAGGGCTCGAGGAAGATCCCGATGCTGCTCAGCCCTTCCGCGATCCAGTCCATGTCGTCGGCGACGTTGGCGTAGCTCGCCTCGGCGCACTTCACGATCATGCTTTCGCACAGTACGAGGGCGCGTGCCGCTTTCTCGAAGCGCAGCACCATGAGCGCGCCATGGATCTGCCTCAGATAGGAAGCCAGTTCCGGCAGCGTGCCGCGCCTGGTGGCATCGCGCGCGAAGCCGTCGAGCACCTGCTCCACGTGCTGTAGGTTGGCGACGATCTCCTTCGCCACTTTCGCGCGCAACTGCAGCGCGCCGATCTGCTCGCTCAGGTCGGCGCGCAACCCCGCGGGCGGCATCCCGGCGGACTTGCCCATGGCGGCATCGAGCAGCCAGCCGCCCATGATGCCGATCTGCTGCTCGATGTCGGCGGGAGGGCCGGTGAAGTGGTCGATCACGTTTTCGATCAGCAGGAATGCGGACGCCATCTCGATGACCATGAGCGGGCCCTGCCGCGAGGCGGCCGCGGGCAGATGTTTGGTTACCAGCGTGATCGCGTCCAGCAGCTTGATCAGGTGCTGGTTGCCCAGCGGCGTCGCCTTCGCCTTGAACGCAGCAATCAGTTCGCGAAAGCGCGCCACGGCCTTCTGCTCGCCGGCGACGTACTGCACCCAGGCCGACTTCAGCGCGTCGAGCCGCGAATGCATGTCGTAGAGCGCGGGTTCGAGCCAGTCCAGGTCGAACTCGAGCGTGGCGCCCGCCGGCTTGGGCGCTGCCGGGAACAGGCTGTCCAGCTGATAAAGCTGGCGGATCTGCTTCACCCGCTGCGAGGGGCCCTGCGCCTTGGCCACGGCGTAGAGCAACTCGCGCAACAACGCCTCGCTCACCGCCGGCGAGCCCTCGCGCATCTGCTTCTCGATGCGATTGCCGACCGCCTTGGCCTGCGCTACCCATTCGGGGCTCTGCTGGTGCTCAAGCGACTCGAGAAAACCGCCCGCGACCCACCACACAGCTTGCGGCTCGGGCAGCTGCATCGACACCTTGTGCAGCTGGTTGACGGCGCGGCGCATATCATCGAGCCCCCCCTTGGTCGAATTGCGCAGCCAGGCGAGCAGCCCGCGCTGGAACAGCGCGCGCTGCTTCTGCACGTGCGCGGCGACCTTGTCCGCCGCCAGCGTCTTAGGCTTGATGTGCGGCGGCGCGACGGGCGAGAGATCCGGAAAGAACAGATCGCGCTCGGAGCTGTCCAGCTTGCCTTGCATCATGGCGAGTTCGCAATAGACCGGGAACAGCTTCAATGGCGCGTTCGCCTGGCCGCGCTCCAGGCCATCGACATATTCCTTCAGCGCCTGGATCGCGCGATCGATGACGTTCAAGGACTGGATGCTGGGTGGCCCTCCGCCCGTATCCGCGAAGCCGCCTTCGATCGCCTCGCAGAAGCGCGTCGCGCCGGCAAGTCCCACCATGCGCAGCGCGCCGCTCACCTGGTGCAGGTGCCCCGGGCAGGGCGCCAGCAGCGCCGCGTCCCCGGGCCCGGCCGAGAACTTGGCGATCTGCTCCCGGACCAGCGTCAGCGCCTGGTCGACCTCGGCGGTGATCCAGGACAGCAGCGTGGCAGAGTCGTTGCGCATGGTCCTCGTCAGGCGAGCTTGAAGCCGGACACCGAGGACTTCAGTTCGACGGCGAGCGCGGTCAGGCGTTCGCTTGATCCGGCGGTGCGGCGCGTGCCTTCGGTGGTCATCTGCGTGATTGCCAGGATCTCGTTCATCGCCGTGGCCACGCCGCTGGCCGATGCCGCCTGCTCCTGGGTGGCGTTGGAGATCGCGCCGATCAGTTCCGCCAGCTGGTTGGACACCTTCTCGATCTCGCGCAGCGCGCGGTCGGCTTCGTCCGCCGTTTTGGTTCCCTCGACCACGCCGCGCGTGCTGCGCTCCATGGCCTCGATGGCGTCCTGCGTGTCGCCCTGGATCGATTTCACGATCGCGGCGATGTGCTTGGTCGCCTCGCCCGAACGTTCCGCCAGCCGCTGCACCTCCTCCGCCACCACGGTGAAGCCGCGCCCCGCTTCGCCGGCCGAGGCGGCCTGGATCGCGGCGTTCAGCGCCAGCACGTTGGTCTGTTCGGTGATGTCCGATATCAGCTGCACGATCTCGCCGATTTCCTGCGAGCTCTCGCCCAGCCGCTTGATGCGCTTGGAAGTCTCCTGGATCTGTTCGCGGATGTCGTTCATGCCGCGGATCGCGTTCTGCACCGCCTGCGCGCCCTTTTCCGCGACATTCAGCGAAGTCTGCGCGACCTTGGCCGAATCGTTGGCGCTCTTCGACACGTCGGTCATCGACTGCGCCATCTGCACCGCCGACTGGCCGGTGCCCTGGATCTTGGCCGCCTGCGTCTGCGCCGCCTTCAGTAACTGGCCCGAAATCGTCTGCGCCTCCGCGGTCGCCGTCGTCACCTGCTGCGCGGCGGTATTGACGCCGGCCACCAGCCGGCGCAGCGCGTCGATCGTGACATTGATCGAGTCGGCGATGGCGCCGGTGATCTCCTCGGTCACCCGCGCGCGCGCGGTGAGGTCGCCGTCCGCCAGGTTGCTGATCTCGTCCAGCAGCCGCAGGATGGCCTCCTGGTTCGCCGCGTTCTGCCGCTCGCTTTCCACCGCTCTGCGCCGGCTGTCGTCGACGTACACCTTGCCTATCAGCAGCAGTACCGCGAGCGCCACGGCCGACAGCACCACCAGCAGGATGAGGTTGATGCGCCGCTTGGCGAGGTTCGCCTCGTAAGCAGCGTTGAGCTTCTCGGCCGCCTGCAGCAGCGCCTCGCTGTCGTTGAACATGTCGAAGGACGCACGCTTGGCGCCGACCAGCCGTGCCTGGTTGCCGAGGATGTCGTTCACCGCGCGCTGGTAATCGGCGAAGCCGGTCTGCAGTTCACCCAGTTTGCCGCGCAGCTCCGCGTCCTCGACGCGGGCGATGCGCAGGGTCTGGTTACCCTGCAGCAGGCCCTGGATCGTGTCGCGGAAGGTGTTGGTGTCCTTGCCGAGCAGGAACGCCACCTCCGGATCGACGACGTTCTCCGCCAGCATGGTGTTGGCGTTCTTCGCCATGCGCTGCGTGATCATCATCAACTGCGAGGCGTTCGCGTTCTGGCGCGCCGAACCGCCGGTCTGCACGCTGATCGCGGAGACCTCGTCGGTGATCTCCTGCAGCGTCTGGTTGGTGTTGTTGATCGAGCGCACGGCGTTGCCGAGCGCCACCAGGTTTTTTTCCTCGTCGAGCACCAGGGTCGCGTTGCGCTCGGTCTTGCCCCATTCCTTCTGCAGCTCGTCGAGTTCCGGCCGCACCGAGCCGGGCGACTGCGGCAGGCTCACGCCGCCGCTCTCGCCGCCCGTATCGAGCAGCTTGATCAGCGCCGCGAACTCGTCCCGGCTGCTGCGCAACTCCTTGAAGGCGCCGGCGCTGCCGCGCGAGGCGAGCTGCGCCGCCTTGGCGAGGCGCTGCGACAGCATGCGGATCTTGCCGACGCTGGCGATGTAGATCGTGCCGAAGGTGCCCTGGCGAGTGTCCAGCGTGACGACGACCGCGGCAATCGCCAGCACGAACACCAGCAAGCCGACCAGGATCTGCAGCTGCAGGCCCGTGGCCAGCCCTCCGATGAGCGGCAGCCCGGCCGCTTTCGCCTCCGGCTTCTGGTCGGCGCTTCCGCCCTTGGCGGTCGGAAGCTTGAGCGAGCCTAGCTTGAATGCCATGGTGGTCCCCTTATCGCAAGAACTTGCCGTCGTGCCCGATGATCGTCAGGTCGACGAATCTCGAGCCGGCATGGTTGGTCGGCGAATAGCTGATGTAGAACCCGCCCAGGTCGACGTCGTGCATTTTCTCCAGCTCGCCGATGAAGGTTTCGCGCGTCAAGTTCTTGCCAGCGCGCTTGAGCCCCTCGACGAACACCTTGGCGACGAGAAAACCCTCGATGGCGCTGAAGTTGTAGTCCTTCATGCCGTCCTTCTCCGAGAGCTGCTGGTATTCCTTGACCACCGGCACCGCCGTGCCCCAGGGATAGGGCACCACCTGCGAGATGGCGACGCCGACCCCATCCTTGCCGAGCGCATCGGCCAGCGCCTTGCTGCCGACGAAGGACACGTTGTAGAACGTCGCCGCGCTGCCGGCCTTCTTCATCTGCCGGATGAATTCGGCGCAGGAGGTATAAGCGCTGATCATGACGACGGCGTCGGGCTTGGCGGCGAGGATCGTCTTTACCGCCCCCTCCACCTTGACCGTGTTGCGCTCGACGGTTCCCAGCGCCGAAATCTTCATGCCGCGCTTCTGCGTCGCAAGCTCGACCCCTTTCAGGCCCGCCTGCCCGTAGGCATCGTTCTGGTAGAACACCGCGATGTTCTTGCCGCCGATCGAAACCACCTGCTCGACGATTTTGTCGGTCTCGTCGTAGTAACTGGCGCGCACGTGGAAGATGTAGCGGTTGAACGGCACGCGCAGCGACTCGGCTCCGGTAAACGGGCCGACGAAAGGCACCTTCGCTTCCGTGAACACGGGGATCGCGGGCACGCTGGTCGGCGTGCCGACGTAGCCGATGAGCGCGAACACCTTGTCCTGCTCGATGAGCTTTTTGGTGTTCGGCACGGTGCGCGCGGGCTCGTAGCCGTCGTCCAGCGTGGTCAGCTCGATCTTGCGGCCGTTCACGCCGCCCCTGGCGTTGACGTAGTCCAGGTACGCCTTGATGCCGTTGCGCATCTGGATGCCGAGTTGGGCCGCGGGCCCCGTCAGCGCCACCGACTGCCCGATCAGGATCTTGTCCGCGGTGACGCCGTTTTCCGCCGCCGCCCCCTGCGCCAGCACCGCCGCCAACGCCGCCAGCACGCTCCGCAGTGTTCCTTTCGATGCGATTCGATTCATACCACCCCCCAATGTCGTTGCAACCCTCATGACGCCACCTCGAGGAACGCCGGTTCCGCCACCAGCTTCGCCACGTCCAATTCCTTCCACTGCTTGCCGTCCCCGTCGCTGTATTCCGCCTTCAGCCAGGGCGCGCCGGCGCCCGCAGCCGGCCGCGCCTGCAGCTGCTCCGCGCTGCGCAGACCAAGCGAACGATCCACCAGCAGGGCGCTGCCGAGGCGGAAGCGCTCGCCAAGGAGCAGCAGCCGCGCCTGCTCGCCCGGCGCCACCGCCGCACCGCCGAGAAAGGCGGGAAAATCCACCACCGCGTAAAGCTTGCCGCGGATATTCGCCACGCCGCGGAACCAGGGCCTGGTCAGCGGCACCTGCGCAATGGGCGGCACCGGGATCACTTCGCCCGCGTCGACCAGGTCCACCAGCCAGGCCTCGGCGCCGACCTGAACGCCGAGCTTGGAAGCCGCGCGGCCGCCAGCCGCGCTTTGCAGGCGCTCGGCCAGTTCGCGCTGATAGTCGCGCAACGATGTGCGGGCCGCCATCAGCCGAGCGCCGTGATCTTAGCGAGCAATTCATCCTGCTTCACCGGCTTTACGATGTAGTCGCGCGCGCCCTGGCGCATGCCCCAGATTCGATCGGTCTCCTGGCCCTTGCTGGTGCACATGATCACCGGGATGTTCTTGGTGCTTTCGTCCCTGCTCAGCGTGCGCGTGGCCTGGTAGCCGCTCTGTCCCGGCATTACGACGTCCATCAGGACCAGGTCGGGCGGCCGCTGCTTCACTTTCGCGAGCGCGTCCTCGGCGCTTTCGGCCATGGTCACGGCATAACCGCTCTTGGCCAGGATGTCGCTCAGGTACTGGCGGTCGGTGGGTGAATCGTCGACGACGAGAATATTCTTGATCGGCATGTTCAGGACCTGTTCGGATGCTGGTTCATGTGGATGCCGATGCGGCAGCGTCAGCCTGCATCACGCAGGCATTGACGGCGTCGATCAGCGTTTCTTTCGTGAAAGGCTTGGTGAGATAGCGGTCGGAGCCGGCGAGCCGGCCGCGCGCGCGGTCGAACACGCCGTCCTTGCTGGACAGCATGATCACGGGGGTGGATTTCAGATTCGGGTTTTGCTTCACCAGCGCGCAGGTCTGATAGCCGTCGAGCCGCGGCATCATGATGTCGACGAAGATCACCCTGGGCTGGTGATCGCTGATCTTGGCCAGCGCGTCGAAGCCGTCCTCTGCCAGGACGACATCGAACCCGGCCTGGCGCAGGAACATCTCCGCGCTCTTCCGGATGGTATTGCTGTCATCGATGACGAGAACCTTGATCGGCCCGGACACCGCTTCGCCCACGTACCCCCTCCTCTCGCACTCCCCAGCGGTACTGTACCCTTCTTCCCGTCAGATCGTTATCGCATTCACTTAAAGTGTAATAGCATCTTTCGAATTTATTCCACCCGCAGCGGGACAATTCGACGCCGCGTTTCGCTACGTGTTCACTTTCGCCCCTTGAAATGGCCGGGTCTGCCCCCAACTCATTGATCCCGATGTCCGAATCCTCCCACACCCAGCCCGCAGAAGAAAAAGATCTTGACAGGCTGCTGGCCGAGGCTCAGGCCCGGATCGACGAGCAGCACGACGCCTGGATGCGCGCCATGGCGGAGGCTGAAAACGCCCGCAAACGCGCCCAAGCCGATGTCGCGGCGGCCCACAAATTCGCGGTGGAGCGCTTCGCAGAGCTCCTGCTGCCGGTCATGGACAGCCTGGAAGCGGCGCTTGCCGCGGCCGGCGGCTCGCCGCAAGCGCTGCGCGACGGGCTCGAACTCACGCTGCGTCAATTGAAGGCGGCGTTCCAGAGGGCGAATCTGGCCGAGATCGTGCCGGACGCCGGCGAGCGCTTCGACCCCCACAAGCACCAGGCGATGGCAGCGGTCGAGGCGGGAAACGCGGAACCGAATTCGATTGTCGCCGTGATACTCAAGGGCTACGCCCTGCACGAAAGAGTGATCCGCCCGGCGCTGGTCACGGTGGCCAAGGCCCTTGAAAACAAGGCCGGAAACCCCATATCTGACAGCAACTTGAACACGAATTGAGGAACTGACATGGGCAAAATCATCGGCATCGACCTCGGTACCACCAATTCCTGCGTCGCGATCATGGAGGGCGGCAAGCCCAAGGTGATCGAGAACTCGGAAGGCGCACGCACGACCCCGTCGATCGTCGCGTACACCGAAGAAACCGACATCCTGGTTGGTGCCCCAGCCAAGCGCCAGGCGGTCACCAACGCCAAGAACACGCTGTTCGCCGTGAAGCGGTTGATCGGGCGCAAGTTCGAGGAAAAGGAAGTGCAGAAGGACATCGACCTGATGCCCTACAAGATCGTCAAGGCCGACAACGGCGACGCCTGGGTCGAAGTGCGCGGCAGGAAACTCGCGCCGCAGCAGGTTTCGGCTGAAGTCCTGCGCAAGATGAAGAAAACCGCCGAAGACTACCTCGGCGAGGAAGTCACCGAGGCCGTGATCACGGTGCCCGCGTATTTCAACGATTCCCAGCGTCAGGCGACCAAGGACGCCGGGCGCATCGCCGGCCTGGACGTAAAGCGCATCATCAACGAGCCGACCGCGGCCGCGCTCGCCTTCGGCATGGACAAGAAGGAAGGCAAGGACCGCAAGATCGCGGTGTACGACCTCGGCGGCGGCACCTTCGACATTTCCATCATCGACATCGCCGCGGTCGAGGGCGAGCACCAGTTCGAAGTGCTCTCCACCAACGGCGACACGTTCCTGGGCGGCGAGGATTTCGACCAGCGCCTGATCGACCACATCGTCGAGGAGTTCAAGGCGAAGAGCGGCGTCGACCTCGCCAAGGACGCGATCGCGCTGCAGCGGGTCAAGTCCGCGGCCGAGCGCGCCAAGATCGAACTGTCCTCGAGCCAGCAGACCGAAATCAACGAACCCTACATCGCCATGTCGAACGGCGCGCCGCAGCACCTTGCGATGAAGATCACGCGCGCCAAGTTCGAGTCGCTGGTGGACGAGCTGATCAACAAGACCATCGAGCCCTGCCGCGTCGCGATCAAGGACGCGGGCGTCAAGGTCGGCGACATCCAGGACGTGATCCTGGTGGGCGGCATGACGCGCATGCCCAAGGTCGTCGACAAGGTGCGCGAGTTCTTCGGCAAGGAGCCGAGGAAGGACGTTAATCCGGACGAGGCCGTGGCGGTCGGCGCGGCGATCCAGGCCGGCGTGCTGAAGGGCGACGTCAAGGACGTGCTGCTGCTCGACGTCACGCCGCTGTCGCTCGGCATCGAGACGCTGGGCGGGGTGATGACCAAGCTGATTCAGAAAAATACCACCATCCCGACCAAGGCGAACCAGGTGTTCTCCACCGCGGAAGACAACCAGACTGCGGTGACCATCCACGTGCTGCAGGGCGAGCGCGACGTGGCGGGCGGCAACAAGTCGCTCGGCCAGTTCAACCTGTCCGACATCCCGCCTTCGCCGCGCGGCATGCCGCAGATCGAGGTCACGTTCGACATCGACGCCAACGGCATCCTTCACGTCACTGCCAAGGACAAGGCGACATCCAAGGAAGCGAAGATCAAGATCCAGGCGGGCTCCGGCCTGTCCGAGGAGGAGATCAAGCGCATGGTGGCGGACGCCGAGGCGCACGCCGAAGAGGACCGCAAGGCGCTCGAACTCGTGAATGCGCGCAACCAGTGCGAGGCGCTGGTGCATTCGATCAGGAAGTCCCTCGGCGAGTACGGCGACAAGCTGGACGCGGGTGAGAAGGAGAAGATCGAGGCCGCGATCAAGGAAGCGGAAGGCGTGCTCAAGTCCGACGACAAGGCGCAGATCGAGGCCAAGGCGAAGGCGCTCGCGGAAGCTTCGCAGAAGCTGGGCGAAAAGGTGTATGCCGACGCGCAGGCGAAGCAACAGGCGTCCGCGGGCGAAGCGCAACCCTCCACCGAGGCAAAGAAGGACGATGGCAACGTGGTCGATGCCGAGTACACGGAAGTCAAAGACAAGAAAACCGGCTGAGCCGGGGAAAGTCATCGCTTGGCAAAGCGCGACTACTATGAAGTGCTAGGGGTCAACCGGGACGCCTCCGAGGAAGACATCAAGAAGGCGTACCGGAAACTCGCCATGAAGTGGCATCCGGACCGCAATCAGGACAACCCCAGGGCCGAGGAGCACTTCAAGGAAGCGAAAGAAGCCTACGAGGTCCTGACCGACACGCAGAAGCGCCCGGCCTACGACCAGTACGGTCACGCCGGCGTCGACCCTTCGGCCGCGGCGGGCGCAGGTGCGGGCTTTGGCCAGGCGGGCTTCGGCGACATCTTCGGCGACATCTTCGGGGAAATTTTCGGCAACGGCGGGCGCGGTGGCCGCTCCAATGTTTTTCGCGGCGCCGACCTGCGCTACAACCTCGAGATCACGCTCGAGCAGGCGGCGCACGGCTTCGAAACCAAGATCCGCATCCCGACGCTGGCCGAGTGCGCCACCTGCCACGGCTCGGGCGCCAAGCCCGGCACGCAGCCGCAAACCTGCGCCACCTGCCGCGGCGCGGGACAGGTGCGCGTATCGCAGGGCCCTTTCTCCATCGCGCAGACCTGCCCGCGCTGCCACGGCAGCGGCAAGACGGTTGCGCACCCCTGCGCCACCTGCAATGGCGCCGGGCGCATCAAGAACCAGAAAACCCTGTCGGTAAAAATCCCCTCCGGCGTCGACGAAGGCGACCGCGTGCGCCTGTCTGGCGAAGGCGAAGCCGGCGTCAACGGCGGCCCGCCAGGAGACCTCTACGTCCAGGTGCACCTCAAGCCGCACTCGGTGTTCCAGCGCGACCATGACGACCTGCATTGCGAGATGCCGGTATCGTTCACCATCGCGGCTCTGGGCGGCGAAATCGAAATCCCGACGCTGGACGGCAGCGCGCGCATCAAGGTGCCGAACGAGACCCAGAGCGGCAAGACCTTCCGCCTGCGCGGCAAGGGTATCAAGGGCGTGCGCAGTCAATCGCAGGGCGACCTGTTCTGCCACGTTGTGGTCGAGACGCCGGTCAACCTCACCGGCCGCCAGCGCGAGCTGCTTCAGGAGTTCGAATCGATCAGCCAAAAGGACGCCGGGCGCCACAACCCGCGCGCCAAGGGCTGGTTCGACAAGGTGAAGGAATTCTTCGAGGGTTGAACAGCCCGGCTAGGCACGCCGCCAGGCCGTTCCCTTAGGCCCGTCTTCGAGGATCACGCCCGCGGCTTCCAGTTCCTTCCTGATCCGGTCGGCCTCGGTATAGTTCTTCTGCTTGCGCGCTGCCAGGCGCGCGTCGATTTTGTCCTGGATATCCTTGTCCGCAGGCCCCGATCCGCCTTGCAGGAACGCCTGCGGGTCGCGCTGCAGCAGGCCAAGAACGCCACCCAGGGCTTTCAGCTGGATGGCGGCTTTCGCATCCCCCGTGAACGCCAGGTTGGCGAGCTTCTGCAGTTCCGCAACGGCTTCAGAGGTATTGAAGTCGTCGTCCATCGCCTCCTTGAACCGCTTGGCATGCGCCTCGTTCCAATCCACTTCTGCCGGGCCTGAATGCCCCTTCAGCGCGGTGTACAGGCGCGCAAGGCCTGCTTTTGCATCATCCAGACGCGCGTCCGAATAGCTGAGCGGGCTGCGGTAGTGCGCGCGCACGAGGAGAAAGCGCACCACCTCCGGATCGAACTGACTGAGGATGTCGCGGATGGTGAAGAAATTGCCGAGCGACTTCGACATCTTGGCGTTGTCGACGCGCACGAAGCCGTTGTGCATCCAGTAGTTGACGAATTCCCCGCCGTTGGCGCCCTCGGACTGCGCGATCTCGTTTTCGTGGTGCGGGAACTGCAGGTCCTGGCCGCCGCCGTGGATGTCGAATTGGTTGCCGAGCAGCGTGCATCCCATCGCCGAACACTCGATGTGCCAGCCCGGGCGCCCTTCGCCCCACTGAGAAGACCACTTGGGTTCATCAGGCTTCGAATGCTTCCAGAGCACGAAATCAAGGGGATCCTGCTTGTTGGCGTCGATCTCGACGCGCTCGCCCGCGCGCAGGTCATCGAGCGACTTGCCGGACAGTTTGCCGTAGCCCGGAAACTTGCGCACCGCGAAGTTGACGTCGCTGTTCGGCGACTGGTAGGCGAGCCCCTTCTGCTCGAGCCTCCCGATCATGGCCAGCATCTGCGGCACGTAGTCGGTGGCGCGCGGCTCGTGGTCCGGCTTCTGCACACCGAGCGCGCCGATGTCTTCGTCCATCGCCTTGATGAAGCGGTCGGTAAGTTCGCCGATGCTTTCCTTGTTCTCGACCGCGCGTTTGATGATTTTGTCGTCTATATCGGTGATGTTGCGCACATAGGTCACGCGAAAACCGCTCGCGCGCAGCCAGCGCTGCACGATGTCGAAGGCAACTAGCATGCGGGCGTGGCCTAGGTGACAGTAGTCATAGACCGTCATGCCGCAGACGTACATACGCACCTCGCCGGGACGCAGCGGAATGAAGTCCTGCTTGTCCCTGGCCAGCGAGTTGTAGATGCGAAGCATGCGGATACCCCGTCCTGCGTCGGCCCAAGTTGTGATCGGACAGGGCTTAGTCTAGAATGAGCAACGTTCTGTAGATCCTTGAAAAGTATAACACAATGACCCCTTTCCCGGACCTCCGCCAGACGGTCGTCGCGTTCTTTGCGGCGCTCGCAGCGGTATCCTTCGCCGCGTTCGCCGACGACATCCAGGATGCGAACAAGCTGCTCAAGTCCGGGCAGCCGCAACAGGCGCTCGAACGGGTGAACAAGGTGCTCGCGGCCAACCCAAAGGATCCGCAGGCGCGCTTTCTCAAGGGCCTGATCTACACCGAGCAGGGCAACACGAAGGAAGCGACCGATATTTTTCTCGGGCTAACGAAGGACTATCCGGATCTTCCGGAGCCTTACAACAACCTCGCGGTGATCTACGCCTCGCAGGGGCAATACGAAAAGGCGCGCGGTTTCCTCGAGCAATCGATCCGCACCCACCCGAGCTACGCCACGGCGTACGAAAATCTCGGCGACGTCTACGCGAAGCTCGCGAGCCAGGCCTACGACAAGGCGCTGCAGATCGACTCGGCCAACCCTGCCGCGAAGAACAAACTCGCGCTGGTGAGGGATCTGGTGGGCGGCACGGCGACGGCGACCGCGGCCGTCAAACCTGTGGTGGTCGCCGCCGCGCCGGTTGCCAGCGAACCGGCCAAGGCGCCGACGGTGGTCGCCGCGGTGGAGCCGGCCAAACCCGCGGCGGAGAAGACGATCGCCGCGAAGCCCGCCACCACCGGCAATGCCGATGTGCTCGAGACAGTGAACGCCTGGGCCAAAGCGTGGTCTTCCAAGGATGTTGATGGATATCTCGCGTTCTATGCCAGGGACTTCAAGACGCCGGGCGGCGAGGCGCGCGCCGAATGGGAAAAAGCCCGTCGGCAGCGCATCTCCGCGCCGAAGAGCATCGCAGTGTCAGTCGATGCTCCCAAGGTCAGCATCGTCGCCGGCGGCCAGACTGCCAGCGTGACCTTCCGCCAGGGCTACCGCTCCGACGTGATCAAGTCGACCAGCACCACCAAAACGCTGGTGCTGGCCAAATCGGACGGGCACTGGCTGATCCAGCAGGAGAGGATCGGCAATTGATTTCCCTGCGTAGCGCCTGGCCGAATCTAGCCGCCGCCCTCCTCGCTTTCGCTTCCATCAGCTACGCGGCCGGACCGGCCACGGCGCCGGGCGCCGTCCTTGTGAATGCGCCTGCGGACGCCGGACCCGAGATTGCGCTGGCCGGCGTCCTCGAGGCGATCGATGCCAACCGGCTGGACCTCGCGACGCAGCGGGTCGAGGCGCTGATCGCGGCGCACCCGAATTTCCGCCTCGCCCACCTGATCCTAGGCGACCTGCTGACGGCGCGGTCGCGGCCGCTCGAGACTTTCGGCAACGTGCCGAAAACCGTGCCGCGCGAGAAGGTGGAAGACCTGCGCGCTGAAGCGCTTCAGCGGCTGCGTGCCGCGCGCGACAGGCCCAACGCCGACCAGGTGCCGCGCTATGTTCTACAGATGTCCGCCGACCAGAAGTACGCGCTGGTGGTGGATTCGCGCCGCGCGCGGCTCTACGTATTCGAGAACGTCGGCGGGCGGCCCCAGTATGTCGCCGACTACTACGTGACCTTGGGCAAGAACGGCATGGAAAAAACGCGCGAAGGCGACCAGAAGACGCCGATTGGCGTCTACCACGTCACCGCCAACCTGCCGCGGCAGAAACTGGCCGATTTCTATGGCGCAGGCGCGTTCCCGATCAACTATCCGAACGCCTGGGACAAACGGCTCGGCCGCAATGGTCATGGCATCTGGCTGCACGGCACGCCGTCGGACACCTACAGCCGGCCTCCGCGGGCGAGCGACGGCTGCATCGTGCTCGCCAATGCCGATCTGGAAGCGGTCAGCAAGAATCTGCAAATCGACCTCACGCCCGTGATCATCACCGACGATATCGAATGGACAGATGCGGCCGTGCTCGAATCCGAGCGCAAAGGGCTCGCCGATGCCTTCGAGGCTTGGCGCGTCGCCTGGGAGAATCGCGACTCGGACAAGTACCTCGGCTACTATGCCGCGCGCTTCAAATCCGACGATCAGGACCTCGCGGCCTGGTCCGAGCATAAACGCGCGGTGAACGCTTCGAAAAGCTGGATCAAGGTCGCGGTTTCTCGGCTGGCAATGCTGCAGTATCCGCGCGAGAACTTCGTCGTGGTCAGCTTCGACCAGGACTACCGTTCGAGCAATCTTTCCAACGTGATGCGCAAGCGCCAGTACTGGATCAAGGAAGACGGGCGCTGGCAGATTATTTATGAGGGTGGAGAATGAAACTGATCGATTTCTGGAAACCTCTGGTGATCCTGTCGGCTGCTGCAGGCGCCACCGGCGCCATGGCCGCCGACCCGCTGGTGGACATCAAGACCAGCCTCGGCACGTTCCGGCTCGAGCTTTATCCGGCCAAGGCGCCGAAGACGGTCGAGAACTTCCTGCAGTACGTGAAGGACGGTCACTTCAACGGCACCATCTTCCACCGCGTCATCGACGGTTTCATGATCCAGGGCGGCGGCTTCGACAAGAACTATAAGCAGAAACCGACCCGCGCGCCAATCGAGAACGAAGGCAAGAACGGCCTGAAGAACGACCTCGGCACGATCGCCATGGCGCGCACCAGCGCGCCGCACTCCGCGTCGTCGCAGTTCTTCATCAACGGCAAGAACAACGACTTCCTGAATGCGCCCAATGCGCAGGACGGCTGGGGTTACACAGTGTTCGGCAAGGTCGTGTCGGGCATGGACGTGGTGATGAAGATCTCCAAGACCCCAACCGGAGCCGGCGGGCCCTTCCCCACCGATGTTCCGCGCGAGACGGTGGTAATCGAGTCCGCGACCCTGGTGACCGACAAGAAGTGATGTGAGTCAGGCGCTTTTCATCTCCGACCTGCACCTCTCGGGCGAGCGCCCGGATACCAGCCAGCAGTTCTTCCGCTTCCTGCGCGACGAGGCCAGCCGCGCGGAAGCACTGTATGTCCTCGGCGACCTGTTCGAGTCCTGGGCCGGAGACGACGAACTGCAGGACGCGGCCGGCGACCCGCTGGCCGCGGAAGTCGCCCAGGCCTTTCGCCAACTAGCCGACACGGGCGTCAAGGTGCGCGTCATGCACGGCAACCGCGATTTCCTCGTAGGCAAGGGATTCTTTGCCGCCAGCGGCGCGCAGTTCCTGGAAGATCCCAGCGTCATCCGCTTCGCCGGCAAGCGCCTGGCGCTGCTGCACGGCGACACGCTATGCACCGACGACGTCGACTATCAGGCTTGGCGCCGCACCGCCCGGTCGGAAGCCTGGCAGCGCGAATTTCTTTCCAAGCCACTCGCCGCGCGCCACGAGGCAGTAGCCGCACTGCGCGAAAAAAGCAAGGAGGTGGTCCAGACCAAACCCGCCGAAATCATGGACGTCAACACCGGCGCGGTGCGCAACGCATTCCGCCAACTCGGCGTCAACCGGATGATCCACGGCCACACCCACCGCCCCGCGCGCCACGTAATCGAAGTCGACGGCGCCCGCTGCGAGCGCTGGGTGCTGCCCGATTGGTACGGCCCTGGCGGCTACCTCGCGCTGGACGACGTCGGCCCTCGTCTGGTTAGCTTCTGACCTGGTCCAAACCTCTCGACAAATCAGACTTAAGGTCGGATACCGCTTCCAGGCCGACGGCAACGCGGATCAGACCGTCCGTGATCCCGGCCGCCGCCCGCGCCTCGGGCGTGATGCGGCCGTGAGTGGTCGTTGCCGGGTGCGTGATGGTGGTCCTCACATCGCCAAGATTTCCGGTGATGGAGATCAGTTTCGTGGAATCGATGACTTTCCAGGCGGCATCCTTGCCACCCTTCACATCGAAGGACACCAGTGCGCCGCCGGTTCGCTGCTGGCGCATGGCCAGCGCGTGCTGCGGGTGCGACGCGAGGCCAGGGTAATAGACGCGCGCAATTTTCGGATGCTTCTCCAGCCATTGCGCAAGTTCCATCGCGCGCTCTGATTGCGCGAGCATGCGGATTTCCAGCGTTTCCATCCCCTTCAGGATCACCCAGGCGTTGAACGGCGACAGCGACGGCCCGGCAGTGCGCAGGAAGCCGAAAATCCCGTCCATCACCAGCGCCTTGCTGCCGAGTACCGCGCCGCCGACCACCCTTCCCTGTCCATCCAGGTACTTGGTCGCGGAGTGGATCACCAGGTCGGCGCCGAAATCCAGGGGCCGTTGCAGCGCCGGGCTGCATACGGCGTTGTCCACCACCAGTACCGCGCCCGCTTTCTTCGCCACTGCTGCCAGCGCTGCAATGTCCGAAACTTCACCCAGCGGATTGGAAGGTGTCTCGAGGAAAAACATTTCCGTATTCGGCCGCACTGCGCGCTGCCACTCCTCGATCTTCGTCGGCGAGACGAAGGCGGTTTCAATGCCGAAACGCGACAGGATGGTGGCGTATAGCTGCACCGTGGCGCCGAACACGGCGTTCGAACAAACCACGTGGTCGCCCGCCTTGAGGAGCGCCATGGAAGTGGCGAGGATCGCCGACATCCCGGAGGCCGTGGCAACGCAGGCCTCGGCGCCTTCGAGCGCGGCAAGGCGGTCCTGGAACATGGATACCGTGGGATTGGTGAATCGCGAGTAGACGAAACCGCTGTCGCCGCCGGAGAAGCGGGCCGCCGCCTGCGCGGCGTTCTCGAACACGAAGCTCGAGGTGAGGAACAGCGCTTCGGAGTGCTCGCCGAATTCGCTGCGCGCCGTGCCGGCGCGCACGCCCAGGGTGGAAATTTCAAACTTCTCGGCCATAAAAAAACCCGGTCCTTTCGCTCACTAAGCGGACCGGGTTGTTTCGGCACGCTTTAGCTGCATTTATAAAGCGCCCGCAAGCTGTATCAAATCGGCGCGAAAAAATGATTATATCAAACTAGCCGTTGGCCACCAAATTCAGGTCGAGCTGCGCGCCCTCGTCGTCGTCCGAATCGCGCTGGGCGTCGCGCCGGGTCTCGATGACGTGCAGGTAGTCGCTGGTCACGTCGCCGGTGACGTAGACGCCGTCGAAGCAGGAGGTCTCGAAAGACGCGAGCTTCGGATTGGTCTCGCGGACCGCTTCCTTGAGCGCCTCCAGGTCCTGGTAGATGAGCGCATCAGCGCCGATCTCGACTGCCACCTCGTCCTCGCTGCGGTGGGCCGCGATCAGTTCCGCGCGCGTCGGCATGTCGATGCCGTAGACGTTCGGAAAGCGCACCGGCGGAGCGGCCGAGGCGAAGAACACCTTGCGCGCGCCGGACTCGCGCGCCATGGTGACGATTTCCCGGCTGGTAGTGCCGCGCACGATCGAATCGTCCACCAGCAGCACGTTCTTGCCCTTGAATTCCACCCCGATCACGTTCAGCTTCTGCCGCACCGAGCGCGAACGCACCGCCTGCCCCGGCATGATGAAGGTACGGCCGATATAGCGGTTTTTCACGAAACCCTCGCGGTAGGGCACGCCCAGGCCTGCCGCAAGCTGCAATGCCGACGGCCGGCTCGAATCCGGGATCGGGATCACCACGTCGATCTGGAGATGCCGGTACTGGCGCTTTATCTTCTCGGCCAGTTTTTCGCCCATGTGCAGCCGCGCCTCGTAGACCGAGGCGCCGTCGATCAGCGAATCCGGACGCGCCAGGTACACGTACTCGAAGATGCAGGGGTTGAGCGCGGTGACCTCGGCGCACTGTTGGCTGTGGAACCGGCCGTCCTCGTCGATGAATACCGCTTCGCCGGGAGCAATGTCGCGCAGCACGCGGAAACCAAGCGCTTCCACCGCGACCGATTCCGAGGACACCATGTACTCGATGCCCTGGTCGGTCTCGTTGTAGCCGATGAGTGCCGGGCGTATGCCGTAGGGATCGCGGAACGCGAGCACCCCGTGGCCGGCGATCATCGCGATCACGGCGTAGGCGCCGCGTACGCGGCGGTGGACGTTGGCGACCGCGGCGAAGATGGTCTGCGGATCGAGCCGCAGCTTGACCGAACTCTTCTCCAATTCGTGCGCCAGCACGTTCAGCAGCACTTCGGAGTCGGAGTTGGTGTTGATGTGCCGCAGATCCTGCCGGAACATCTCTTCCTTGAGTTTGTCGGAATTGATCAGGTTGCCGTTGTGGCCCAGCACGATGCCGAACGGCGAATTGACGTAAAACGGCTGGGCTTCCGCCGAATTGGAAGCCGAACCAGCGGTCGGATAGCGGCAGTGGGCGATGCCGATGTTGCCGGGCAGGGAACGCATGTTGCGCGTGCGGAAAACATCGCGCACCATCCCGGTGCCCTTCTGCATGTGGAAGCTGTTGTTCGCGCTTGTGACGATGCCCGCCGCGTCCTGGCCGCGGTGCTGCAGGAGCAGCAACCCGTCATAGAGCAACTGGTTGACGGGTGAGCGTGCGACGATGCCCAGAATTCCGCACATCGGAGAAGACTCCTAGCGCTAAGGTCTAATCATAACGCAAGCGACCTAACTGTAACGCAAGCGTTCTGCAAACGTTTGCGGAAGCAGCGGCTTGAAGGCGAGCGCGGCCCGCACCAGGAGCGTGCCGCTCGCCGAATCGGTCCAGAACACCTGCCGCGGCGCGCTGGTAAAACCAGCCAGCAAAGTTGCGGCCAGCACGATCAACACGCCGCGCGCGATGCCGAAAATGGCCCCCAGCAGCCGGTCCAGGCCGCCCAGGCCCACTGCGCTCACAATCTTCGATATCAGCAATCCTGCAAGCGAAGTCACCATCAGCGAGAGGGCGAATACCGTCACGAACGCGGCTGCGACCCTCAATTCTGGCGTGGGAATGGCCTGTGGCATAGCCGCGCCCAGAGGTCCTGCAAAGAGATTTGCGGCCAGAAATGCGATCACCCATCCAAGGATCGAAACCACCTCGCGCACCAGGCCCCGCCATGCGCCGACTGCGAGGGAAGCCGCAAATACGCCGATCACGGCGTAATCCAGCCAGGTCATCTCAGGATTTGGGGGCGACGTTGCCCGGTTTCAAGCCGAGATCCTTCAGTTGTTTCACCACTTTTTCGGCGTTGTCGCGGCTGGCGAAAGGCCCGGCGCGCACGCGTGTCACAGGACCGTCTTTCGTTGCGATCGGCTCGGTGTAATACGGAATCTTCGCGGCTCTGAGCTTCTCGATGACGCCCGCCGGATCGAGATAGGCCCCTGCCGGCACGATGAACTGCTCTCCGGCCAGAGCCGCTTCCGCGCGCTGCTTCTCCGCGTCGGCGGCCGGCTTCTCGAAAGCCTTGGTGACGCTGATTTCTATCTTCGGCGCCGACTCCTCGGCCACCGGCTCAGGCGCTTTCTCCGGAGCCTTTTCGGGCGCCTTCTCGGCGGCCTTGTCTACCGTTTTCTCGACTGCCTTCTCGGGAACGGCCTGCTCGGGCACGGCGGGCCCCTTGGGCGTGACCTTGGGAGCGAACTGGGTCTCGTCCTCGCCTGGGATGCGCACGCTGACCGGCGGCGCGCTGCCCTTGGGCTCCGAATCGAACACCATCGGCAGCACTATGACGGCCGCCAGCACGAGCGCGATGGCGCCGACCAGCCGGCGGCGGCCGCGGCGCTTGAGCGTATTGACGTCTTCGTTATCAGCCATAGGCGCCGGCAACCGTGAGAAAGGAGCCGAACACCACGATTTTATCATTCTCGGCAGCTTCGTTTTTGGCGACAGCGAGCGCTTCGGCCACGCTGCCATGTTCGGCGATGGGCGTCTGGATCCTCAATTCGCGAAGAACGCCGGCAAGCAGGCCCGCATCCGCGCCTCTCGGTCCCGGCAGCGTCGCGAGGTGCCAGCGCGTGATACGCGACGCGACCGCGCGCACCACGCCTGCAATATCTTTGTCCCGCAGCATGCCGAATACGGCGATCGTCTCCGGAGAATAGCCGCTGTCGCCGAGATTTGCCGCCAGCGCGGCCGCCGCTTCAGGATTGTGCGCGACGTCGAGCACTACCTGGGGACGTCCCGGCAGCACCTGGAAGCGGCCGGGCAAGGTGACTTCGGCAAGCGCGCGGCGTACATCCTGCATGGCGATGGGCAGCTTTTCGCGCAGGGCGTCCAGCGCGGCAAATGCCGCGCTCGCGTTGCGTAACTGCATGGCCCCGCGCAGCGCGGGGTGCGCCAGGCCCGAGCGCTTGCCGGCGGGGCCCCAGTAGGACCACTGCGTTCCCTGCGGCTGGTAGCCGAAATCGCGGCCCAGCAGCAGCAGTTTCGCGTCCGACCCCAGGACCGAGCGCGGCGGATCGGGATCGGCCACCACAGCGGGCCGGCCGGCGCGGAAGATGCCCGCCTTCTCGGCGCCGATGGTTTCGCGCGTATCGCCGAGGAACTCCACGTGGTCGATACCGACGCTGGTGAGCACCGCGCAGTCGGCGTCGACGACGTTCACCGCGTCCAGCCGCCCTCCCAGGCCGACTTCCAGTACCGCGGCGTCGAGGTTTGCTTTTGAAAAAAGGACGAAAGCCGCCAGCGTTCCGAACTCGAAATATGTCAGCGGTATCGAGCCGCGTGCGGATTCCACCTCGGCAAAGGCTTCCGCGAACGTCGCATCCTCTGCCTCGCGGCCGGCAATGCGCACACGCTCGTTATAGCGCAGCAGATGCGGCGAGGTGTAAAGCCCGGTGCGATAGCCGGCGAACCCCAGGACGGATTCCAGCATCGCGCAAGTAGATCCCTTGCCGTTGGTGCCGCCGACGGTAACGACAGGGCAGGAAATTTTTATTTTTAATGCGGAGAAAACCTGGCGAACCCGGTCCAACCCCAGGGCGATGGACTGCGGATGCTGGCGCTCGATGTACGCGAGCCAGTCAGGGAGAGAACCTACGCTCACGGAGTGAGCGTCCTTCACGTTCACGAACTGCCGTCGGCAGGCTTTCCGAGCAGCAGCGCCAGCATCGTATGCAGTTTGTCGCGCATCTGCCGACGGTCCACGATCATGTCGATCGCGCCCTTCTCGAGCAGGAATTCGGCGCGCTGGAATCCCTCGGGCAGCTTCTGCCGCACGGTCTGCTCGATGACGCGCGGGCCGGCGAAACCGATCAGCGCCTTGGGTTCGGCGATGACGATATCGCCGATCATGGCGAAACTCGCCGAGACGCCGCCCATGGTCGGGTCCGTCAGCACCGTGACGAACGGCAGCTTGCGCTGGGCAAGCTCGGTGAGCGAGGCGGTGGTCTTGGCCATCTGGGTGAGGGAGAGCAGCCCCTCCTGCATCCGCGCACCGCCCGTGGACGTGAAGCAAATGTAGGGCAGCTTCTGCTCGATAGCTACACGCACGCCGCGCACGAAGCGCTCGCCGACCACGGACCCCATCGAGCCGCCCATGAAATCGAATTCGAAGGCCGCGCAGACCACGCCCAGGGACTTGATCGAGCCCTGCAGCACGATGAGCGCGTCGGTTTCCCCGGTGGACGTCCGCGCTTCTTCCAGCCGTTCAGGATATTTCCTCGAATCCTTGAATTTGAGGCTGTCCACCGGCAAGACCTCGGCGCCGATCTCGAAACGGCCCTCGGGATCGAGCAAGCCGTCCAGGCGCGCGCGCGCGCCGATACGCTGGTGGTCGCCGCACTTCGGACAAACATTGAGGTTTTTTTCCAGGTCGGTGCTGTAGAGCACCGCGCCGCAGGCCGGGCACTTGGTCCAGAGGCCTTCCGGAACCTGCTTGCGCGGCCCGGTGGCGCGCTGGATCTTGGGCGGCAGGAGCTTCTGCAGCCAGCTCATGAATCCAGCGCCTTTCGGATGGGCAGGAGCAAGGCTTTGACGCGCGCCACGGCATGCGCCGGGCCCGCGCTTTCGATCTCCTGCACTATGCGGCTGCCGATGATCACGGCGTCCGCGGTCTTCGATATCGCGCGCGCCGACTCCGCGTCCCTGATGCCGAAGCCGACGCCGATGGGAAGCTTGGAAATCGCCCGAATCTTCGGCAGGTGGGCGACAACATCTGCCGTGTCCGCGCTTTTTACTCCGGTCACTCCCTTGAGCGACACGTAGTAGAGATAGCCCGTGCCGACGCGCGCCACTTCGCGGATGCGCGCGTCCGTGGAAGTGGGCGCGAGCATAAAAATGCAATCGATGCCGGCCTTGGCGCAGAGGTCCGAGAACGGCCCGCATTCTTCCGGCGGATAGTCCACCACGATCGTGCCGTCGACGCCGGCAGCTTTGGCGGCGCCGACGAATTTTTCCACGCCCATCGCCTCGATCGGGTTGGCGTAGCCCATCAAAACGATGGGGGTTTCCGCATCCTTCCTCCTGAACTGAGCCACCAGATTCAATACGTCCGACAGGCCGATCCCGTTCTTCAGGGCGCGCTCCGAGGAGCGCTGGATCGCCGGACCGTCAGCCATGGGATCGGAAAATGGTACGCCAATCTCGAGGATATCGCAGCCGGCCTCGACCATGCCGTGCAGGATCGGCACCGTGCTGGCAGGCAGCGGATCGCCCGCGGTGATGTAGGGAATCAGCGCCTTGCGCCCGACGGCCTTCAATGCGGCGAAGCGCCCGGCAATGCGCGACATCAGAGCTTGATCCCCATCTTTTCCGCCACCGTCTGCATGTCCTTGTCGCCGCGCCCCGATAGGTTCACCAGCAAGTGCTTGTCCCTCGCCATGACGGGCGCGATCTTGGCCGCGTACGCCGCCGCGTGCGCAGACTCCAGCGCGGGGATGATGCCCTCGTAGTGGCACAGGTCGCTGAATGCCTCGAGCGCTTCGCCGTCGGTCACCGCGACGTATTCGGCGCGATGGTGATCCTTGAGCCAGGCATGCTCGGGCCCGACGCCGGGGTAGTCCAGCCCGGCGGATATGGAGTGGGTTTCGGTGATCTGCCCGTTCGCATCCTGCAGCAGGTAGGTCCGGTTGCCATGCAGCACGCCGGGCGTACCGGCGCTGAGCGAGGCCGCATGCCTGCCGGTCGCGAGGCCCTCGCCGGCGGCCTCTACGCCGATCAGCCTGACTTTCTCGTTGGCGATGTAGGGATAAAAAATGCCCATTGCGTTCGAGCCCCCGCCGACACAGGCGATCACCGCATCGGGCTGCCGGCCGATGAGCTCCGGCATCTGCAGCTTGCACTCCTCGCCGATCACCGACTGGAAGTCGCGCACCATCATCGGATAGGGGTGCGGACCCGCGACCGTGCCGATGATGTAGTAGGTGTCCTCCACATTCGTCACCCAGTCGCGCATTGCTTCGTTCAGCGCATCTTTGAGCGTCTTGGAGCCCGATTCCACCGGCACGACTTCGGCGCCAAGAAGCTTCATGCGATAGACGTTCGCGGCCTGCCGCTTGACGTCTTCCGATCCCATGTACACGACGCACTTCATGCCGAAGCGAGCCGCGACCGTCGCCGACGCCACGCCATGCATTCCGGCGCCGGTTTCGGCGATCACGCGCTTCTTGCCCATGTAGCGCGCAAGCAGCGCCTGGCCGATGGTGTTGTTGATTTTGTGAGCGCCGGTGTGATTCAGGTCCTCACGCTTGAGGTAGATCTGCGCCCCGCCGAGCAGTTCCGACCAGCGCCTGGCGTGATAGACGGGACTGGGCCGACCGACATAGTGCTTCAGTTCGTGGTGGAACTCCGCCATGAACGCCGCATTCTTGCGGCAGCGCTCATAGGCGGCGAGCAGTTCATCCAGCGCGTGGCTGAGCGTCTCGGCGACGAAAACGCCGCCGTAGGGTCCGAAATGCCCGCGCGAGTCGGGCAGGTCATACATCTGCATTTCTGACCTCGGCGACGAAAGCGGCAATCATTGCCGCATCCTTGATGCCCTTGGCTGATTCGACCCCGCTGGATACGTCCACCGCCCACGGACGCACGCGCCGAACCGCTTCACCCACGTTTTCCCGCGCAAGCCCACCCGAAAGGATGAGCGGGTGGCTGCGCTCGGCCGGCACCAGCGACCAGTCGAAACGCTCCCCCACTCCGCCATATTCCCCGACGTGGCTGTCGAGCAACCATCCTGCCGCGCCGGAAAACGGACGCAGGTATTCTAGCAAATCGGTCTCCGGCCTTACGCGGCAGGCCTTGATGTACGGCACGCCGAACTGCGCGCAGAAAACCGGAGTCTCCTCGCCGTGGAATTGCAGCATCGAGGGGCGAACGCGTTCCAGAACCGTGTACACCTCCGCGGCGGCGGGATTGACGAACAGCGCGACCGTGCTGACGAACGGGGGCACCTCGCTGGCGAGCTGCCGCGCCCACTCCAGACTCAGGAAACGCGGGCTCGGCGGATAGAACACCAGGCCGATGGCGTCGGCGCCCCCCCGCGCAGCAGCCTGCGCGTCCTCGGTCCGCGTAATGCCGCAGATTTTGACGCGGGTTCTCATGACGGGAGCGCCATCCTTCCTGAAACGAGTGTCATCCTTCATGATTCGGCCGGCAAGGCCGTTCTCCCGACCTCTGGCATGGGAATATTCCAGCGCGGCTCGTATTCCACTGCCTCCAGATACAGGCCCTCGGGGCCGAACGTGGGTGCGGCAAGCGCGCGCTCCCGGGAATCAAGGAGCTCCCCCGCCCACTGCGGCGGATGCCTGCCCTTGCCGACGTAGACCAGCGTGCCGACGATATTGCGCACCATGTGCTGCAGCCATGCATTGGCGCGCATGCGGAATTCGATGCGATCGCCATCGCGTTCGATTCCGATCGCGAGCAGAGTACGCACCGGGCTCTTCGCCTGGCATTCCGCCGCGCGGAACGCCGAGAAATCGTGTTCGCCGAGCAGCAGCGACGCAGCCTTCCGCATCGCATCGAGCTCGAGCGGCGCGTGGTGCCAGCCAGCGTAGCGCGCCGCGAGCGCCGGACGCACCGGCCTGTTGACCAGCACGTAGCGGTAGGCGCGCGAGCGCGCCGAATAGCGCGCGTGGAAGTCCTGCGCCACGCGCTGCGACCACAGCACCGCCATCGCCTCGGGCAGCATCGCGTTCACGCCCCTGACCCAGGCCGCGTCGGGACGCTCCGCGGCGGTATCGAAATGGACCACCTGCGCGCGCGCGTGCACGCCGCGGTCGGTGCGGCCCGCGCAGGTCACGCGTACCGGCGCATCCGCGACGCCCGAGAGCGCAATCTCGAGCGCGTCCTGCACCGTGCCGCCGCCCGGCTGCGTCTGCCAGCCGAGGAAGCGGCTGCCGTCATATTCGATTCCCAGCGCGATTCTCGTCGCCATAATGAAAAAGCCGCGGTCGCTTGCGCGCCGCGGCTTGTTGAGCGGGAGCGCCGCGGCTAACCCAGGTTGGAAAGCATCTGCTGCGCCTGGCCCTGCTGAGCGGCGTCGCCTTCCTTCGCGACTTCGTTGAGCAATTCCCGCGCCCCGTCCTTGTCGCCCATCTCCTGGTACGCCTTGGCGAGATCGAGCTTGGTGGCTACCTCCTGCCATTTCGGGTCGGCGCTGGCGGCCCCGGCATCGCCGCCGGGCGTGCCCAGGTCCAGGCTCAGGCCGCCGAGGTCGAGAGGCGCATCCGCCGCCGGCTTCTCGCCACCCGTCTTGGCGCCGCCAAGATCGAGGTTGAGATCGAAATCCATGGCGACCGTGGCATCGGGATCCGATGTGGCGGCCGGAGCAGCCGCAGCGGGCTTTTTCTTCGACGGCAGCAGCATCGTCTTTTCGCCGTCGTCGTTGTCGGTCGCGCCGCCAAGATCGAAATCGAGCGCGCCGCTCGCGGGCTTGATGTCCTGGCTGTCGATGATCAGGGTGCCGCCCTTGGCAAAGTCGCTCTTCGGAATTGCCGCCGTAGCGCCGAGATCGAAGTCGAGCCCCGAATCCGCCTTGACCGGCGCGGGACCTTCGCCGCTACCTCCACCGATGTCGAAATCGAGTGTCGGCGCCGCCGCCGAGGGTGCGGCCGCGGGCGCGGCTTCGGCTGCGGCCCCGCCGCCGCCGTACAGGCCGTTGCCCGGATCGATGGCATGACCGAGCGACATCGCCTTGTCCCATTCAGGGCCAGCACCATTGGTAAGACTCTTGACCTTGAGCGCGGCCTGCTCGAAAGACTTGGCGTCCTTGCGGTTGGCATAAATTTCGAGCAGCTTCGCATGCACCGCAACGCGGTTCGCGTCCTTGCCGAGCGCTTCCTTGAGAATCTCCTCGGCCTGCGCGTCGCGCCCGTACGCCATATAAACGTCGGCTTCCGCAATCGGATCGACCTCGTCGCTTTCGCCGCCGCCGACGCTGACACCGCTAACCGATGCTTCCGACACGCCAGCCGCCGCCAGCGGTGGCGGCGGCGTATCCGCTGCCGGCTGCGCTGCCGCGTTGAACACCGAAGATGCGCCCGGCCCGGACGCCGCGCCCAGCACGCTGTCCTGGAATTTGGTCTGCGACGCCTTCTTGCGGCGCCAGGCCCAGAAGCCGTATCCGCCGAGCAGGACGAGCACGGCGGCGAGCCCACCGCCCGATATGGGGTCGGACAGGAAAGCCACGATATCGTCGAGCGGACTCGATTCGGCCGCCTTCGACGCAGCTTTCTGCTTGGCTTTCGGGGCCTCAGTCTTCTTCGATGCGTCTTTGACGGCTTCTTTCGGGGCTTCTTTCGGGGCTTCTTTCGGCGCCTCTGCAGCCGGCTTGGGAGCCTCAGCGGCGGCTTTAGGTGCTTCGGCTGCTGGTTTGGGCGTTTCGGGCGCGGCTTTCGGCGCTTCGGCCACGGGCTTCGCAGGTTCCGGTGCACTGGCGGCGGGCGCGGGCACTGCGGGAGCAGTAGCCGGCGCAGGCGCAGGCTTCGCTCCCGCCTTTTTCTCCAGTTCCGCGAGCTGCTGGTTCTTCATCTCGACCAGCTTCTGCAGGTCGGCGACGTTCTTTTCCAGGTCGCCGACGCGCGATTGCGATTCCTTGAGCGCGCGCTCGCGCGCCACCTTGTCGTCTTCGCTTGCCGCCTTCGCAGCCGGCGTACCGGGTTTCGCGGAGTCGGCCTTGGAAAGCTTGAGCTGATCTTTCTGCTCGGACGGCGCAGGCGCTTCAGGCTTCGTCGTGATGCGGCCGGATACCTCGCGTTCGCGAGCCGGCACCGCGGGCGCGGCCGCCACGGCAGCGCCGAGTTTTCGCTTGTAATCGGCGAAGTCGGCCATCTGCGACTGCACCTGCTGGGTGGCATCCGCCGCGTTGATCGCCGCAATCGCTTCCCGGTCCGGAATGTTCAGGATGCGCCCCGCACGGACCAGGTTGATATTGCCGCGGATGAACGCATCCTGGTTGGCGCGATAAAGCGCCATCAGCATCTGGTTGAGCGTCACGCCATCCGGCATGTTCCTGCGCGCGATATTGCCCAGCGTATCGCCCTTCTTGACCGTCTCCTGCTTGGCCGGCGTTGCCGCCGCCGCGGGAATCGGGCGCGACTCGCTGCGCGGCGCGGGCGCCGGCTGTGCCGGCTCGGTTACCGGCGCCTGTTTCGCCGCCGGCGCGGATTTCATCGCTGGCGCGGGCGCCGCTGCCGGACCACGGTACTCCACTGGATCCAGCAGGAACGTGTATTCACGGATCAGACGTCCCGTGGACCATTGCAACTCGACCAGGATGTCGAGGAACGGCTCGTTTACCGGTTGCGTGGTCGTCATGCGGATCACCGGCCGGCTGCCGCGTTTGTCGATCGCGAATTGCAGGCCGACCAGCGCCGGGTTCAACTCGATTCCGGCCTGCCGGAACGCTTCCATCGAAGCAAGCCGTGCGATTACGGAATCGTCCTCGCCCGTCTGCAGTGAAGTGATCTCGATTTCGGCATTAAGCGGCTCGCCCAGTGCGGACTTGACGGTTATTCCGCCGAGCCCGGCCGAATAGGCCACCAGCGGCGAGCAAAGCAACGCCGCCAAGGCAATACGAATACCGGTGACTGTTTTACCCACTGAGCGCACCCTGAGTCGTTCTTCCGGGACTGACTACAATAACATCATGGCGTTAGGCCTGCAACCTGAGAGGCCTTCTTGAATTTGAGGCGATAGCTCCTTGCGCCGCAACGACTTTTGCCCCGCTGCCGGGATGCCTAATGCACCCCGGAATCAAGCAAAATCCGAACCATCCGGCGCAACGGTTCCGCAGCGCCCCAGAGCAATTGATCGCCGACTGTAAACGCCGCCAGGTATTCGCCGCCCATGGGCATTTTCCGCAGCCGCCCGACCGGCACCGAAAGCTTGCCCGTGACCGCGGCCGGCGTAAGTTCGGCCAGCGACTCTTCGCGCCGGTTTGGAATCACCTTCACCCAGTCATGGGCGTCGGCGAGCATGCCTTCGATCTCGCCAAGAGGCACGTTTTTCTTCAACTTAATCGTCAGCGCCTGGCTGTGGCAGCGCATCGCGCCGATGCGCACGCAGATGCCATCGATCGGAATCGGGCGGTCGCTGCGGCCTAGAATCTTGTTGCCCTCGGCCTGGGCCTTCCACTCTTCGCGGCTCTGGCCGTCGCCCAGATCCTTGTCGATCCAGGGCAGCAGGCTGGCCGCGAGCGGATAGCCGATCTCGCTCTTCGGCAGCGCACCGTTGCGCAGCGCCGCGGTGACGCGCCGGTCGATGTCCAGCGCTGTCGCTGCGGGATCGTCGACGGCCGGCTTCGCGACCTCGCCCAGGTATCCCATCTGCTGCACGAGTTCGCGCATGCCCGCTGCGCCCGCGCCCGACGCCGCCTGGTAGGTCATGCAGGTCATCCACTCGACCAGGTCGCGCTGCAGCAGGCCAGCCATCCCCATCAGCAGCAGGCTGATAGTGCAGTTGCCGCCGATGTAATCCCTGGCGCCGCGCGTCAGGCCATTCTTGATCTCGGGCAGGTTGACCGGATCGAGAATGATCACCGCGTCGTCCTTCATGCGCAGCGCGCTCGCGGCATCGATCCAGTAGCCTTTCCAGCCGGCGGCGCGCAGCTTCGGCTGAATCTCGTTGGTGTAGTCGCCGCCCTGGCAGGATATGATCACCGGCAGCTTCTTCAGCGCCCCGATGTCGGTGGCGCTCGCCACCGGGCCGGCGTCCCTGCCGATGTCGGGGCCCTTGCCGCCCGCCCGGGAGGTGGAAAAAAACACCGGTTCGACGTGGTCGAAGTCCTTCTCCTCGCGCATCCGCTGCACGAGTACCGATCCCACCATACCGCGCCAACCGACGATGCCGACTCTCAACATGACCGCGTTCCCGTTCTTCTACAGCCGTTCCGCGACTGCGGACGCCATTTCCACAGTGCTTACCTTCCTCGTTCCCGCAGTATATATGTCAGCGGTGCGATAGCCGTCTCGCAGCGTCTGCTTCACCGCGCGATCGAGACGCTCCGCAGCGGCACCCTGGTTCAGCGAGTGGCGCAGCATCAGCGCCGCCGACAGAATGGTCGCCAGCGGATTCGCGATGCCCTTGCCGGCGATGTCCGGCGCCGAGCCGTGAATCGGCTCGTAGAGGCCCTTGTTGTTCGCGTCCAGCGATGCCGATGGCAGCATGCCGATCGAGCCCGTGAGCATCGACGCCTCGTCCGAGAGGATGTCGCCGAACATGTTGCCGGTGACGATCACGTCGAACTGCTTGGGATTGCGCACCAACTGCATCGCGCAGTTGTCCACGTACATGTGGGACAGCTCGATGTCGCCGAATTGTTTCGCTTCCTCGGCGACTATCTCCCTCCAGAGCCGCGACGTTTCCAGCACGTTCGCCTTGTCCACCGAACAGACCTTTTTGCCGCGCTTGCGGGCCGCGCCGAACGCGACGCGTGCGATCCTGCGGATCTCGGCTTCGGTGTAGCGCATGGTGTCGAAGCCCTCCCTGCCGCCCGATTCGTGCCGCCGGATGCCCTTGGGCTGGCCGAAGTAGATGTCGCCGGTCAGTTCGCGCACGATCAGTATGTCGAGTCCCGCGACCACCTCGGGCCTGAGCGCCGATGCAGCCGCGAGTTCTTCGTAGACCTGCGCCGGCCGCAGGTTGGCGAACAGGGCAAGCTCCTTGCGCAGGCCGAGAATCGCCTGCTCCGGACGCTTGGACGATTCGAGGCTGTCGTATTTCGGATCGCCGACCGAACCGAACAGGATGGCGTCGGCTTGCTTCGCCAGAGCCAGCGTCGCCTGCGGCAGCGGATGGCCGGAGGCCTCATAGCCGGCACCGCCGACCGGCGCCTGCTCGAACTCGAAGCTGAGTCCGAGCCGCCCCAGCACGCGAATAGTTTCGGCAATGATTTCCTTGCCGATGCCGTCGCCCGGCAGCACTGCGATCTTCATGACAGCGCTACCGGAACAGCCAGGGGAAC
>Ga0209579_10000462_pt1 | contig 41874 bp, 48 predicted proteins | sample Coa_R1_2_FD_187152 | JGI IMG/M metagenome (GOLD analysis project Ga0209579, IMG submission 187152) | Surface soil microbial communities from Centralia Pennsylvania, which are recovering from an underground coalmine fire - Coalmine... | ecosystem: Environmental > Terrestrial > Soil >...
CGCACTCTTCGCTCGGCTATCGACCGCCGGCGCCACAGACGATGAACCCATTCGTGCCTCCGCTAGATCAGGCCGCGCTAATGCAATAGTCTCTCTATGACGCTGGTACAAAAAAGCCGTCAGGCCAGTCTTCGGAACAATATCTACAAGCCTATAAAAAGGACTGCGCCACACGCACCGCAATTCGACAAGAACAAGCAGATCGAAACGAATCTCAATTTTATGAAGGACACAAGGTGGTCGAAAAAAACATCGCCATTTTGGAGAGTGTGGAAGCCGCGATTATCAACGTTCGTCAGAGAGAGTATGATGCTTCCAATAATATCCGCTATTGCGTAGCGGAATTTAAATACCAAAATCTGTCGATTGAACTCAGGCAGGCACTAGGGGACTCGGTTTTATATCCAAACGGTAAAGGGTATTCGTGCGGAAAAACGTTCACGTACAAAGTTGAAGCGTTGCTCGACCAGCCTGAGTCTTTCTTTGTCTCATGGGATTGTCTCCCGGTGAATCGCGATCTTCAATAATAGAAGTACCGTCCTCTCAGGGCAATCCTGCAGGCGGCTCTGAACTATGCCGCCGGTGAAGAGCAGACTGCGGCGCCGAAACTCCGGCGGGGAGGGCGCATTCAAAATAAGCGCATGCGGTTCCTGTCGAAAGATCAGGAAACCACATTGCTCGCCAGCTATGCACCACACGTCGCGCCCGTTGCCGAGACGTTGTGTTGGCAGGGCCTTCGGATCGGGGAGGCTCTGCGGCTCGATTGGCGTAACGTCAATTGGACTGCCAATTCGTTGTTTCTGGCTGACACCAAGAGTGGAGAGCCGCGGACCGTAACTCTACACCGACGAGTGCGAGCCAGCCTCCATAAGCTCTGGGTAGGGCTAGGATCGCCCAGCGAAGGCAGTGTGTTTCTCAATCGGAGGGGGCGGCCTTACGCCGACCCTCGCCAATACAAGCTACCCGGCGGCAGCCCTATCCGCAGCGCCCACAAAACGGCCTGCAAGCGGGCAGGGATCAAGAATTTTCGCGTTCACGATTGGCGGCATCATTGGGCTTGCCAGTGCGTCATGGCTGGCATCGACCTTGAGACCATACGTCAGGAGGGCGGTTGGAAGTCACTGCGCATGGTTGAGCGTTATGCCACGGTCAGCGCTGAACATCGCGCCCGAGCGATGAAAAAGCTCAGATAGCTGGGCACCGGTTGGGCAAATTGGGCGATCACCCGCAAAGAACCCTTGTGTGACAATACGTTAGTCGATATTCCTTCTACCTTGACATGGTAGGGGTCACAGGTTCGATCCCTGTCGCGCCCACCATCTTTCTCCGCAACGAAACCGTTTCTCGGCACAATCCACGCAAATGGCGCAAGCGCGACGCTGGCTTCTGGTCCTGATCGTGCTGCTCGCCGTGTGCGGCGTCGCTGCCGGCATCTGGAGCCTCAAATCAGGCCTCACGCCTGAAGTTGCCGAAGCCTGGGTCGCCAGTTTCGGCGTCTGGGCGCCGGTCGGCTTTGTCGCGCTTTATTCGATTGCCACCATTGCCGTAATTCCCGGCGGCATTTTCGACGTGGTCGGCGGTGCGGTGTTCGGCCCGTATTTTGGCTCTCTCTACAACTGGCTCGGTGGCACGCTCGGTGCGGCGCTGGCGTTTCTCGTCGCGCGCTATGTCGCTCGCGATTGGCTCGAGGCGCGCGCCGGGCCGCGGCTGCGCAGCGTCATGAAAAGCGTGGACGAGGAAGGCTGGCGATTTGTCGCATTCGTGCGCCTGGTGCCGATCTTCCCCTACGCCATCGTCAACTATTTGCTCGGCCTCACACGCATTCCGTTCCCCCGTTACGTCGCCGCCACGCTCGTATTCATGGCGCCTTCGACTGTCGCCTACACCTGGCTCGGCTTTGCCGGCCGCGAAGCCATGGCCGGCGATACGCACCAGATGCGTTACGCCTTCGTCGCGCTGGCGCTGCTCGGCCTACTCATCTTCGTGCCGCGCTTTGTGTTCAAGCGCATGAAGAAGAAGCCGACCTAGTTCTTCCAGAACTGTTTTGTCGCGATCGCGGCGCCGTCCGCCATGGCTTTCAGCTTGGCAAAGACCACGTCGGGATCGACCGCGGCCTGGCCGACCCAGGTGCCGTAGCCGCAGTCGGAGCCGGCGATCACGTTCTCAGCGCCGACCAGATTTGCGTAGCGGCCGATGCGCTGCGCGATCAATTCCGGATGCTCGATGAAATTCGATTTCGATTCGATCACACCGGGGATCAGCACCTTGCCGTCGGGAAGCTTTACCCGCTCGAACAAGGTCCATTCGTGGGCGTGGCGCGGATTGGCGGCTTCGAAGGAAAGCGCGCCTGGTCGCGCCAAGAACACGATGTCGATGATATCGGCGAGCGGCACGTCGCAATGATGCGGACCTTCGTAGTTGCCCCAGCACAGATGCATGCGCAGCTGCTCGGGCGGAATATTCCTCAGCGCGTGATTGAGCGCCTCGACATGAAGCTGCGCACGCTTGCGGAATTCGGCGAGGCTCAGGTCGGCGTATTGGATGTGGCGGCCCATGCCGAGATCGGGGCAGTCGACCTGCAGCACGAACCCGGCCTTGGTCACGGCCTCGTATTCGTGACGCATCGCATCGGCGATGGCGTAGATGTAGGTTTCGAAATCCTTGTAATAATCGTTGCGAAAGAACAGCGAGACCACGCCGGGCGAGGCGGCGCTCATGAAACCGCCGCGGGACGCTACGTTCGCCAGCGCAGTTCTGAGATTGTCGACATCGACCTGGGCAGCTTTGCCGTCGCGCACGCCGAGCGGTGCGTTGCATGCAGGGGTCTTGCGCCGCGAGCGGCCGGGATCGCCGAACACGCGCTCCTCCAGCTTGGGAAAGGCGGCGAGGTCCTGGTAGACGAAGGTATTGCCGGTGCCGCCGAAGCCTTCGAGCCGGTCTTTCACGTAGGTCGCGTAGCTCGGCTTCGACATCTCGCCGTCGTTGATGAGATCGACGCCGGCCTCGGCCTGCTTTTTCACCACATCGGCGACCGCTGCGCGCACGCGCGCGGCGAGCGCCTCGGGATCGACCGGCACGCCTTCCTCCTTGGCGTACATCATGCGGATCAAATCGTCCGGCCGCGGCAGGCTGCCGGTATGCGTGGTCAGAAAGCGGTCGGTACTGCGCTGCATGGCCTCGTTCCATTGGGCGGCGGACCCTAGCGCACGCCAGCGCCGCGTTGACAGGGCAAAGTGGGCTCACTAGAACCCCGGCAAACACCGCACCCAGAGATTGTCATGAAAGTCCGTAATTCGCTCAAATCCTTGCGCGGCCGCCACCGCAACAACCGCATCGTGCGGCGCAAGGGGCGCGTTTACATCATCAACAAGACCAATCGCCGCTTTAAGGCGCGCCAGGGCTGATTCCTTCGTCGGCTGCGGCGCCAGTTCGATCGCCGCAGATTTGCCTTACCCGGTGGAGAGATTAAGCTTCACCCCATGCGCCGTCGATTCCCCATCGTCGTCTTTGCCGCGCTGCTGAGCGCGGCTTGTGCCGCGCCCGCTCTGGCCGGACCGGGCGATCTGCCGCAGCCGCCGAAAAAACTCCCCTTCGTCCGCCACGGCGATCAGAACCACGACCTCAATTTCCTGTTCGGCGCGCTGAAAGCCGCGCCCGATGAGGAGACCGCGAAAGCGGTCGAGGAGCGTATCTGGGCGGTCTGGTCGATCTCGCGCAGCGACACCACCAATCTGCTGATGAACCGGGTGCGCACGGCGATCGAGAAAAAAGATATCGATCTGGCGATCAAGCTGCTCGACGCCGTGGTCAAGATCAAGCCGGACTATGTTGAAGCGTGGAACCGGCGTGCGACGCTCTACTACCTGAAGAAGGAATATGGCTACGCGCTGCACGACATCGCCGAAGTGCTGCGCCGCGAACCGCGCCATTTCGGGGCGCTGTCGGGACTGGGTCTCATCCTGCAGGATGTCGGCGACGACAAGCACGCGCTTGAGGCCTATCGCAAGGCGGTGGCGGTCTATCCGCGGCTGCAGCGCATCCCCGAACTGGTCAAGACGCTGTCGGAAAAGGTCGAGGGCCGCAACATTTAGCGCTGCCTTGAGCCGTAAACGCGCGCAGGTCGTCGTGTTTGAAAAAGTCCTGCCGATTTTTATTGCCGCGTTGACGCTCGCCCTGTTCGGCGTTGCGCCGTCGAAGGCTCTCGAGGAGCCGAAAATTGCCGGCGGCGTCCTCATCCTCGAAGGAAAGATCGTCGCCGGCGACTACAACACTGTACGCAAGTTTCTTTCGGTCAAATCCACCTTCGACAAGATCAGCGGTGGCGTCTTTCTCGCCTCGCCGGGCGGCAATCTGCAGGAGGCGGTCAAGATCGGCAGCCTGATCCGCTCGCTCGGGCTGAGCACCACGGCACCCTCGGGCCCGCCAACCGGCCGCCGCCAGTACGGCGAGTCGCGCATACGGCCGGATGATCTGCGCGATGCGAACGACTATCTATGCACCAGCGCCTGCTTTCTCCTTTTCGTTGCCGGAATTTATCGTGACCTCAACTGGTCCGGACGGCTGGGCATTCACCGTCCAATCAGTTTGACAATCGATCTGAAAAAGCCGAGCGAGAGCCAACAGCTTTTGTTCGACGAGCGTGTCCACCGCGCCGTCGACACGTATCTGCGGGCGATGAACGTGCGCATTAAATACGTGGATCTGATGTTTTCGACCCCGTCGACCGACGTGCGCTGGATCACCCAGGATGAACTGGATGAGGATCTGCGAGGCTTCATCCCGGAACTGAAGGATCAGGCGGCGGCCCGCTGCGCCGAGCAGGCGCCACCCAACTCGTCCGGGAAGATCGACGCAGCCATGAAAGGACCGGACGACATCGCCCGATGCGAGGCGAAAATTCTGGCGCAACTGCGCGCCGACCTGCCCGGCCAGAGCTGGCCGAAGGTATTCGGCGGCAAGTAGTCGTCAGTCCCCCGGAAGCTGGGCGCCGACATAGGCGATGCGCAACATGTTGGTCGCACCGGGCGTGCCCAGCGGAACGCCGGCGACGACGATCACGCGCTGGCCGGCCTTGGCAAAGCCTTCCTTGAAGGCAATGCGCGTTGCCCGATCGACCATGTCGTCCTGGTCGTGGGCATCTTCGGTGATGACGCTGTGGACGCCCCAGACCACGGCGAGACGGCGCCCGGCGGCGATGTTGGGCGACAGCGCCACGATCGGCGGCTTCGGCCGTTCGCGAGCGACCCGCAGGCCGGTCGAGCCCGACGAGGTCCAGCAGATGACAGCGGCAAGGTCGAGGGTGTCGGCGATGTTCTGCGCCGCGTCGGCGATGGCGTCGGCGCCGGTTGCCTCCGGCGGCGGCTTCTGCGCGCCGATGATGCCGCGGTAGGTCGGGTCGCTTTCGACCTCCTCGGCGATCCGGTTCATCATCGCCACCGCTTCCACGGGGTATTGCCCGGCCGCGGATTCCGCCGAGAGCATCACCGCATCGGCGCCCTCGAAGATGGCGGTGGCGACGTCGGAGACTTCGGCGCGCGTCGGCACCGGCGAATGGATCATCGATTCCAGCATCTGCGTCGCGATCACCACCGGCTTGCCAGCCGAACGCGCGGCTCGCGTCATCTGCTTTTGCACGCCGGGCACCTTTTCCAGCGGCATCTCGACGCCGAGATCGCCGCGCGCCACCATCAGCGCGTCGGCCAGCTCCAGGATTTCGTCGAGCCGGTGCACCGCTTGCGGCTTTTCGATCTTGGCCATCACGGCGGCGCGGCCACGCGTGATTTTCTTCGCTTCGGCGATATCTTCCGGCCGCTGGATGAAGGATAGCGCTACCCAGTCGATGCCGGCGTCGAGGGCTGCTTCCAGATCGGAGCGGTCCTTGGCGGCGAGCGCGGAAAACGGAATAGTCGAATCCGGCAGGCTGACGCCCTTGCGGTCGGACAATTTGCCGCCGACCTCGACGCGCGTGGTCATGCGCTTGGGCTCGGCGGCGGTGACGGTGAGGCGCACCTTGCCGTCGTCGAGCAGCAGCGTATGCCCGGGGGCGACCGCGGCGAAGATTTCCGGATGCGGCAGGAAGGCGCGGGTGACATCGCCCGGCGCCTGGTCGGAATCGAGCACGAAGGCGTCGCCTTTTTTCACCACGGCCGAACCGCCGGCAAATCCGCCGAGCCGCAGCTTCGGGCCCTGCAGATCGACGAGGATGCCGATCGGCCGTCCGTTTTCTTCCTCGACGCTGCGGATCGCCGCCACCAGCTCACGCATCTTGTCGTGGCTGGTGTGGCTCATGTTGATGCGGAACACGTCGACGCCGGCGACGAACAGGCGCGCGATCATCTCCCGGCCGGACGACGCCGGGCCGAGGGTCGCGATGATCTTGGCGCGGCGCTGGCGTCTCATTTTTTCGGGCCTGTGCTCGGGGGCTGGACCAAAGGCTGCCGGTTGGGACCGGGGATGCGCGGCGTCAACGGCTTGTCGGGGGCCTGCTCGGCAGTGTCGGTGAGTTGCACCGTCCACGAGCGCTGCTCGCCGGTATCGACCTCGAAATATCCGGTGCGGTCATAGCCGCGGGCGAGGCAATTGTCGGTGCCGCGAATGGTGAACTCCTTTTCCCGAGAGCACATGAAGGCTTTTCCCGACCATTCGCCGCCGCGGTCGTAATCGACCGCGTAGATGTAATAGTAGCGCGCAACCAGATTGCCGCGCAGCAGCGTTTCGCAAGAACGCACCGACACGTTCCACCAGCCTTCCGTGGTCCAGCCCTCGTTATCCTTATAGCCGATTGCCACGCCGACGCGGCTGCCGGTGTTGTTGCAGAGGCGGAAGTCGGCCAATGCCGCATGCCCCGAGCATGCCAGGATCGCCGCGGCGAGCGTGGCGGCGATGCAGCGCGGAGATTGGCGAGACAAAGCGGTCACGATTGGCAGAGATTCGGTTGGGGTAAGCGTTGTCGCGTGGCCGGTCACGCCCTGTCAACGACGATGGCGCGGAAGTCATTGACGTTGGTGAAGGTCGGTCCGGTCATGAGCAAGTCCTTGAGCGGGCCGAAAAATCCGGTTGAATCGTTGTCGGCAAGAAAGGCGGCGGGATCGAGGCCGAGTGCCTTGGCGCGGGCCACGGTTTGCCCATCGATGAATGCGCCGGCCGGATCGTTTGCATTGCCGGCGCCGCCATCGGTGCCGTCGGTATCGGCGGCGAGGGCTGCCACGCCCGGCATGCCGGCGAGGCCGATGGCCAAGGCCAGAGCATATTCCTGGTTAGGACCGCCGCGGCCTTTGCCGGCAACGGTGACGGTGAGTTCGCCGCCGGACAGGATCACCGCGCGCCGTCCGCCCTCGCGCAATTCGCGGGCGAACCCGGCATGCGCGGCGCCAGCCTCGCGTGCTTCGCCTTCGAGGCTGTCGCCGAGCAGGATCGCCTCGTAGCCCGCCGCGCGCACGGCAGCTTCCACGGCACGCAGGCTATCGGCCGGCCGCGCCGCCAGCGCGAAGCTGGTTTTGTTGAAAATCTTGTCGCCGGGCTTTGGCGATTCATTTTTCCCATCGTTGAGCGCGGCGGCCACGCTCGCAGGCATGTCGAGTTTATACTTGGCGACGATCGCGCGGGCATCGGCAAGCGTCGTCGGATCGGGCACCGTCGGCCCTGAGCCGATGGCGGAAGGATCGTCCTTGGGCACGTCGGAGATGGCGATGGTTGCAAGCCGCGCCGGATAGGCGCGCGCGGCAAGCCGCCCGCCTTTGATGCGCGAGAGATGTTTGCGCACGGTGTTGATCTCGCCGATGTTGGCGCCGGAGCGCAGCAGCGCCCGCGTCACCGCCTGCTTGTCGGCAAAGGAAACGCCTTCCGCCGGTGCGATCCAGTTGGCCGACGCCCCGCCCGACATCAGCACCAGCACCAGATCGTCGTCGCCCGCTCCCGCCGCGAGCTTGAGTGCCTTCTCGGCGGCGGCGAGCCCCGCCGCATCCGGGATCGGATGCCCGGCCTCGATCATTTCGACGACGCGGGTCGGCCGTCCATAGCCGTGCCGCGCCACCGCCACGCCGGCTAGCCGGCTGGCAGGGAGCCCGAGCCGGTCAAGATAGAAACCCTCGGCGGTTTCCACCATCGAGCCGGCCGCCTTGCCGGCGGCGAGCAGGATGAGCTTCCCGGGGGGCGCTTGCGGCAATAGCGGCGGCAGACAGCTCTGCGGATGCGCGGCGGCAACCGCGGCGTGGAACAGCGTTTGTAGAAACTCGCGGGACGTGGATACGGACCTGGACATTGCGACAATACGACGGGTTTTTGCGCCTATGGCAAGCGCTGCCGGACGCTACTATGTTGAGCCTTGGCAAAGGACCATGCCTATGGATGAGAAAACCCGCACGGAACTGGAAGCCGCGGTCTATCGCCGCCTGGTCGAGCATCTGCGCTCGCGCAGCGACGTGCAGAACATCGATTTGATGAACCTTGCCGGCTTCTGCCGCAACTGCCTGTCGAACTGGATGAAGGACGCCGCCGACGAAAAGGGCCTCGCCATGAGCAAGGACGAGAGCCGCGAGGCCGTCTACGGCATGCCGTACAAGGAATGGCAGGCCAAACACCAGAAGGACGCCTCGCCCGAGCAGAAGGCGGCATTCCAGAAGGCAAGCACCAAACACTGACGCTGTGCACAGGTGTGAATGTCGGGGGCTTCGCGCCGACGCTTGCCCTTCGCCCGCGAAATTTCCGTATGACATGGCGGGAAACCGCTCTTTCAGTCATTCAGGAGATTGCGATGCCTGCCACCGCCGCGGCCGCCACGGAAGAAACCTCGCACCGCTTCGCCAAGGACCAGCTCAAGGCCATCATCGAGCGCATCGAGCGGCTGGAAGAGGAAAAGAAGACAACCTCGGACGACATCCGTGACGTCTATGCCGAGGCCAAGGGCACTGGCTTCGATATCAAGGCGCTGCGCACCATCGTGCGCATGCGCAAGCAGGATACCGACGAGCGCCGCGAGGAGCAGGCGGTGCTCGAAATGTACATGAACGCGCTGGGGATGTTGCAGTAGCGCAGTTGCGCCGCGTACGTCGTGATCCTGTTTGCGGCCCGCCGGAGCTAATCGCCTCGTTGATCCCGTGAAAACAGTGCTATGTCTATCGCGGGTTAAAACGCAGGGGGCCGACGTGACGAAACTTGGCGCCATTTTGATACTTTCAACCGCCGTTGCCATCGCCGTCTCGCTTCAGTCCGCCTCGGCAAAGGGTGACAAATCGTCCGCCAATCTTTTCAAAAATATGGCCACAGGAAAGCACTACGACAAAACGACACTGACACCACACAAGTCGAAGACGCCTGTAACCGAACAAAAGGCTTCGAAGAAAAGCGGGAATATCGGCAAAGGTCCAAACGGCAACTCTAGCTCATCGGGTGCGAGCGCCGGCAAAGGTCCAAACGACGATCCCAACTCATCGGGCGCCAGCGCCGGCAAAGGTCCAAACGACAATCCCAACTCGTCGGGTGCGAGCGCCGGCAAAGGTCCAAACGATAATCCTAACTCATCGGGTGCCAGCGCGGGCAAAGGTCCAAACGACAATCCCAACTCGTCGGGTGCCAGCGCCGGCAAAGGTCCAAACGGCAATCCCAACTCGTCGGGTGCGAGCGCCGGCAAAGGTCCAAACGGCAATCCCAACTCGTCGGGTGCGAGCGCCGGCAAAGGTCCAAACGACAATCCCAATCCAACGGGCACTGGCACCGCAAACGATAAGCCGACTTTTTTACGCTATGAGCTTAAGGGCGTGTCGATAACCAGCCACATCGGCCCGGGGGACCCGCCACCGCCCCCGCCCCCGCCGCCCAAATGAGTTGCCAACCCATCGCGACATTGCGCGTCGTCTCGCCGCCGTAATTGTGCAATGTCCGCGCGCGACTAGCGCATCGAAATCGCCTGCGGCTGCGTGAACGTTGCGGTGGCGAGGAATACCACGGCGCGGCCGCTGAAGCGGTCGGCCACCATCCCGCAATTCGGATCGGCTGAGAACGTCATCACCAGCGACGTTGAAGGCTTCCTCAGCAGCGGCTCGAGCGCCTTGGCGTTGAAGCTTTCGCCCGCATGGGTCGCCGTCATGACGCCGCTGACGCTCGGGGTGAGCATGGCGGCGCGCAGCCACGGGCTGTTGTAATGGGCGCCGCCCCCGGTCAGCGTCGCCGTCACGGTTGTGCCGCCAGAGGCCGGAATCATCGTGGCCTCGACCGGCAGCCGCGGCAGGTTCGTGCCCATCGGCCGTACCCGCGCCGGCGCCGGCACCGGCATCGGCGTCTCCGCAGCGAAGGCAAGCGCAGTCGGAGCGGCCGAGGCGACCTCAAGCGGGGCGGCAAGCTCCGCCTTCTCGATCAGCGCGGTCAGACTGCCCTTGACCGGCGTGCTGCCGAGCGAAGCGGTGGTGAAGGTCTGCTCATGCGTCGGCGCCGCCGCCGCAAACACCGGCTTTGCCGCCGGAAGCGGGACGGCGGCGGCAACCGCGGCTGGCTTGGCCGGTTTTGGCGGCATCGCCGGCATCGGCGGCATCAGGCTGGCGACGATGGTGCGGGCGCGCGACGGCCTGGGAGCGGCCGGCTTGTCCTCATCTTCGTCCCTCGCCTCGGTCTTGTTGCCGCGGCCGAACAGGCGAGCGAGCAGCGTCGGATGCTTCGGTGCCGCGATTGCCTTTTCCTCGTCGGCAGCGGTTATCACGCCGGCCTCGCGCGCGGCCTCAAGCGACATTTCCGACGGCACGGCGCCGTGACGCTCGACTTCGGCGAGCGCCAGGCGGTAGCCGGGCAGGGGGTGCCCGTCGGCGGGAATATGCACGGTGCGTCCGTCGGGGAAGATCTTCTCCAGCTCATTGCGCGCGATGCGCGGCCAGTGGCGGATGCTGCCGGTGTCCAAGTGCACGAAGGGCGAGCCCGAGGTCGGATAGAAGCCGACGCCGCCGCGCTGGAGCTGCAGGCCGACCGTGCGGATCGCGGCGAGCGGCACGCCGGGAATATAAAAATCGATCGCCTGCCCATGGGTGTGCTGGCTGAATTGCGCGACGCCGGTCGAACGCTCGCGCAACATGGCATTGGTGTCCGGCGATCGGTAGCCGCAGACCACCTGGATCGGCTCCTTGCCGCCGACCTCGCGATTGGTTTCCCACAGCAGGTCGAACAGATGCGGGTCCATGTGGACTTCTTGTTCCTTGCGCCAATCGCGCATGAACCAGTCGAGCTTCTTCAGCGCCGCTTCGTCATAGCGGCCGTTCTTCTTGTAGGTGATGGTGATGGTTTCGTCGGTGTGCAGGTGATGGAAGGAGATGGTGCGGGTGTCGCCCTCTGCGACCGCATTCTCCAGCGCATCATTGGCGCCGAACAGGAACAAGGCGGCAATGCCCAACCGGGCCGCGGCGCCGATCAAACACAAGGCAACAGAATGCCGACGCGCCGCACTCAACCGCACTGCATGCTTCCGTGAAAGTCGCCGTCCCACAGTCGTCGCCACGTCCCCAGCGGCCGTCAGCGACGACCACGTAGTGTTAACTGGAAGGGTTAAGGCCCCCTTACCCGGGGCTCCCCGCAACTCTTCTGGTACCCGGCGAAAATGGCCGAAAATGGCCGGCCGCTTGGTCTTGCCCGGGCTTCCGCAGGGAACTTTGCCGGTGAAATTCGGGCTGCGCAAATAGAAACGGCCGGCACAGCAGGCCGGCCGTCGCAGTCGCGCTTTGTTCCGCCGTTTCTAGCGGAAGATCTTTTCGAAGAACGCGAACGGGTTCTGCGCCTCGCGCCGCTCGACCCGGCTGAGGATTTCCTGGTTGGCCTTGGCGGTCGCGGCGTCGCGCTTGGGATCCGGCGGCGGCGCGATATCGGCGATGCGGCGCTCGTCCGAGTGCAGGATGGCGTGGATGCGGGCATCGAAGCCGTAGATGTCGTCGCGCAGCTGCAGCTTGCCGGCATCGTCGACGAAAGCCGTCTGATAGGTCAGGTACACGGAGGGCCGGTCGACGAGCTTGTAGGTGCGCTCGGCCTGGCCGTACTGGGCGAAGATCTGCTGCGCGTTCGGCGCAGGCCCGTGCAGGCCAAGCTGCAAAATGATCTCGCCGAACTTGGTCGGGTTTTCCACGCGCATGCAGCCGTGGCTGAAGGCGCGCTTGTCGGCGGCGAACAGCCGCTTCTCCGGGGTATCGTGCAGATAGACCTGGAACTTGTTGGGGAAGTTGAACTTGATGCGGCCGAGCGCGTTGGCGGCGCCGGGAGGCTGCACCACGTTGATGTTGCCGTCGGCGCCGCGCCTGACTTCGAGGCCCATGCGGTCGAAAATGTTCGGGTCGCTGGCGTAGTGCGGCAGCAATTCGTTCTGGATGATCGACTGCGGCACGTACCAGGACGGATTGAGCAGCACGTTGTCCATCGAAGCGGCCAGCAGCGGCGTCGGTGTCTGCGGCTTGCCGGCGACGATCTTGGTGCGCCACACGACCTTATGCTCGTGCACGACCTTGAGCGTGTAGTCGGGAATGTTGACCATCACGTAAGTGCGGCCGAGGTCGCGCGGCAGCCAGCGCCAGCGCTCCATGGTGGCCGTCACCTTGTCGAGGTTCTGGCCCGGGCGCGGCCCGTTGATGGCGTCGAGGGTTTTGTTGTCGACGAAGCCGGTGGGTCCGATGTCGTTGCGCGCCTGCACGCGCCTGACGGCGTCGAACAGCTTGCGGTCGTAAAGAATATCGTTCGGCTTGCCGTGCAGGCCGAGCCGCTCGCGCAGCGCCGGGACGCGCGCGTCGCGCGTGCCGGGCCGGATCACGGCGCCGCCCGGAATGCGGTTGTCGGGCTCGGTGCTGGCGTTGGCGCGCAGCGCGGCGAGCTTGTCCTTGAGTTCCTTGAAGCCCTGTTCCTGCGGATTGAAGGCGTCGAAAGCGGCGTTGACGTCGCCGGCTGTGGAGATTTTCTTGAGAATGTCGGCCGGGTCCGACGTATGGTCGCCATAATCGACTTGCGCAAACACGCGCAGCGGCGCGACACGCCCGCTCTGCAGGTGGCGCGCGAAAGTGACGACCGAAGCGGTCAAAGTCACGTCGGCATCGGCGAGCTGCTCGGCGCCGTTGAGCGCGTCGAAATTCGGCACCGGATAATCGGCGGTATCGAGTCCGTCGGCGGCGGCGGCCTTGAGGCGCGCGATGGCTGCCTTGGCGCGCGCGCTCAGCGCACCGTCCACGATCCACAGCGGCGCGTAGTTGCGCGCGGCATAGAAGCTCTCGACCGCCTTGCGCTCATTGGCGCGCTCGAGGTGCTTGTCGAGCCGCCTGGCGACGATGAGGTCGCGCACCTTCTCGCCGATCTGGGCGTCGCTGGCGGCGAAAATCCTGTCGAGCGCGTTGCGCACGAAGCCGCCGGTCTCGGACTTTTCAGTCTTGGCCGGCGCCGGGCGCGCAGGCGCGGCGCGATCATTGAGCGATGGCGGCAGCGGGACCACGGCTTCAACGCGGGGGGCGGCGGGAGCGATGCCGGGCATGCCGACGCTCAGCGCCAGCATCGTGCCGGCAAGCAGGCGGTCGAACCGAAACTTACGCATACAAAGGCTCCGAGTTCCAAACGCCACGGCAGGCGATGTAGCGGGGCCTCGCCCGTGACGCCACGCACACAGCTGCATCGCTATTATGCGGCGGTTCGCCGATGCAGACGAATGAAATTCGGCCGCTCTTAACGTTTACCTTGTGTCACGGCTAACGCGCGCGCGTGCATGGTTAAGCCGCCGCGTCGCGTCAATTCGCCGACACGGTTTCCTTGGCGTGGGCGGTCTCTTTGTCGAGCCCGAGCCCTTCCAGCTTGCGATAAAGCGTCGAACGCCCGATGCGCAGGCGCCGCGCCACTTCCGACATCTGGCCGCGATAATATGAAATAGCGAAACGAATGACCTCGCGTTCGATCTCATCGAAGGGACGAATTTCGCCCGCGGCATCGATCAAAGGCAGCGACGGCGCGTTGATGGTTAACGATTGCCCCGACAGCGCCGGGGAGTCGGCGACGGTCGGCATGGGCATGCCGGCGGCGTCGCGATTGTTATCGCCGGTCTGCGCGGCGACCTGGGGGAATTCGCCCGCCGTGATCTCCTCGCCCTCGGCGAGCACCACGGCGCGGAAGACCGCGTTTTCGAGCTGACGCACATTGCCCGGCCAGCGATGCGCGACCAGCATGCGCAACGCCTCGGGCGCGATCGAGCGCACGGGCTTGCCTTCCTCGGCGGCAAAGCGCGCGAGGAAATGCCGCGCCAGTTCGGGAATGTCTTCTGCCCGCTGCCGCAATGGCGGCACCAGGATCGGAAACACGTGCAGGCGGTAGAACAGGTCTTCGCGGAAGCGCGCGGCCTTCACGTCGGCGATCAGATCGCGGTTGGTGGCGGAGATGATGCGCACGTCGACCTTCACCGGCTTTCGCCCGCCGACTGCCTCGACTTCGCCCTCCTGAAGCGCGCGCAGCAACTTGACCTGCGCCGCCATCGGAAGCTCGCCGACCTCGTCCAGGAATAAAGTGCCGCCGTCGGCCTCGACGAATTTGCCGGCATGTTTTTCGGTGGCGCCGGTAAAGGCGCCTTTCTCGTGACCGAATAAAATCGACTCGACCAGATTCTCCGGCATGGCGCCGCAGTTGACCGCAACAAAGGGCTTGGCCCTGCGCGCGCTTGAGCCGTGGATCGCGCGCGCGATCATGTCCTTGCCGACGCCGGACTCGCCTTCGATCAGCGCCGGGATGTTGGAGGCGGCCGCCTTTTCCGCCGCAGCGAGCACCTTGTGCATGGCGGCCGAGCGCGTGACCACGTCGGCCATGGTCATGGTGCCGTCGCGGCTGCGCGTGAGCCGGCGCAGTTCGCCGGCCAGCGCCTTGCTGGCCAGCGCGTTGCGCAAGGTGACTTGCAGCCGCTCGGGGCTTGCCGGCTTGACCACGAAATCGCAGGCGCCGGCGCGCATCGCCGACACCACGTTGTCGATGCCACCGTGGGCGGTCTGCACGATCACTGGGATGTCGAGGCCGGCATCGCGCATGCGCGCCATGACCCCGAGGCCGTCGAGGCCGGGCATCACCAGGTCAAGCACCAGGCAATCGACGGCGCGGCGATGCGGTCCGGTGAGGAGGGCGAGTGCGGCGTCGCCGCTGTCCGCGGTGACCGCCTGGTAGCCAAAGCGGCTGACCATGTTCTCGATCAGGCGGCGTTGCACCGGATCGTCGTCGACCACAAGCACTACGGACATGACCACCCCGAACCTTTGTACCGATTTGGAGCAATGTCGCCGGTCTTGCTTAATGGGGTCTTAAACGGGCACACCAATGATTATGTCGTGACGTGCGTGCAAAAGGTTCGAAATCCATGGCCAAGAAAGCTTTGAAAAAGCCCGCCAAATCGCGACCCGCCGGGGGCAAACTCGGCAGCCTGCCGGAATGGGACCTCGGCGACCTTTATCCGGGCATCGACAGCCCTGAAATCAAGCGCGACCTCGAGCAAGCGGATGCCGACTGCCTGGCCTTCGAGCAGGATTTCAAGGGCAAGCTCGCGCAGATGGCCGCGGGGCAGGGCGCGCCGCTCGCCGGCGCGATGAAGCGTTTCGAGGCGCTCGACGACAAGATCGGCCGCATCGGCTCCTATGCGACGCTGGTCTATTCCGGCAACTCGACGGACCCTGCGCGCGCGAAATTCTTCGGCGACGTGCAGGAGCGCCTCACCGCCGCCTCGCTGCACCTTCTGTTCTTTACCCTCGAGCTCAATCGCATCGACGACAAGGCGCTGGAAGCGGCCATGGCCGATCCCGCGCTTGGCCACTACCGGCCGTGGATCGAGGACGTGCGTGCGGACAAGCCCTATCAGCGTGAGGACCGGGTTGAGGAGTTGTTCCATGAGAAGTCGGTGACCGGCTATTCCGCCTGGAACCGGCAATATGACGACACCATCGCGTCCCTGCGCTTCAAGATCGGCGGCAAGGAGCTGACCATCGAGACGGCGCTCAGTCTCCTGCAGGACGCCGACGGCAAGAAGCGCAAGGCGGCGGCGCAGGCTCTGGTCAGGACTTTCAAGGCGAACCTGCGTCCGTTCGTGCTGATCACCAACACGCTGGCCAAGGACAAGGAGATTTCCGACCGCTGGCGCGGCTTCAAGGACGTCGCCGCGGCGCGCCATCTCGCCAACCGCGTCGAGCCCGAGGTCGTCGACGCGCTGGTCGCGTCCGTGCGCGCGGCCTATCCAAAACTCTCGCACCGCTACTACGCGCTCAAAGCGCGGTGGTTCGGCAAGAAGCGGCTGCCTTATTGGGACCGCAACGCGCCGCTGCCCAAGGTCGCGCAGCGCAGCATTCCCTGGCCGGATGCGCGCGCCACGGTGCTCACCGCCTATGGCGCGTTCTCGCCGAAAATGGCTGAAGTCGCCGACCGTTTCTTCAAGAACGGATGGATCGACGCGCCGGTGCGGCCGGGCAAGCAGCCCGGCGCCTTCGCGCATCCGACGGTGCCCTCGGTGCATCCTTACGTGCTGCTCAATTACCAGGGCAAGCCGCGCGACGTGATGACGCTGGCGCACGAGCTCGGCCACGGCGTGCACCAGGTCCTTGCCGCGCCGAACGGCGCGCTGATGGCGCCGACGCCGCTGACACTTGCGGAGACGGCAAGCGTGTTCGGCGAGATGCTCACCTTCAGAAAGTTGCTTGCCGCGACGACCGACAAGAAACAGCGCAAGTCCATGCTCGCCGCCAAGGTCGAGGACATGATCAATACCGTGGTGCGCCAGATCGCCTTCTACAGCTTCGAGCGCAAGGTGCACTTGGAGCGCCGCAACGGCGAATTGACCGCCGACAAGATCTGCGAGCTATGGATGTCGGTGCAGGCCGAGAGCCTGGGCCCCGCGATCGAGCTCAAAGACGGCTACGAGACGTTCTGGACCTACATTCCGCATTTCATCCATTCGCCGTTCTACGTCTATGCCTATGCGTTCGGCGATTGCCTGGTGAATTCGCTCTACGCCGTTTACGAGAAGTCGGCCTCCGGTTTCGCCGAGCGTTATCTCGCCATGCTCGCGGCCGGCGGCACCAAGCACCATGCCGAACTGCTGGCGCCTTTCGGGCTCGATGCCCGCGATCCGAAATTCTGGGACGGGGGCTTGAGCGTCATTGCCCGGCTGATCGACGAACTGGCGACCTTGGGCTAGGCTTTGCGCCATGCCCAAAGTCTGGATCGAAGCGGCGCTCAACGGCGCCTGGACCCGCGAGCGGCAGCCGGCAATTCCCGTTTCCGTTGAGGAAATCGTCGCCGACGGCGTCGTCGCGGCGAAAGCGGGCGCGGCGATCATCCATCTGCACGCCTACGATGTCGCCACCGGCCGCCAGCGCGACGATTACGACATCTACGCCCCGATCATCGAAGGCATCCGCGCGCAGGCCGACGCCATCGTCTATCCGACGCTGCCGATCACCGGCTCCGGTTACGCCGGCGAATTGCGCAGCGCCGCGGAACGCTACGTCCATCTCGAACGGCTGGCGCAGAACGGCCTCGCCGAATGGGGCGTCATCGATCCGGGCTCGGCGGTGTTCACCCGCTTCGATGAAATCGCCCGCGGCGAGCCGGGCTACACGTATTTCAATCCCGACGAGCATTTCCGCGAGGGCATGCGCATCGCCGCGCAATACGGCGTGCGCCCGAGTTACGCGATCTACGAGGCGGGCTGTACGCGGCTCGGTGCCGCTACCGCCAAGGCGAGCCCCAAGGTTCCGACGCCGATTTACCGCTTCATGTTCGCGCAGGAATTCTGCTTCGGCTTTCCGCCCGAGGAGCGGTTTCTCGACGCACATCTGGCGTTGCTCGGCGAGGTGGCGCCCGGCGCGCCGTGGATGGTGGCCGGACTTGGCGTCGATATCCGGCCGCTCATTCCAGTCGCGGTCGCGCGCGGCGGGCATATTCGCGTCGGCCTCGAGGACCGGCCCTGGGGCGTGCGCGAGACCAACCGCGCCCTGGTCGAGGAGGCGGTGCGGCTGGTGCGCGCCGCGGGCGGGGAGCCGGCGAGCGCAGCCGAGGTGCGCGCGCAATGTGCGGCGGCGGACATGGCGCTCAAGCGCGGAAGCCAAATAAAAACAATGGTATTGTGATATGTTGCACAAATGTATAACTTAGGTTATACATTTGTATAACCTCGGAGCATCACCATGAATGACCGTCCCGCATCGCCGGACATAGAAGGCCATCTGCTGCAGATCAAGAAAATCGGCAATTCGCTCGGCTTTATCCTGCCGAAGGAACTCGCGGCGCGCCTCAAGCTCAAGGAAGGCGACAAGCTTCACGTCGTCGAGCAGACCGAGCGCGGCATCAAGCTTAGCCCCTACGATCCGAAACATGCCAAGGCGATGGAGCTTGCGCGCCGCTCATTCCGCAAATACGGCGACACCTATAAGGCGCTGGCCGAATGACCGAGCCGGAGTGGCTCGATATCGACACGGTTCTCGATTTTCATGCCGAGCAACTGGCTCTCTTCGGCGGCGCCGATGGGCTTCGTGATCGCGGATTGCTTGAATCGGCACTGGCGCGGCCGCTCAATAAATACGTTCATGGCGAGACGGAAATCGCCGTGCTGGCGGCGGCCTACGGTTTCGGAATCGCGCGCAATCATCCTTTCGTCGACGGCAACAAGCGCACCGCGCTTGCCTCGATGATCGTGTTCCTTGGCCTCAACGGTCTCGATCTCGATGCGCCGCCGGAAGCGGCAACGGCGATGATGCTTAGCCTTGCCGCCGGCGAGGTGGGCGAAAATGTACTGGCGCAGTGGCTTGTCGATAGCGTCAGGCCATTCGAGGCTCCTGGCATTGCACCTTAACGTACTTATGTCTCTAGCGTCAGCCGAATGACCATGCCCCCCGACGACCGCGAGAAAAACCGCTTCTCCGCCCGCGCGCGGCGCTATGCCAAGGTCGGCTCCCAGGTCGGCGGCGTTGCCGCGCGCATCGCCAGCCAGCGGTTTCTCGGCGCGACCGGGAGCCGCGCCGCCAACGCGCTGGCGGTCGCAGCCGCGCTCGGCGGCCTCAAAGGACCAATCATGAAGGTGGCGCAACTGCTCGCCACCATTCCTGACGCGTTGCCGCCGGAATATGCCAACGAGCTGATCAAGCTGCAGAGCCAGGCGCCGCCCATGGGTTGGGCCTTCGTCAAGCGCCGCATGCAGGCGGAACTCGGCGCCGGCTGGGAGAAAAGATTCAAGAGCTTCGAGCACCAGCCTGCGGCGGCCGCTTCACTCGGTCAGGTGCACCGCGCCCGCGCGCTGGAAGGCGCCGAGCTTGCGTGCAAGCTGCAATATCCCGACATGCAGTCGGCGGTCGAAGCCGACCTGCAGCAATTGCAGTTGCTGTTTGCTCTGCGCAAGCGCTTCGATCCGGCAATCGACACATCCGAGATCGGCATCGAAATCGGCGCGCGCCTGCGCGAAGAGCTCGACTACGTCCGCGAGGCCCAGCATGTCGCGCTCTACCGCGCCGTGCTCGCCGGCGAAAAATCCATTCGCGTGCCCAGCGTCTTCCCCGGGCTCTCGACCGGGCGCCTGCTCACCATGGGCTGGCTCTCGGGCCGCAAGCTGCTCGAGCACAAAGACGCGCCGCTCGGCGTGCGCAACCGCATCGCCACCGCGATGTTCACCGCCTGGTGGTTTCCGTTCAGCCGCTTCGGCGTTATTCATGGCGACCCGCATCTCGGCAATTACTCGGTCTTTGACGATGCCAAGGGCAAACCCGCCGGCATCAACCTGCTCGACTATGGTTGCATCCGCATTTTTCCGCCGAGCTTCGGCGGCGGCGTAGTCGATCTCTACCGGGGATTGTTGCAAAAGAATGACGATCTTGTGGTGCGGGCTTACGAAACCTGGGGGTTCAAGCGCCTCAACCGCGAATTGATCGACGCGCTCAACATCTGGGCCCGCTTCATTTACGGTCCGCTGCTCGACGACCGCGTGCGCACGATTGCCGACGGGGTGAAGCCCTCCGACTACGGCCGCAAGGAAGCGTTCCGCGTGCATCAGGCGCTCAAGCGGCTCGGACCGGTCACGGTGCCGCGCGAATTCGTGTTCATGGATCGCGCCGCGGTCGGCCTCGGCGCGGTGTTTCTGCACCTCAACGCCGAACTGAATTTCCACACGCTGTTCAACGCGGCGATCGAGGAGTTTTCTGTCGACGCGGTGGCCAAGCGCCAGGCCGCGGCTTTGGCCGCCGCCGGATTAAAACCGTCCGTTCCGGCGTGAGCCCGGCGTTGCCCTTCGGCCACAATTGCGCTAACCCGCTTATGGCCCGCTCATAAGCCTTTCGGAGACCCCCGCCCATGGCCGACCACGGCACCGTCGAATACGCAACCGCCACCGGCAATGACTACCCGGCGCATGTCCGGACCTACGAAAGCTTCGTCCATTTTGCCTATGTCGGCATTCTCCACATCGTGTGCATCCTGTTCGGCCTCGCCATCGGCGGGGTGAAGGGCGATTGGCTGCTGGCCGCCGTCATCTTGCTCATCGCCGTGTTCGGGGCGATCCCCGGCCTGATGAGCCGCTCGCGCGCGCCCACCAACGTCGCCTTCGTCGTCTGCTTCCTGATTTTCGTTTATGCCGCGGTTTCGTAACCGCGCGGCGTGACGGCGGCGGGGCCGGGAGAGGCGCATGCGAGTTGCCGTAGCGCGTGAAACCGAGGCGGGCGAGCCGCGCGTCGCCGCTACCCCTGACACCGTCAAGAAGCTCACCGCGCTCGGCGCCGAGGTCGTTGTCGCGCGCGGCGCCGGCATCGGCTCCGGGATTTCCGACGCCGACTACGAAGCAGCGGGAGCCAAGCTCGGCGACAATGTCACGAAGGACGCCGATGTCGTGCTCAAGGTGCGCCGTCCGGCCGCCGCCGAACTCAAGGATTACAAGAAAGGCGCGCTGGTCATCGCCATCATGGATCCGTTCGGCCACGACGCCGAGCTCAAGGCCATGGCCGATGCCGGCCTTATCGCCTTCGCCATGGAACTGATGCCGCGCATCACGCGGGCGCAGTCGATGGATGTGCTCTCCAGCCAGGCCAATCTCGCCGGCTATCGTGCGGTCATCGATGCCGCCGAGGAGTATGGCCGCGCTTTGCCGATGATGATGACGGCCGCCGGCACGGTGCCGGCGGCGAAGGTCTTCATCATGGGCGTCGGCGTTGCCGGCTTGCAGGCCATCGCTACGGCAAGACGGCTCGGCGCCATCGTCACGGCGACCGACGTGCGCCCCGCCACCAAGGAGCAGGTGGAAAGCCTCGGCGCTAAATTTCTCGCCGTCGAGGACGAGGAATTCAAGAACGCGCAGACCGCCGGCGGCTACGCCAAGGAAATGTCCAAGGAATATCAGGACAAGCAAAAGGCGCTCACCGCCGAGCACATCAAGAAGCAGGATATCGTCATCACCACCGCGCTCATTCCGGGGCGGCCGGCGCCGCGCCTCATCACCAAGGAGATGGTGGCCTCGATGCGCGCCGGCTCGGTGATCGTCGATCTTGCGGTCGAGCGCGGCGGCAATGTCGAAGGCGCCAGGCCAGGCGAAATCGCGACTGTCGGCGGCGTCAAGATCGTCGGCCATCTCAACGTACCGGGACGGCTGGCCGCATCGGCGTCCGCGCTTTACGCCAGAAATCTGCTGAGTTTTGTCGAGACGCTGATCGACAAGAAAGACCAGAAGCTTGCGGTCAACTGGGACGACGAACTGATCAAGGGCACCGCGCTCACCCGCGACGGCTCGATCGTGCACCCGATGTTCAAGCCGAAAACGGCGGCGTGAAGGAGAACCCCATGGAGCAACTCGCCAACGCGGTCGATCCCTTCGTCTTTCGCCTGTCGATTTTCGTGCTCGCCGTCTTCGTCGGCTATTACGTGGTCTGGTCGGTGACGCCGGCCCTGCACACGCCACTGATGTCGGTGACCAACGCCATCTCCTCGGTGATCGTGGTCGGCGCGCTGCTCGCGGTCGGCGTTGCCCTCATCGCCAACGACAACGGCACCGTCCTCGCGCGCGCGCTCGGCTTCGTCGCGCTGGTTTTTGCCTCGGTCAATATCTTCGGCGGCTTCCTGGTCACCCAGCGCATGCTGGCGATGTACCAGAAGAAAAAGAAATGAGTCCGAACCTCGTCGCGCTGCTTTATCTCGTCGCCGGCGTCCTCTTCATCCTGGCGCTGCGCGGCCTGTCGTCGCCGGATTCGAGCCGGCGCGGCAATCTGTTCGGCATCATCGGCATGACCATCGCCGTCGCCACCACGCTCGGCTCGCATCCGCCCGCCGATCCGGTCGCCTGGGCGCTGGTCGCCGGCGGCATCGCCGTTGGCGGCGGCATCGGCGCGGTGGTAGCACGACGCGTGCCGATGACCTCGATGCCGGAACTGGTCGCCGCCTTCCATTCGCTGGTCGGCATGGCGGCGGTGCTGGTGGCGGCGGGCGCCTACTATGCGCCGGCGGCCTTCGGCATCGGCGAAGAAGGCCACATCCACCAGCAAAGCCTGATCGAAATGTCGCTCGGCGCGGCAATCGGCGCCGTCACCTTCACCGGCTCGGTGATCGCGTTCCTGAAGCTTTCCGCGCGCATGAGCGGCAAGCCGATCACGCTGCCCGGCCGCCACGTCATCAACATCGCGCTGGGTCTGGCGCTGGTCTTCTTCATCTACGGATTCTTCGCCTCGCAGAGTCCGATCGACTTCCGGCTGATCATCGCCATCTCGTTCACGCTCGGCATCCTCCTCATCATCCCCATCGGCGGCGCCGACATGCCGGTGGTGATCTCGATGCTCAATTCCTATTCGGGATGGGCTGCGGCCGGCATCGGCTTCACGCTCGGCAATACGGCGCTGATCATTACCGGCGCGCTGGTCGGCTCTTCCGGCGCGATTTTGTCCTATATCATGTGCAACGCGATGAACCGCTCGTTCATCTCTGTCATCCTCGGCGGCTTCGGCGGTGAGGTGGCGGGGCCCGCTGCCGGCGCCGAGCAGCGTCCGGTCAAGCTCGGTTCGGCGGAAGACGCCGCCTACATCATGAAGAACGCGCAGAAGGTCATCATTGTGCCCGGTTACGGCATGGCGGTGGCGCAGGCGCAACATGCCTTGAGAGAGATGGCCGACAAGCTGAAAAAGGAAGGCGTCGAGGTCAAATACGCCATCCACCCCGTGGCTGGTCGCATGCCCGGCCACATGAACGTGCTGCTCGCCGAGGCCAACGTCCCCTATGACGAGGTGTTCGAGCTCGAGGACATCAATTCCGAATTCGCGCAGACCGACGTCGCTTTCGTCATCGGCGCCAATGACGTGACCAATCCGGCGGCGGAAGAGGACAAGAATTCGCCGATTTACGGCATGCCGGTGCTGCAGGTGTGGAAGGCGGGCACGGTGATGTTCATCAAGCGCAGCCTTGCGTCAGGCTACGCCGGCATCGACAATCCGCTGTTTTATCGCGATAACACGATGATGCTGCTCGGCGACGCCAAGAAGATGACCGAGCAGATCGTCAAGGCGATGTAAAAAGGGGGACATTTGCTATGGCAAAGAAACGCAGGAAGCGCGGCGGCGGCTCCGATCGTGGGCTCATTGCCCTCAGCCAGCCGTATGAGGTGCGTTATTGGTCGAAGAAATTCAGGGTGACCCCGGCGCGGTTGCGCCAGGTGGTGCGCACCGTCGGCCATTCGGCAAAGAAAGTCGGCGCCTATATCAAGCTGCAAAAGCACCGCGCCCGCGACCGCGCGCTGATTTCGCTCAGCCAAGCCTACGAAGTCCGCTACTGGTCGAAGAAGTTCAAGGTGACGCCGGCGCGGCTGAAGGCGGCGGTCAAGGCTGTCGGCCGTTCCTCGAAGAAGGTCGGCGCCTATCTTGCCGCCAAAAGGAAGAAGCGGCAGTAAAAGGGGTCTTCCCCCCTTTGCTTGTCTTTGCCCCGGCGGGGTCGTCTTGGTTAGCCTTTCGCCTCCGCCGGCAATGGCACCGTGATGTGCACGCGTGCGCCTTCGGCGTGATATTCGATCACGGTCGCCGCCCGGATCTGCGCCGGCAGCACGAAGTTGAGGAGCCGCGTACCGAAGCCCTCACGCGTGGGCTTTTTCACCTGCGGTCCGCCGCTTTCCACCCAGACGAATTGCAGACTGCGCCGCGTCCCCTCGGTCATGACGTCCCAGGCGATGTCCACCTTGCCGCCATACACCGATAGCGCGCCATATTTGGCCGAATTGGTGGTGAGCTCGTGGATCGCCATGCCGAGCGAAACCGCGAGCCGCGAATTGATTTCGACCTCGGGGCCGCTGTAGCGGACGCGGTCGTCGCTGCCGTCGTCGAAGGCGTCAAGTTCGCTGCGCAGGATCTGCCGGAAGTCGATCTCGGCGCGGGCTTCGTCGCTGAGCAAAAGGTGAGTCTTGGCCAGCGCGCCGATGCGGCCGATCATCGCGGTCTTGAAGTCCTCGATGGTATCGGAGGAGCGCGCGGTCGAGCCCATGATCGCCTGCACGGTGGCCAGCGTGTTTTTCACCCGGTGATGCAGCTCGCGCACCATCAGCGCCTGTTGTTCGTCGGCGCGCTTGCGCTCACTGATGTCGATCAGCATGTTGACGGCGCCGATCAGGTTGCCGTTTTCATCGTGCAGCGGGGTCGGGTAGGGCATGAAAGGAACGCGTGAACCGTCCGGACGCTCGCAGGCGGCTTCGATGCCGCGCACGCAGCGATCTTCTTTCAGCGCCACCGCCATCGGGCATTCATCGTGCGCAAGCGGCGTGCCGTCCGCCCGGAACAGCTTCCACGAGCCGCACCATTCGCTGGAGCCGAGCGGCGGCTGTTGGCCCCACATCTCGGCGGCGGAGTCGTTGTAATAAGTGAGGCGGCCGTCGGCGTCGGTGGTGTAAACCGCGGCGGGCAGCGCATCGAGCAGTTCGCGGAACCGGCGCTCACGCTCACGGTGCGAGTCCTGCTCGCGGTGCGAAAACGGTACGACCTTATCGCTGCCTGCAACCTCGCGGGTGGCGACGGCCCGCTCCAGCTCGGTTTCAAGAAAGCCCACGATTTTGTCCACTTTGACCCCTAGACGTCCCCCAACACGCGTTCTCGCCACACTTTCCACATAAATTACAAGGTGAACCTCAAACGCGCCATTGTCACTTAGGTTTCATTGGCGGGAGAAAATATCGTCATAGCTCGATTTTTCGCAGTGCCCGGGCCGCCTATATGAGGCCGGCACGATCGATCATTGAAAGTACCGACCGCAATGCCAGCCTCAGCAGCTTCCAGGGTGCCCAACGCCAGGACATCGGGCACCTTCAGGATCGGCGGCAAAATCCCGGTCAACCGCCTCGGCTTCGGTGCCATGCGCCTCACCGGGCCCGGCGTTTGGGGGGAACCCGAAGACCGCGACGAGGCGCTGCGCACGCTCAGGCGTCTGCCGGCGCTGGGCGTGAATTTCGTCGACACCGCGAATTCTTACGGCCCCGATGTGTCCGAAAAGCTCATCCGCGAGGCGCTGCACCCTTACGTCGGCATTCTCGTCGCCACCAAAGCGGGCCTCACCCGGCCCGGCCCCGGCCAGTGGGTGCCCCGCGGGCAGCCCGATTACCTTGTCATCGAAGCGCGCATGAGCCGGGACAAACTCGGCGTCGAAAAGATCGGTCTTTGGCAATTGCACCGCATCGACCCAAGCGTGCCGCGCGACGAGCAGTTCGACGCCGTCCGCACGCTCATCGACCAGGGCGTCATTCAGCACGCCGGCTTGAGCAATGTTTCGGTCGCCGAGATCGAGGCGGCGAGCGCGGTGTTCCCCGTGGCCACCGTGCAGAATCGCTACAATCTCGTCGACCGCTCAAGCGAGGAGGCGCTCGATTACTGCGAGCGGCACGGCATCGGCTTCATCCCCTGGTTTCCGCTGGCCGCCGGCGATCTTGCGAGGCCGGGAACCAACCTCGACGCCATCGCCAGGCGCCACGGCGCAACGCCTGCCCAGGTCGCGCTTGCCTGGCTGCTCAGGCGCAGCCCGGTGATGCTGCCGATCCCGGGCACTGCGAAGGTCGCGCATCTGGACGACAATGTCGCGGCCGCGAGCATCAAATTGTCGGCGGTGGAATTCGCCGCGCTCGAAAGCGAAGGCAAGACTCAAAACCCGCAGTAACCCTTCACAGCGCGCGCACCATCACATGGGCATCGACCAGCCCGCGTTGCGGATGGGCGAACACCCGCGGAAGGGTGCCGGCGATTTTGAATCCACAGGACTGCCAAAGCCGCACCGCGCGCTCATTGGAGGCAACGACAAAATTAAATTGCATGGCGGAAAAGCCACGGCTCTTGGCCTCGCCCAGCGAATGCGCGCACATCGCCCGCGCCACGCCGCGCCCTTGCGCACCGGCGGCGACGATATAGCCGCAATTAGCCACGTGCGCGCCGCCGCCGCGCTGGTTGGCGCGCAGATAATAGGTGCCGGCGATGGTGCCGCCGTCTTGCGCGACAAAGACCGAATGGCCCGGTGTGCGCCAATAGGCCAGCGCCTCGGCGCGGGAAATATCGCGCGGGATCGGATAGGTCTCGCCGGCGCGAAAAGCCGGCTCGAGAATGCGCCAGATGGCGTCATCGTCGCCGGGCGTCGCCGCGCGTATGGTCAGGGCCGCGTTCATGCAACTATTGTCCGTTTCCCTGCGTTGATCGCAGGGGAGGATTGGGCTTTTTCGGGAGTCTTATCATGAAGACGTCTGTCGGGCGCTACACCTGGGCCATCGCCGAAGGCTACATTCCGCCGGCCTCGACCGGAAAAAGCCGTGAACTCGCCAGTCACGAGACGGTCTGCATTCTCAATGCCTCGGAGCAGGACGCCCGCGTCGAGATCACGGTCTATTTCGCCGATCGGGAGCCCGTGGGTCCTTACGTTTTCGACGTCGAGGCGCGGCGGACGCGGCACCTGCGTTTCAACGACTTCGAGGATCCCGCGCCGATCCCGGTCAACACGGATTTCTCCAGCGTCATCGTCTCGACCGCGCCGATCGTCGTGCAGCATACGCGCCTCGACTCGCGCCAGGCCGAACTGGCGCTGCTCTCGACCATGGCCTTCGCTGCGGATTAGCGCGGCTCCTGCTTGCGCATCAGCACGAGGTCCATTTGCCCGGCGAAGGTGCGCAGCGTGTCCGCGGCAATCGGCGTTAGTCGGCTTTGCTCGTCGAGCGCAAAAGTTGCAAAGCCGGCGGCGACAAACGCGTCCACCATGGCGGCGGCGGATAGCCCGCCGGCGCGGCTCAGGTCCGGCGAATATTCAAGGATCACCGCGCCGGTACGGGCAAGCGCGCGGCTGGCGCCGGCGATGACCGCGGGCTCGTAACCCTCGACGTCGATCTTGATGGCGGCGATCGGCCGTTCGGCCAGCCCCAGCCGGTCCAGCGCATCGTCGAGGCTGGTCAACGGCACGCTGCGCGAGTCATAGCCGTAATCGGTAAGCAGCGAGTGGCGGCCGTAGTTCGACGACTTGTAGCGATGCAGCCGCGCGATGCCCGATTGCGCGCCCACCGCCTCACAGCACACGACAGCCTTGCCGACGCGGTTGAGCGCCAGGTTGCGCTCGAGCAGCCAGGCGTTGAACGGGTCGGGCTCAAAGGCGACCACGGTCTCCACCGCGCGGTGCTGCGCGGCATGGACCGCGTGCCAGCCGAGATTGGCGCCGACGTCGACGAACAGGCCGGGCTTGGCGGTCGCCAGATAATCATCGAGCCAGCCGGTCGGGATCGGCTCATGCCGGCCGTATTTGGCAATGTGGCGGCCGATGAGGTCGCGGTGATGCACGTAAAATGACAGCCCGTCGCGCGCGCGCACGCGAAAAGCCGGCCGCCATGGCGCAAGCCAGGCGGCCAGAAATTTCGCAGTCCCGACTATTCGCGGCGTTTGCAAGCGGCATCGCCCCTTTGAGCGATGCCTGCGATATCATATCCGGTCGGGAAATGGGCGGACTTTGCGCTCGCGACGACGCAAGACTTGCGAGCGAGACCAGATGCGGTCAGTCGTTGCCGCGCAAGGCCTTGCCGATCGCCAGCATGCGCGCGCCGCTCATGGTGGGATGTCGGGCTTTGGTCGACGGCTGGGTCTCGTAGCAGTCGACATAACCCTTGTCCCACATGTAGCCGGTGCGGTTGTCGAGCAGGCGCTCCCAGCAGAAATCGCCGGTCGGCGGCACGAAGACAATCGAGCCGGTATAGAGTTCGTCGGTGTTGACGATCGGCGTAGCCACGGCCTCTTTGATCTTCGGCTTGAAGGTGAGCGCCTGGCGAACCGGCGACCAATCGAACGGACTGAGCATCAGGGCTATCGCGAACACGGCCCAGACCGACAGCGCCAGCAGATCGCGCAGACGAAAGCGGCGACGGGATTCACTCAACGCCATGCCACAGGCTCCATCGAACGCGGGCGGCAATGCCTGCCCAGGCCGCAAAGCCTACCGGTGCTTGGTTAAGGGAGGGTTCCGCGGCTATGACGCATGAACGGTGTCGCCAATAATGAAAATGCCGCCGATGCCGGCGCAGGGGCCTGAAAAGCAAAGCGCGGGCGTTGTTACGGCCCGCGCTACATCGCCAATTTGATTAAACGCTTAGAACCGCGACCCGCCGCCGCCCATGCCGCCGCCGCTGCGTCCGCGTCCGCCCATTCCGCCGCCGCCGCCAGGGCCGCCGGCGCCGGGAACGACGCGGGGCTTCATCGGCAGCAGGCCTTCACGCTGCAGCTTCTTGCGCGCGAGCTTGCGGGCCCGGCGGATCGCTTCCGCCTTTTCCCGCGCCTTTTTCTCTGATGGCTTTTCGTAATGACCGCGGAGCTTCATCTCGCGGAAAATGCCCTCGCGCTGCATCTTCTTCTTGAGCGCCTTGAGGGCCTGATCGACGTTGTTGTCGCGAACGAGAACTTGCACTGCTGCTCCTTTGTTGTTGCGCGAAAGGGTTTGAAATCAAACGCCCCGCTAACGCAGGGCGTTTCTTGAGTCGGGCGGCTCTAGCAGAAATGGGGTTAAGAGTCCACAATCGCCAGCCTGGCGGGCCTTTCCATGCGGCCGGCCGGGTTTTGCCGTGGAGGCGTCGATGGTTGCAAGGCGCGGCCGTGGGGGGCCGCACCGTTTTGTAACGGCACGCCGGGACGTGCTGCGCCTGGGCGGCGGCCTTGCCGCGGCCCTGGCTCTGCCGGCGCGCCTTTCGGCGCAAACCTTCACCGCCAGTTCGATCAGCCAGGCCGCGCAGGATGCGCGGCGCGACGTCGGCAGGCTGTCCCGCCGCGCCGACAATCTGTTGCGCCTCACCGTCGCCGACGGGCCAACGCGCAGCGCCGCCGCGGTGCGTCGTTTCCGCGCCGAGCAGGTGACGCTGGCCCGCGATCTTGCCGCGGTGTTCAACGGCCGCGTCAGCGAAGACGACTGGCTGCTGGTGGCGCCGGTGCGCGAGCTCGATCTCGCGCTTACCATGCAGGCGCTGGTCATTCGCCTGGCGCCGTCGGCCGACGAGGTCGAGGCTACGGTCAACGCGCCGCTGCCGCAGATCGAGCCACTTGCCGGCGACAGCGCCGACGACGTGCTGCTGACCATCGTGCTCGCCACGCTCGGCCTGGAGCGTCGCGTCGCCCTGTTCGAGCAGTTGCGCAACGACCACGCGCTCGCATCCGCGCTCAGGGATGCCGCCGCCGCGGTCAAGACCCAGCGCTACGGCCTTGCCGTGCTCGAGCTTGAACGGCTGATGCGGGTCATCGTGCTGCCCGACAACGTCCAGGCCATTGCCGAAAATCTCGGCAACGATGCGCGGCGCAGGCTCTACAAATCGCTGATCGTGCGCTTTGTGCCGTTCGTCGGCTGGACCTATTTCGACACGCTTTTGCTGGCGACGATCTATTACAACCGCGACACTACCACGCCGGTGCTGCGCTAGGCGGCGCCGCTTTCCGCTTCCGGATCGCGCAGCGTCCAGCCGCCTTTGCGGCGGAGCACGAAAGCGTAATAGCCGAGCGAGGCGGCGATGATGCCTGCATTGACCATCAGGCTCGGCTGGCCAATGTCGGGATCGAAGGCGCTGGTATAGAAGACATAAACAAGCGCCAGCAGGCCGATCACCGGCGACGCCGGATAGCGCTTCATGCGATAGGCCGCATGGCGGGTGGCGCCGGAGCGCCGGCCGGCGATACCGGCGATGCAGATGCCGGCGTAGATCAATGCGATCCCGGTTCCGGTGAGCACCAGCAGCAATTGCAGGCCGAGAAAGCAGACCAGCATCGAGGTTAGACCGGCGGCGAGCGTGGCAAACCACGGCGAGTAGAAGCGCCCGTGGGTGACCAGGAAGGCGTCGTTGATGCGCGGATGCCAGGAGCGGTCGCGGCCGGTCGAATAGAAAAACCGCGCGTTCTGCAGGAGCGTTGCCAGCACCGCGTTGAAGATGGCGAGCGCGACGCCGAGGCTAACCGCTATGTTGAGGGCGGGACCGCCGGTGGCGGCGACGAAATCGCCGAACGGATTTTGCGAGGCGAGCAGCGCTTTAAGGTCCGGCGCGCCGATGAGCACCGCCGTCACCGGCAGCAATTCGGTCACGATGGTGATGGCGAGCGCCCAGAGAATCGTGCGCGAGACGACGCGCGGCGCCTCGTGCATCTCTTCGGCGAAATAGACCGCGGCGCCGTAGCCGTTATAGGCAAAGATCGAGACCGAGGTGGCGAGCCCGATCATCGCCAGCGGTGTCGGCTGCAATGCGCTGCCGCTTGCCACCACGGGATGCGTCAGGAGCTCGGTGAGCGGGCGCTGGATGTGGGCGAGGCCGAGCCCAGTGAGCGCCGCCAGCGCCAGCAATTCCAGCAGCAGGAAAATGCCCGTGACCCAGGCATTGGTGCGGATGTGCAGGATGCCGAGAAGCGTAGCAAGACCGATGAGCGCGATGGCGACCTCGATCGGGTTCAACCCGGGAACGATGACGGCGATGTAGTCGCTGGCGCCGAGCGCGAGCACGGCGGTTGCGAACATGTTGCCGGTGACGGTGAGGCCCAATGCGGCAAAGCCCGAGCCGGGGCCGATGGCGCGGCCGATCATGGAATATTCGCCGCCGGCGATGGGAAAGGCCGAAGACAATTCGGCATAGACGAAGGCGATCGGCACCGCGAGCAGCGCCGCCGCAGCCATGCTGAGGAAGGCGCCGGTGCCGGCCTGTGTGACCACGCCCGGCACGATGACAAAGACCGAGGACGCCGGCGTGATGGCCGAGAGTGTCAACAGCAGCGCGCCGCCGACGCGCATGCTGCGCTTCAAGCCGCGCGGTTTCTTCTCGTTCGTCGGGGCTGCCGCCACGGGGTTGTCCCAATCGCCGGCGCCGCCGCCGTCCGAACGGACACTATGCACCAGATTCTGCGCACCGGCTCCGGCACGGGTGCGCAATGCACACGGGTTTTTGGATGGGTGCGTGTGAGGTTATTCGAACGCGACGCCGAGCCTTTTGCCCTCTCGCCAAACGACCCGGCAATGCCTGGTATTGGGCTGGCCGTCGATGGTCAGGCGAAAGACCTGCGGCACGCCGAAGCTGGTGCCGACGCTCAGCCCGGCCCCGCCCATCGTCAGGTCGTGGACGGTACAAGCAAGCTCGGTGCCTGCGGCGCCGAACTTGATGACGCCGCGCCGATTGGTCGAGGTCCGGATCTCGCGCCTGCGCTCGTCCATGATCCTGCGATCCGGGGTTTGCGTGTCCATTCCTGGTGCGTGCTCGATCCTGGCCGCGGCAAAGCATGATGCCCGTGCCGCCGGTGGTAAAATCTTCTGCGCAAAAAGTTGCGAAAACGCTTTTGAATAGCGGATACGGGCGGTGACCGTTTTCCGCTCAATTCGCCGGACCCGGAGAACCGATTATTATCGACAAAACAGGCCGGTCAGGCCGGCCGGAATCAGCGCCCCGGCCAGACCCGCGTCACGTGGCCCATCTTGCGCCCCGGCCGCGCCTCGCCCTTGCCGTAGATATGGAGCGAGGCGCCGGGCACGCCGAGCCAATGCGCGGCCTCGTCGATTTCGGCGCCGATCAGGTTGGTCATTTCGACGCGGCCAAGGCGCAAGGGCTTGGCCAGCGGCCAGCCGGCGACCGCACGGATGTGCTGCTCGAACTGCGAGACGGTTGCGCCGTCGATGGTCCAGTGTCCGGAATTGTGCACGCGCGGCGCGATCTCGTTGACCAGCAGCGCGCGCGAGCGTCCGCGCTGGACCACGAACATTTCCACCGCCAGCACGCCGACATAGCCGAAGGCCTTGGCGATGCGGGCGGCGATGCGCCTTGCGTCGGCGGCAAGCGGCGCCGCGACCTTTGCCGGCACGCGCGAGGTCTTCAGGATATGGTCGCGGTGCTCGTTCTCGGTGACGTCGAAGCATTCGACCTTGCCGTCGGCGCCACGCGCCGCGACCATCGACACCTCGCGTTCGAAGGCGATGAAGCCCTCGAGGATGCACGGCGCGTTCTGCAGGCTGCGCCACGCCGCCGCCGGGTCTCCGCCTTTACCGATCTTGGCCTGGCCCTTGCCGTCGTAACCGAAATGCCGCGTCTTCAGCACCGCCGGCAGGCCGACGCTCTCGACCGCCGCCGCAAGCTGCGAGGCGCTGTGCACCGATGCGTAGGGCGCGGTGGCGATGCCGAGTTCGGCGACGAAATTCTTTTCGATCAGCCGGTCTTGTGTGATCTCCAGCACCGTCGGGTCGGGCGTCACCGGCTTGCGCTTGGCGAGCAACGCCGCGGTTTTCGCCGGCACGTTCTCGAATTCATAGGTGATGACATCGACCGCGGCGGCAAAGCGCATCAGCGCGCGTTCGTCCTCGTAGGACGCGCAGGTCGACAACGGCGTCACCTGGAAGGCGCAGGAATTGCGTTCCGGCGAATAAATATGGCAGCGCAGACCGAGCCGCGCCGCGGCGAGCGCCAGCATGCGCCCGAGCTGGCCGCCGCCGAGAATGCCGATGGTGGCGCCGGGCTTGAGCAATTGGTCTAGTCTTTTGGTTTCTTGGCCACGGACCCGGTCTGCCGCGCGCGCCAGGCGTCGAGCCGCTTCGCGATTTTCGCGTCCGACAGCGCCAGCACGCCCGCCGCCAACAGCGCGGCATTGATGGCCCCAGGCCTGCCGATCGCCAGCGTGCCGACAGGAATGCCCGGCGGCATCTGCATGATCGAAAGCAGGGAGTCCTTGCCCTCCAGCGCCTTGGTGGTCATCGGCACGCCGAACACCGGCAACGGCGTCATCGAGGCGGTCATGCCGGGCAGGTGCGCGGCGCCGCCGGCGCCGGCGATCACCACCTTGAAGCCGTTCTTGCGCGCGTTGCGGGCGAATTCATAAAGCCGGCCGGGCGTACGGTGCGCGGAAACGATCAAGGCTTCGTGGCCGATCTTTAGCTCTTTGAGAATCTCGGCGGCATGTTTCATGGTCGACCAGTCGGACTGGCTGCCCATGATAATGGCGACTGGTTTAATGGCTTTTGCCGCCATCGTGCTCCCCCGGCCTCGCGCCGGGGCCGGCGAAAGGAAGCGCTGGATTATAGGTAGGCGTTGACCGCTGGCAAGGCGAAAGCGGTACTCTGGCGAACCAAGAGCCCGGCAAAGGGTTGCATTGACGTGACCAAAACGCAGCCAAAATCCGGAAGCGGTGCAGGCACCGCGGCGCTGCTCGCCGAGATCGAGCGGCTCAATAACGAGTTGCTGCGCACCGAGTGGCGGCTAGCCGAGCTTGAGGCGCGCGCCGACGTCGATCCGCTCACCGACATCCTCAATCGCCGCGGCTTCGATCGCGAGCTCAAGCGCTCGCTGGCCTACATCACGCGCTACGGCACCGACGCGGCGCTGGTCTTTCTCGACCTCGACGGTTTCAAGGGCGTCAACGACCGCCACGGCCACGCCGCCGGCGATGCGCTGCTCAAGGCCGTGGCGCGCGAACTCACCGGCCGCGTGCGCGCCTCCGACGTCGTGGCGCGGCTCGGGGGCGACGAATTCGTCGTGCTGCTGTGGAACGTGAATGCCGCGCAGGCGCTGGCCAAGGCGCGGGACCTGGAAACCGCGATCGCCGCGGCCGGAATCGGCGCCAGCGCCGGCGTTGCGCCGCTCGGCCGCGATATGTCGCCGTCGCAGGCGACGGAGGCTGCCGACGCGGCCATGTATGCGCGCAAGAAAGAGCGGCGCGGCTAGGCCGGCCCCGGCCACATTAATCTTGCGTTAACCATTTCGGTTCTCAATTTGCCTCTCGAGCGTTGCTGTGGCGCGGCCGTACCAGCCAGGGGGTCCGCATGCTGTCACTTAGCAGTCGCCTTGCGTGGTTTGCCGCGTTGGCGGCAGGCCTTTCGATCGGACCGGCCGATGGGCGCTGGAAGCCCGAATATGCCAACGCCCCGCAGGCCGTTCGCGATTGGTATCAGAGCGCGGAGCTGACGCCGAAGGCGCAGATGCGCTTTCCCTTCAAGAGCTGTTGCGCCCATTCCGACGTGGTCAAGACGCAGTTCCGCGTAAACAAGACCAACGGCGGCGATGAGTGGTACTGGCTCGACGGCGAGGACTGGCGCCGCATCCCCGACGACATCATCCATTGGGGCGAGAATGCCCCCGACAAGCAGCCGACGCTGTTCGTCTATCGCGGCCATGAGACCTGCTTCTGGCCGGGCGAGTCGGGGATCTGATAGCTGCGTCAGACCTAGCGTCCGATCGCCGCCTCAACCTCTGGCAATACTTGCCGGGCGACCTCGCCATAGGCCGCCGCGTTGAGGTGCGGACCTCCCGCATTGATCAAGCCGCCGCTGCCGCGGGCGCGAACGAACGCAAGGCTGATCACGCCCGTAACGTCGATGCTCTTGATGTTACGCGCGGTGAGCTCGTTTCGAATCGCCGCCATGTTGGCTGCCGAATTCGTGATGTGGTGCCGATCCTCGTTGCCTTTTGCGTACTCGACGAGCACGAGACGCGTTCCCTGCGGCACCGATTTCACCCGCGCCAATATTCCCGCCGTGCTGTCGCCGTTGACGCCCATATTGACGACGCGCACGTCGTAGCCCTTGGCCTTGAGCAGCGCCTGCAACTGCGCGGGGTAGGACTCGCTTGCCGGCAGCCCGCGTCCTCTCGAATTGCTGGTGCCCAACGCTACGACGGTAACTTGCGCCGCGTTCGCCGCCTGAATGCCCAGCAGCAACAGCGCGAGCAGCGCGCCGCAAACCCCGCTTTTTGTGGACATGAAACTTGACGGGACCGCTCGCATGACCGCTCCCTGTGCGTTCCCTCAGGCAATAATGTCCGGCGTCAACTGGTCTTCGATTCGCCGTATCTTGTCGCGCAGCACCAGCTTGCGCTTCTTGAGCCGCTGCACCTGAATGAGGTCGGAGCCGGGCGAGGTCGCAAGCGCCGCGATCGCGGCGTCGAGGTCGCGATGCTCCTGCTGCAGGCGCGCCAACTGCTCCCGCAACTCGCGTTCTTCATCGGTCGTCATTGCCACCGTCGGGTTGAGCCGTGCCACAGGCCGATACTGGCGGCCCAACCGCAATAATTATCGCGTTTTCCACAGGCCCCTTCAAGCACCCGAAAAAACCGCACATGGAACAAAGGGCTTGCTTGCGGATTTGCTGCGTTGCGGGGACGGGAGTACCGTAGCCTTGTGTTGAGTCTGCGCTACAATGACCTGCTCAAGGCCCACGCATTGAGGAGACATCCTACATGTCGATGCAATCGCACCTTGCGGAATTGGAGAAGCGGCATCAGGCACTCGAAGACGAAATCAACGATTGCCTGGCCCATCCCGCGGTCGATGATCTGAAAATCGTGGAACTCAAACGGCGTAAGCTACTGGTCAAGGACGAAATCGTGCGGTTGCAGAGCACTCAGAGCGTCAGTCTGCACTGAGCTGCAACGAGTCGTAGTTTCAAAACCACCGCCGGCTCGCGGCCAGCGAGGCGGCGGTTTTGCGTTTTCCGGCTCGCCTTATTCGCCTGCGTTACTCGCCGCCGTTATTTGCTTCTGTCGGCGTTTCACCGGCGCTCGCCGTCCCCATGCCCATTTCGACCGCCGACACAACCTCGGGCTGGGCCAGTGCGTATTGCTCCTCGCGCACCAGCACGACGAAGGTGAGAAGCAGGGCGCTCACCACCATGAAGGTGTTGAAGAGAAGGGTGACGACGGACTTCGTTTTGCTTTCGACGCGGCGTGGACGTGGCAAGTCAGTGGGCAAGGCTCAGTCTCCATCGGGTTGCCCGGCGCTTGAACTGGCGTTGTCTCTCCCCGAAGATTCGTTCGCTTTTTTAACGCGGCGAGCCTGCTCCGCGTTCGTTAAGGGAGCGTGACCGGCCGACGGCGCGAGAATGCACAGCAAACTGCGCCGGAATATCGAAGCAAAAAGCGCGCCACCCACGGCACGTTGCTTCTTTGCCGCCATACGGCCATATTGTCTTGGCCTGATTGCAGAATTCGGCAAACACATTCGAGGCCGCCATGAAGCTTCAGCTCGCCGCCGCCTTTGCTTTGGTCATTTTGGCCGCGCCCATGGCGCACGCCTTCACCATCGACGACAAAAGCAACACCACCAGCAGCGGCGGCGCCCGCTACACCGATCCCGACGCGCGTTTTGACGGCGCGGGTTCCGGCGGCGGCACGACCGTGCAGCAGGGCAATACCACCATCCGCTTTGGCGGCGCCCAGCAAGGCGGCACATTCGACCAGCGCTACGATTCGAACCGCATGTTCGATACGCTCGGCGGCCCCGGACGCGACGGCTTTCGCTGAAGTCAGTCCGTTGCCGGTCTGATCCGGCGCCCGCAAGCAGGCGGCGCCAGAGTGACCCATGAAAAGCGCCCTGTTGATTGCCGGCATCTTGGTGACGCTGGCGGGCCTCGTCTGGGCCGCGCAGGGCAGCGGCTATTTCCCGTATCCGGCGTCGAGCTTCATGATCGACGAATCGAAATGGATTTATATCGGCCTTGCCACGGCCGTCGCCGGCGTGGTGCTGATTGTGCTGTCGCGGCGCTGAGGCCTACACCGCCTTCGCCATCTCGCGCAGCTTGAATTTCTGGATCTTGCCGGTCGAGGTTTTCGGGATATCGGCAAAGACAATCGTGCGCGGGCATTTGTACGAAGCGAGGTGCTTCCTGCACCATTGCATCAGCTCGTCGGCCGTTGCTTTTGCGCCCGGCTTTAATTCGACGAAGGCACACGGGGTCTCGCCCCATTTCTCGTCGGGCTTGGCGACGACTGCGGCGGCGGCGACCGCCGGGTGCTTGTAGAGGGCGTCTTCCACCTCGATCGATGAAATATTCTCGCCGCCGGAAATAATAATGTCCTTGGAGCGGTCCTTGAGCTGAATATAGCCGTCGGGGTGGATGACGCCGATGTCGCCGGTGTGAAACCAGCCGCCCATGAAGGCCTTCTCGGTCGAGGCCTTGTTCTTGAGGTAGCCCTTCATCACCACGTTGCCGCGCATCATCACTTCGCCGAGGGCTGCGCCGTCGCGGGCAACCGGCACCAGCGTATCGGGATCGCGCACGTCAAGCGCCTCCAGCGCGCCGTAGCGCACGCCCTGCCGCGCCTTCTTCGCCGCCTGCTCCACCGGCGGCAGCGCGTCCCATTGCTCGTGCCAGTCGTTGACCACCGAGGGCCCGTAGCATTCGGTCAATCCGTAAAGATGCGTGACGTTAAAGCCCGCCTCTTTCATCTGCGCAAGCACGGCTTCGGGCGGCGGCGCGGCGGCGGTGAAGAACTGCACCACGTGCGGCAGCGGCTTCTTCTCCGCGGCGGGCGCGTTGAGCAGCGTCGCCATCACGATCGGCGCGCCGCACAAATGCGTCACCTTGTGATCGGCAATGGCGTCATACATCGCCGCGGTGCGCACCGCGCGCAGGCACACGTGCGTGCCGGCGGCGACCGAGATCGACCAGGGAAAGCACCAGCCGTTGCAGTGGAACATCGGCAGCGTCCACAGATAGACCGGGTGCTTGGCCATCGAACAGGTGACGACATTGCCGACGGCCAGCAGGTAAGCGCCGCGGTGATGATAAACCACGCCCTTGGGATCGCCGGTGGTGCCGCTGGTGTAATTGAGCGCGATGGCGTCCCATTCGTCTTCCGGCATCGACCAGGAAAAACCGGGGTCGCCCTCGCGCAGGAAATCCTCGTACTCGATTTTTCCCAGCCGTTCCCCGCCGCCGGAATATTGCGGATCGTCGTAATCGATCACCAGCGGCTTTGCCTTGCACAGGCTGAGCGCCTCCTTCATGACCTTGGAGAACTCGCGGTCGATGATGACGATCTTCGTCTCGGCGTGGTCGAGCGAGAAGGCGATGATGGCGGCATCGAGCCGGGTGTTGAGCGTGTTGAGCACGCCTTGCGTCATCGGCACGCCGTAATGGGCCTCGATCATCGCCGGCGTATTGGCGAGCATCACCGACACGGTGTCGCCGCGCTTGATGCCGCGCTTCGACAAGGCCGACGCCAGCCGCCGCGCCCGCGCGTAGAACTCGGCATAGGTGCGCCGCAAAGGCCCGTGCACGATGGCGGTGTGGTCCGGAAATACGCTTGCCGCGCGCTCGAGAAAGCCGAGCGGCGTCAGCGGCTGGAAGTTCGCCGGATTGCGCTCGAGGCCTTCGTCGTACGGCGTTTTTGCCATTTCGTTTCCCCCGCCGCGCATGATCCCGAAAAGCGGGCACCAATTTTCGGACAAGATCATGCGCCAGGCAAAGCAAGCTTAGGCCAAGGGCGGGGCGCTTGTCAGCCGCGCAGCAACTGGTCGAGCCCGGTCTTCACCAGGGCGATCGAGATCACGAACATGATGACCAGCGTCACCTGGTAGAACAGCTTCTGCGGCGTGCGGCGCACCAGCCAGAAGCCGAGCTGGTTGGTGGCGATCGCGAGCGGGATCAGCACCAGCGAGGTCGTCAGGCCCTTGGCGGAAAATTGCCCGAGCGCGGCGTAGGGCACGACCTTTAGCCAGTTCATGGTGGCGAAGAAAATGGCGCTGGTGCCGATGAACACCATCTTCGACTGCCGCAGCGCCAGCACGTAGATCTGGTAGGGCGGCCCGCCGGCCTGGCAGATCGTGGTGGTAAAGCCCGACAGCGCCCCCCAGAACACGCCGGCACCGATCTTGGCCGAGCCGATCTCGCGCTCGACGCGCTGTATGCCGATCCAGTTGTAGAGCACGAAGGCGATGGTGATGGCGCCGACGAAGACGCGCACCGTGGCCTCCGAGATGTGCGCGGCGAGCGCCCAGGCGATGCCGATGCCGGCGAGCGCGCCGGGCAGCATGATGGCGATGACGCGGCCGTCCCACTCCTTGCGATAGACCCAGACGGCGGCGGCGTCCTGCACGATCATGATCGGCAGCATGATGGCGGCGGCTTCGAGCGGCGGCATTACCAGCGCCAGCAGCGGCGTCGCCATCTGCCCCATGCCGGCAAAGCCGCCCTTGGAGAGGCCGAGCGCCACCACCGCCGGGACGGCCAGCGCGTAGAAGTAGGGGTCGGTGATGATGGTCACTTGCGGCAAACTCGGCTGTCATTCCCCGCGGCGGCGGGGAATCCAGTAATCTCGGTGCTCACGATTTGCTCGGAGGGTACTGGATCGCCCGCTTTCGCGGGCGATGACATCTCATAGTCAACCAGGCGGCCCTTAAGCCAGCCCTCCTGGCGCATGGCTTGTTTGAATTTGGCCGACGCGACACAATCGCCGGCAAACGCTCTACCCTCATCCTGAGGAGCGCCGAAGGCGCGTCTCGAAGGATGAGGCCCGGAATGTCCGGGGCTTCGCCCATCCTTCGCGACGGCGCTTGCGCGCCTCCTCAGGATGAGGGCGAAGATCGAGGGAGGAAAAAACATGGACGCCCGGACAAGCCGCTACCCCGACGTCTATGCGCGCTGGCAGCGCGATCCCGAAGGCTTCTGGGGCGAGGCGGCCGCCGCCATCGACTGGTATGAAAGGCCGACAAAAATCTTCGACAAGACGCAAGGCCTCTACGGCCGCTGGTTTACCGATGGCGTCGTCAACACCTGCTACAACGCGCTCGACCGCCACATCGCCACGCGCAACGACCAGGTGGCGCTGATCTACGATTCCCCGGTTACGAATACGACCAAGACCTTCACCTACGGGCGCCTGCTCTCCGAGGTGCAGCTGCTCGGCGCCATGCTGCGCGATTTCGGCGTGGCCAAGGGCGACCGCGTCGTCCTCTATATGCCGATGGTGCCGGAGGCGGTGTTCGCCATGCTCGCCTGCGCGCGCATCGGCGCCATCCACTCGGTGGTGTTCGGCGGCTTTGCCGCCAAGGAACTCGCCACCCGCATCGACGACGCCAAGCCCAAGGTCATTCTGTCGGCAAGTTGCGGCATCGAGGCCAATCGCGTGGTGCCGTACAAGCCGCTGCTCGATGAGGCCATCAACCTCGCCAAGCACAAGCCGGCGACCTGCCTGATCCTGCAGCGCCCGCAATGCGAGGCGGCGATGACGGCGGGCCGCGATCACGACTGGCGCAAGGTCTGGGAGCACGCGGTCGAATACGCCAAGACCTCGGACTGCGTCCCGGTCGTCGCCACCGATCCGCTCTACATTCTCTACACTTCGGGCACCACCGGCATCCCCAAGGGCGTGGTGCGCGACAATGGCGGGCATCTGGTCGCGCTCGCATGGTCGATGCACAATCTCTACGGCATCAAGCCGGGCGAGATCTGGTGGTGCGCCTCCGACATCGGCTGGGTGGTCGGCCACTCCTACATCGTCTATGCGCCGCTCATCCACGGCGCCACCTCGATCATGTACGAGGGCAAGCCCGTGGGCACGCCCGACGCCGGCGCCTTCTGGCGCGTGATCGCGCAGCACAAGGCGGTGGCGCTGTTCAACGCGCCGACCGCCTTCCGCGCCATCAAGAAGGAAGACCCCGATGCCAAATTGATGGCGCAATACGACCTGTCGAAATTCCGCGCGCTGTTTCTCGCCGGCGAGCGCGCCGATCCGCCGACGGTCGACTGGGCGGAGAAGACGCTGAAAAAGCCGGTGATCGACCACTGGTGGCAGACCGAGACCGGCTGGTGCATCTGCGGCAATCCGCTCGGCCTCGGGGCGCTGCCGGTCAAGCACGGCTCGGCCACGGTGCCGATGCCGGGCTACGCCATGGAGGTGGTCGACGAGGCTGCAAAGCCCTTGCCGCGCGGCACCGTCGGCTCGCTGGTGGTGAAGCTGCCGCTGCCGCCGGCGGCGCTGCCGACGCTGTGGCAACAGGACGAGCGCTGCGTCGAGAGCTACTTCGCCGAATTTCCCGGCTACTACAAGACCGCCGACGCCGGCTTCATCGACGACGACGGTTACGTCTGGGTGATGGGGCGCACCGACGACATCATCAACGTCGCCGGCCACAGGCTTTCGACCGGCGGCATGGAGGAGGTGCTGGCGGCGCACGCCGACGTTGCCGAATGCGCCGTGCTCGGCATCAAGGACGAGCTCAAGGGCGAGGTGCCCTGTGGCTTCATCGTGCTCAAGGCCGGCGTTGCCCGGGACCCGGCCGAGATCGAGCGCGAGATCGTGGCGCTGGTGCGCGACAAGATCGGCCCGGTGGCGGCGTTCAAGCTGGCGATCACGGTTCAGCGGCTGCCGAAGACGCGCTCAGGCAAGATTTTGCGCGGCACCATCAAGAAGATCGCCGACGGCGAGGCCTGGACCATGCCGGCGACCATCGAGGATCCCAAGGTGCTGGATGAGATCGGGGAGGCGGTGAGGGAGAGGGGAGTGGGGGGATAACATTTAGCTAGCGCACTCGTGGGTTGTAGATTGGCCTCATGATATATTGAGCCGTTTAGCCTGCCCCCGGTTCCGAAGACACCAAGTTTGGTGTGACAATGGGACCGGAGGTGGCTCATGGAGCGTCGGAAGTTTACGCGGGAGTTCAAGCTTGAAGCTGTGCGCCTGATCAGAGAGCGAGGCGT
>Ga0209579_10000464_pt1 | contig 41777 bp, 35 predicted proteins | sample Coa_R1_2_FD_187152 | JGI IMG/M metagenome (GOLD analysis project Ga0209579, IMG submission 187152) | Surface soil microbial communities from Centralia Pennsylvania, which are recovering from an underground coalmine fire - Coalmine... | ecosystem: Environmental > Terrestrial > Soil >...
AGCGTCGGCGGCAGCAGATGATGGATCCACGCGTCGGGGACCAGCACGACGCGGTAGCCGAACCTGCGCACCTCCCGGCGCAGGTACGGGTCCAGACCTCGCGGGATCCACTCGTGCTCCCCGCCGATGCGGTAGAAGATGTCTTTCCGGATGGCCAGGCACGGGTGCTCCGCCATGTCGCTGTCGGTGATTTCCCGGACGAGCCGGGACGACCGCCGGGGCAATTCCCGCATTGCCCGCCGCACGAGCCACGGCGCGTCGCGTGGCACGAGATTCGCCGCGCCGGCAATGCCGATGGCCGGATCGGCGTCGAACGCCGGCAAGATCCGCTCCAACAGATTGTCGTGGCCGATCCGGGTATCGTCGTCCATCGTGACCAGGAGATCGCCGCGGGCGATGGCCGCCGCGGTATTGATGGCACGCCCCTGGCGGCGGTCGCCTTCGACCACGATCACCTCGAAGCGCTGAAAGGTCTGCCGGGTCAGTTGCGCGAGAAGCGCCGGCAGATACCCGCCGCGATTCCCATCGGCGGTCGGGATGATGACGGAGATACGGGGATCGCCGACCCCGTCACGCCCGAGGATGCGCCTGACACTCGAGGGCGGACCGTCGCGGAGGTATCGCACGAACTCTCGGCGCTGCTCGGCGGCCACCACCGCGAGCGCCTGTCCGTCGAGTCTCAAAATCGGGTCGAGCCCGGCGGTCATTTACGCCTCCACCGCCGCGGGAGCCGTCCCGCGCAGCCAGGCGACGTACGCGCGGACGCCCTGCTCGATCCCGACGCGCGGCGCGTATCCCAGTTCCCGAGCGGCGCGCGCCACGCTGGCGTGTGTCAGCGGCACGTCCCCCGGCTGATCCGGATGCTGCTCGAGCACCGCGCGCCGGCCCACGGCGCGTTCGATCGTCGCGATCAACTCGCGCAACGACACAGTGTCCTCGGTTCCCAGGTTATACACACGGTAGCCCGCGGACCGCTCGATCGCACCCACCACTCCTTCGACGACGTCCCGCACGTACGTGTAGTCGCGGCGCGTGCTGCCGTCGCCGTACATCGGGAGCGGGGTCCCGGTACTCACGCACCGGACGAACTTGGCGATGGCCATGTCGGGACGCTGCCGCGGCCCGTACACGGTGAAGAACCGGAGGCATGTGACCGGGATCCCGTACAACTCGTGGAAGACCCTACTGAATTGCTCGGCCGCCAACTTGCTGGCCCCGTACGGCGACGCCGGCATGAGACGGCTCTCGTCCTCCCGGAACGGAACATCCGGGCTGCGGCCGTACACGGACGACGACGAGGCGACGACGATGCGGCCGACGCGGTGGAGACGGCATGCCTCGAGCACGTTGATCGTCCCGACCACGTTGATCTGCGCGTACGCGGCCGGCTCCTCGAGGGACCGCCGGACGCCCGGCCGGGCGGCGAGGTGGACCACCGCGTCGGATCCGCCCTCCAACACCGGGTCCATCGCCGCGGCGTCCCGGATGTCGCCTTCGACAAGCCGGAACCGCGAGGAGTCGAGGGCGCGCCCGAGATTTCGCCGCTTCAGGGCCTCGTCGTAGTAGGCGTCGAAGTTCTCGAGACAGCGCACCTCATGCCCGAGCGCGAGTAGCCGCTCCACGAGGTGGCTCCCGATGAATCCAGCGCCTCCCGTCACCGCGATTCGCATCGTCTTCTCCCCAGATAGGGCATATACAGATACAGTGTTACGCGAGGTCGGAAACCCGCTCCGGCGGCGCCTGCCCCGGCGCCGCGTCCAGATAGAGTCGCGCCCACACCTCGAGCACCAGCAGGCTCCACAACCGGCGCCCGAAGTCTCGCCGGCCTTCCATGTGCTGGTCCACGAGCCAGCGCACGAAGGAGGGCGCCCACAGGGCGCGGCGTTCGGCGGCCGGGCCCATGAGGATCGCGCGCGCCGCCGCTGCGCCGCGCGTGCGGAGCCACCGGCCCACCGGCATGCTGAAGCCGTGCTTGCGCTGCCGCAGCAGCCCCTCCGGCACGAGATCGCGGACGGCCGCCTTGAGAACGTACTTGGACACCAAGCCCCGCACTTTCAGGTGGTACGGCAGCGACGCCGCGAACTCGACAAGCGGGTGATCCAGAAGCGGCGTCCGCGCCTCCAGCGAGTGCGCCATGCTCATCCGGTCGACCTTGAACAGAATGTCGTCCGGCAGATACAGCGTCTGGTCGGCATAGAGCATGCGCTCCCGCGGGTCCGCGACCGCGACGGCACCGAGCCGGGCCCGGGCAGGCTCCGCGCCGTCGTAGGCACCGAGACTCCGGCGCAGCGATGAATGGTACAGCGCGGACTTGAAGGCGGCCCCAACGGTGGTCCGGCGCAAGTAGCCGTCTTCGAGCGTGGCCATCGCGTCGCTCATTCCACGCCGCAGGCGCGCCTCCCAGCGAGGGCCCGCGAGATCGGTCCCCCCATTCAGGCTGAGGCGGGCCAGCGGCTTTCGAATGGCGCCCGGGATCCATCCGGCCCACCGCCGCATCTGATCGCGCGCGGTCCACGCGTACCCGCCAAACAGCTCGTCCCCGCCGTCGCCGGACAGGACCACTTTCACTCGCCGGTGCGCGAGTTCGGACACGACGTACGTCGGCACCGCCGAATCATCGGCGAGCGGCTCGTCCATGAACCACGCGAGCCGGGGCAGGCCGTCGAGTACCGTGGCCTCGAGCAGGACCTCCTCGTGATCGGTGCCGTACCGCCGCACCATCTGACGCGCGTATTCTCGTTCGTCGTACCGGGGGTCGTCGAAGCCGATCGAGAACGTGCGGACGCGGTCCCCTGCCAGCCGGCACATGAGCGCGGTCACCACGCTGCTGTCCACGCCGCCGCTCAGAAACGCTCCCACGGGGACGTCGCTGATCATCCAGGCGCGGACGGCCTCGGTGAGCCGCTCCCGCAGCAACGCCGCCGCCTCGCCGACCTCACGCGGTCCGTCGCCGGTGTAGCGCACGTCCCAATACCGGCGCAGCGTAATCCGGCTCTGCGCCCATTCCAGCGAGTGGGCCGGCGGCAGTTTGCGGATGCCGCGGAGAATCGTACGCGGCGCGGGCACATAACCCAGAGTGATGTACTCCTCGACGGCCTCTGGGTCGAACTCGCGCGGGCCGTGGAAACCCGCCAGGAGACTCTTTAGTTCGGATGCGAAGACTAGACCGCCGTCCTGCTCCGCGTAGTAGAGCGGCTTGATGCCGAGGCGGTCGCGAGCCAGGAACAGTGTGCCGCGGCACGCGTCCCAGATCGCGAACGCGTACATTCCACGCAGGTGCCGCACGCAGTCCGGACCGTGCTCCTCGTACAGGTGAACCACGACCTCGGTGTCGCTCACCGTGGCAAACCGGTGGCCGCGCGCGGCGAGATCCGCCCGCAGTTCCCGATAGTTAAAGGTCTCACCGTTGTAGACGATCCAAACGGTCCGATCTTCGTTGGAAATCGGTTGGTCGCCGCCGGCCAAGTCGATGATGCTGAGACGGCGGTTGCCCAATCCGGCGCGGCCGTTGACGTACACGCCGCCCGCGTCCGGCCCGCGGTGGCGGAGCCTCTCGGTCATCCGTTCGAGCTCGCCGCGCTGCGGGCCAACGCCGTCGTGACCGCAGATTACTCCGCAGATTCCGCACATCGTCCGTTACCTCTTGGCGCGACTCGTCACGAGATCGAGCGGTCCGGCGCCGCGTCCGGCCTCTGCGACTACCGCTCCGGGCGCCTGCCTACGGGTCTCTGCGGTCAACGTCTGGAGAAACTCCTCGAGCCGGCCGGCACTGATCCTCCAGTCGTATTCCGCGACCGCCCGGGCGCGCGCCGCCCGGCCGATCCGCTGCCGACGCTCCCTGTCGTTCAGCAATGAAACCACCTCGTCCGCGAACGCTTGGAGACCATCCGCAATCACGATCTCGCGGCCTGGAGCTGCCTCGAGCCCCTCCGCCGCGACGGACGTTGCGACGATGGGCTTTTGCATTGCCATGGCCGTGTAGACTCGAATCTTGGTCCCCGCACCACCGCGTAGGGGCAATACCATCACGCTCGCTCGAGACAAATGGGGCCGGACATCATCGACCCGTCCCGTCACCGTGATCCCGGGGAAGCGCGCGAGATCACGGACGGCGGCGGGAGGATTGGACCCGACCACCGTCAGCCGTGCGTTCGGGATGTACCGGCGAATGAGGGGCAGGACCGCTCGCGCGAGATAGATCGCGGCGTCGGCGTTCACCTGGTCACGGTCGAACGATCCGATGAAAATCAGCGAATCGGGAGCTTCCGTGCCCTGCGGCCGAAAGGCATCCGTGTCGACGCCGTTCGCCACGGCGGCGACCGGCACACCAGGCGCCCAGGAAGCAATTCGCGCCGCATCGCGGGCAGAGACCGTCACACAGCCGTCGAATGCGGAGAGCACGCGTCGCTCGTACCGCCGCAACTTAAGAAGATCCATGCCGTAATAGAACCGCTTCACCCCCCAGGGCATGAGACGCAACTGCCGGGACCTTGACTCCGACGTGATGAGGTGATTGACGAGTATCCGCCGCGGTCCCGCGCCGAACGCATGAACGACGTGCGCGATCCCCAGGAACTCTACCTCAATCACGTCAAAATGGGACCGTCGCAGGACGGACTGCAGTCGCTCAACCAACGGGCCGATAGGGTAACAGACCGACGCGGGCAACGGACCCGGAAGCGCCCTGAGGTGTTCCCGCCACGGACGCGGAAATTCGGGAGCCGGCGCGACCGTGACCGATTCGCAAAAGCTCAACGCACGCGCGGCATCATCGGTCAGGATTCCGTAACTCAACAGCGCCACCCGGTGCCGCGCGGCGAGGTGACGTGCAAGGTGGTAGATGCGCATCGCCCCGCCGTTGTCGAGGGGATACGGGAGGAATGGGGATACGATGAGGATGTTCAAACCGTTACCGGCCTCCTTTACAGCGGAACTTCGAAGCCGCGACCTCCCGCCGGCGCGCCGTATCGAACGGTCCCTCCCCTATCGCCGCGCACAGCCCAACGAACCGACTCCACGAGGAAGGCGACCTTCGGATCCAGGCGGCGGTTGCCGAGCAGACACGGAATTCCCCACACCACGAGGCGTACCGCGCTGCTGCAGAGCATGGCCGCGCGATAGAACAGCCAGCCCGCCCGACCGTAATGCTTTCGGAAGAGCCGATCCTGCGAACGCATGTGGTCGAGCCGCATTCGCGTTCCCATCGTGCCCCACGACGACCGCCCGTGATGGATGATTCGCGCACCGGCGACAGCCAAAAAGCGATATCCCGCACGATGCGCGCGCACCGCCCAATCGATATCGACGCCGTAGACCCAGAATGCCTCGTCGAATAAGCCGACCCGGTCGAGCGCCGCCCGGTCTATCATCATCGCGGCCGAGCTCATCCAATCGACACACTGGTTCCTGGCGCCGTCCCAGCGCCTGTAGTCGTCCCACACGCGAACCGTAAACAACGCGAACATGTTACCGACGAGGCCGGTCATGGGATACCGCCAGCAAGAGCGTTGCACGGTATGATCGGGGTTGAGCAGAACTGGTCCCACGGCGGCCAGCCGCCGCGACTGCCGGAGCGTTTGGTGGAGTGCCGGGATCGCTCCCGGCATCACCACCGTATCGGAGTTGAGAAGCAGCACCGCCGCGCCGCCGGCGGCGCGTACTCCGATGTTGTTGGCCTTCGCATATCCGCAGTTCACCCCGGTCTGAAGGAGGCGCACAGCGGGGAACGAGGCCGCAACCATCTCCGGCGACCCATCGCTCGAAGCGTCGTCGACAACAAGCACCTCGAAGCGGAGGCCGCTGGTCTCCAAATCGCTTGTGAGTGAGCGAAGACACGCCTCGAGCCTATCGCGCGTGTTGTAGTTGCTGATCACGACAGACACGTCGGGCCGAGCGCTCACCGCTGCGCCTCCCGGATCTTAGAATCGGCCTCGACAAGTTCATCATAGGTTCCGATGTCGACATAGAAACCATCGGCGAAATGCAATCCACCAACGGACATACCACGCTCGAGAGCCTCGTCAATGGCATCGCCCAACACCGTCTCCCGACCGTGGGTGCGACCGCGTGACCGGACCTCGTGCACCAACTCCGTGAAGGACGGCGTCCAGGCCGCGCACCCCCACATAAGCGTGAGCGCCGTCTCCTTCGGCTTATCGACGTGCGCGATCACCCGTCCGGCGGCGTCGACCTCTACCATTCCGAACTTCTCCGGTCGATTCGTGGTGAACAATCCAAGTGTGACGTCCGCGCCGCGCTCGCGGTGCGCTGCGAGAAGGCGCGCGAGCGCATCGGGCGGATGAATCACCGTATCGGGCATCCCGAAAACGACGTGGCCGCCGCGAATCCACGGGTATGCTAGGTCGATCGCGTGCACCATTCCCTCGGGCTGCTCTTGAAACAGGTAGGCCAGTTGGGTTCCGAAGCGCGCGCCGTTGCCGTAGTAGCGAAGTAGATCGTATTTGTGCTCGCCGACGATCATCAATACCTGTCTGACTCCGGCACGGACCATCGCCTCGACAATGTACTGGCTGACGACCTTCGGGCGCTTGTGCACTTCGCCGTTGACGGCGTAGGGCTGCCACCCGATCGGAAATAGCTCCTTCGGGCCGGGATACGGAGCGAGGCGGCTTCCTCTTCCGCCCGCCGGAATTATGCCGAAAAGACGGTCCATGCGTGTTGCCCGCCTTTCCGCCTCATCGGCTGCTCACCGCCTGCCGCTCGCCGGACACGGCGGCTTCGTAAATCGGCAGAATTTCCGCGAGGTGCCAGTCCATGCGACGAGGTGGACGCACGTTGGCGGAGAGCCGGCCGATCATTTCTGGCTCATCGACCACACGCCGGAGTTGCTCTCGGAGTCCGGATGCGCTGCCGGGAGTGAACAAGAGACCGTTGACGTCGTGGTGGACGTACTCGGGAATCGCACCGCCGGCGGCGGCAATCACCGGAAGTCCGGCGATCTGCGCTTCTAAGCCGACCAGCCCCTGGGTCTCTCGCATGATGGACGGAAAGACCGCCACGTCGATTTCCTCGACAATCTCCGCCAGCTGCGCGCGGGTATACCGGCCGCTGAACGAGACGCGCCCGCCTCCGCCGGCGAGCACCGTAAGGTACCGCTCGTCCTCCGGCTCCACGGCGCCGTAGAACGTGACATGCGCGCGATCGGCGGGAATCTCCGCCGCCGCCTCGGCGAGCACATGGGCACCTTTCCAGGCGTTCACCCGGCCCATGTAACCGAACCGCACCGGATACCCGCGGAACCCACGCGGGCCGCGCGCCCGCCCTTCGAACAATAGGCTGAGGGGCAGCACGCGGATCCGCCCGCGAGGATATCCCTGCCGTTCGTACTGCGCACGCGTATCCTCGGACGGCGCCAGAAGACACGTGGCGGCGAGCAGCGCATCCCGCATGAGGGCTTGGCGGGACGCGTATGCCGTGATCGCGTCCCCGGTCGCGCCGGCGGAACCGGTCCCGCGGCGCACCACAAACTGGGAGGCCCGGGCGCCGCGCACACGGCGGTACGCCCTGCGTGCCATGCGCAACGGCCGCGAGAGCGGACCAGTCTGGATCAAAAGACGTGTGAGCATGCGCCGCGTGGGCCGCGGCTCCCCGGCGCAGTAGCGCGCGCAGTTGCGGCCGCCGTCGGGTCCATCGCACGGCGTGAGATCCTGCCGGACAAGGAGCAGCCGCCGGCAGAATGCCCAGAAGTCGTGGAGGGTCACGATGACCGGATACGCGCGCGCGCAGCACGCCGGGATGATGTCCGCGGGTACTCCGGAGAGGTCGTGCACGTGAACGACGTCGGGATGGATGCCCTCGACGGCGGCGAGCCACGCGTTCAAAGCGGGACCGCCGCGCACGTCGCCCTCGAACCGCGACGCCGGACTTCCGTCGCCCGCGTCGTTCGCCGACACGGCGGCATAACGGCACCCCCGGCGGACCGTCCACCGGACGGACGAGACCCCTGCAACAGCGGGGCCGGGGGTACGGTAGACGTGTCCAACCTCGTGTCCCGCGCCTGCCAGCGCATGGGCCAGATCGCGGACGTACGCCGCCACGCCTGTAACCCCCTGATCCGGGTCGGCGGAGGTGACATGGCAGATGCGCACGGTCAGCTCCACGTCCACTCATTCATGACGTGGACGGGTGCCTCGATGCTGGCGACCTTGGTCCCGGCGACGGCGTGTTGCCCGCCGGGCCCCTCCGCGATACGGAACGAACCGATATTCTGCCATCCCACGCCCGGCGCCGGCGGTCGGTCGCTTGCAGAATCCATGTTGAAGTACAATTGATAGATTCGCGGCATCAGGGGCACGCCCCGGAGACGACATGCCACGGTCACGGCTCCGTCGAGCACGGAAGGCCGGTGCCCGTTTCCTCCCATCGAGCAGAGGACCAGCGGACCCGGACGGCCGTCGGTGATTCCGAGGGCGAGCGCGGGCCACGGGACCGGCTTGGCCGCCCGCATCGTGATCCGCACTTCGATGTCGTCGCCCGTGCGAAACGCCCGCCGAGGAGCGCCCGCGGCGTCGCACAGCGTCACGCCCTCGATCGAGACGGCAGCGCCCGTCGGCTGGCTCCCGTTGCCCCGCATCCCGCTCTCCTGGCGCCTATCGACCCAGGCCAAGTAGGCGTCTATGGCCTCGGCGGTCGCGCCGGTCGCCTGGATGCGCCCGTCGAGCAGGAAGATGGCACGGGGGCACACCGCTTCAACCGCCGGAAGATGATGGGAGACGAAGAGGAGCGTTTTCCCGTCGCGCATGAGCTGCGTCATTCGGTTGACGCACTTCGCCTGGAACACCGCGTCGCCGACGGCCAGCGCCTCGTCGCACACGAAGATGTCGGGATTCAGGTGGCTCGCGATCGAGAACCCGAGGCGGACCATCATGCCGCTCGAATACATCTTGACGGGCGTGTCGAGCGCCTCGGAGAGTTCGGCGAACTCCACGATCTCGTCGAAGTGCCGCGCGATGTCGGCCTTCGACATGCCCAGAATCTGGCCGTACAGCCAGATGTTCTCCCGGGCGCTCAGTTCGGGGTGAATGCCCGAGCCGACCTCGATCAGCGCCGCCACGCGGCCCCGCACCCGGATGCTCCCCGCGGTCGGGTAGGAGATGCGGGTGAGCAGGCGCAGCATGGTCGTCTTGCCCGCGCCGTTGGGCCCCACGATGCCCCACGACTCGCCCTCTCTCACGTCAAAGGACACGTCGTCGAGCGCGAGCTTCGACCGCCGCGGCGCAGTGTCGGGTGCGCGGAATCCGGTCAGCAGGCCGCGCGCCGCGCGCGCGAGATCGTAGCGCAGCGACGCGTACAGCGGCCCGCCGATCGTGTACCGCTTGCTCACGTGCTCGAACTTGAGCGCGGATGCCATCGCCTTACACCGCGTCCGCGAATCCCGGCTCGATGCGCTTGAACAGCGCGTAACCGGCCCATACCACGACTATGATCGTCGCCGCGTTCACGGCGAGCACATCGACGCCGATGGGTTGGTGCAGCATCGCCGCCCGGTACGCCGAGAGAACGCCGGCCGCCGGGTTCAAGAGCACGTACACGACCCGCCAGTGCGGCTGCACAATGGTCAGCGGGTAGGCGACCGGACTGGCGAACATCCAGAGCTGCAAGAACAGGGGCAAGGCGTACCGGAAATCCCGATAGTAGACGTTCAGGGCCGCCAGCGGCATCGCCACGCCCACGGCCAGGCCCCCCAGCATTACGGAGAGCGGCAGAATGAGGAGCGTCTGGACGGAGAGGTGCAGGCCGATGAAAGGGCCCGCGACGACCAGCACCGCAAGCCCGATCGCGAGATCGAGCGCGGACGCCAGCACCGCGGCCACGACCGGAATCTCCCGGGGGAAGTACACTTTGCGCAGCAGCGCCGCATCGGTCAGCAGCGAATTGGCGCCGAGCATCGCGCCGTTCTGAACGAAAAACCACGGGACGAGCGCGGTGATCGCGAACGCCGGGTAGGCCGTGCCTCTGCCACTGATCCGCGCGAAGACCAGCGTAAAGACGACGAGGAAGGCAAGTGGCTGTACCACCGACCAGGCGACGCCAAAGACCGCCTGTTTGTACCTCAGGCGCACATTTCGCTCGGCGAACGCGAGGATGACGCCGCGGAACCGCCAGAGATCCCGCAGCGCCCCGAAGAGCGGGATGCGGCGGGTGCCGCGAATAACCGATTCGGCCGGTCCTTGCCGGATGACGGCGATCACAGCGGCACCTGCCGCAGCGGAGCCCCCGCGACCGGGACGAGGAACGGCGCGCTTTGCCCCGGACCAACGTACGAAAATCCGTCGGACTCTGCGGCGGACGCGAGCCCGAGGCCCCGGCCGTCCAACGCGAGCGGCCGACGCATCTGTCTCCTGAGCCGGGACCAATCAAGCCGCGCGAATTCGGCGCTGTCCGTCAGCAGCAGCACCGCGTCCGCCCCGCGGGCCGCTTCGTAGGGACCGCCGTAACAGAGGAGCCCCGGGACGAGACCCGCGGCCCACGGGCCGGCGGCCGGATCGTACGCCCTCACCGCGGCGCCCCGGGCGGCCAGGCGCGCCACGATGTCCAGCGCGGGCGATTCCCTGAGATCGCTGGTCCCGCCCTTGAAAGCCAGCCCGAGCGCCGCGACGGTCCTTCCGGCGAGACCGGCCAGAACCGCGGCCACCTTCTCCACAAAGGCGCGCCGGACGGCGTCGTTGACTTCCCATACGGCGTCCAACAGCGTTGGGGCGATCCCGTCGCGGCGCGCACGCGCGCGCAGCGCGCATATGTCCTTGGGGAGGCAGGACCCGCCGAACCCGATGCCCGCCCTCAGGAAGTGCGGGCCGACGCGAGGATCGAGGCCGAGCCCCGCGGCGACGGCGGAGACGTCGGCGCCCGTCCGCTCACAAAACATCGCAATCTCGTTGATGAACGAGATCCGTGTGGCCAGGAAAGCGTTGGCCGCGTACTTGGTCATTTCGGCCGTCGCCGCGTCGGTCACCAGAATCGGGCAGTGGAACGGCTGGTAGAGCGCCGACAGCAGTTTGGCCGCCTTCTGCGACGCGGTACCGATGATCACGCGGTGCGGATGGAAGAAATCCGCGACCGCGGTGCCTTCCGACAAGAACTCAGGCGTGTACGCGATTCCCGCGCACCGTCCGCGCGCTCCGAGGGCGGTCTGCACCCGCGCCGTGGTGCCGACCGGTATCGTGCTCTTGAGCGCGACGACGCCGAGGCGCGGCAGGCGCGCCAAATCGCCTACGACGTCGTCCACCGCGCTCAGGTCCGGATCGCCGTCGGGCCCGGCGGGTGTGCCGACCGCCACAAAGACGATATCCGCGTCTGCCGCGGCGGAAACCCCCGTCTCGGCGACGCGAAGCATGCCGCTTCGAAGCCCGGCGGCCAGCAGGGCCGGCATCTCCGGCTCATGGAACGGGACCTGGCCGCGCCGGATCATGTCCACACGCGCACGATCCCGCTCGATCAGGGTCACGTGGTGCGCCAGCTTGGCAAACCCGCCGGCGATCGCCAGACCGACGTATCCGGCCCCTATAACAACGATGCGCATTGAACGTGCCTCCGATCCTTCCGTGGGCCCGCGACGGAGCGGCTAGCCCCCCGCGCCTCCCGATGTCAGCGCGGCTCTCGTCGGCTCCGTCGGCCGGCCGGTGTACACGGCGCGCGTAACTGTCACGGGCCCCGGTTTCCAGGTCCATCGCCCGTTGGTGAGAAAGTTCCAGAGCGTTCCCGCCGCGATGCCCACGAGGTTGGACAGCAGGTACGGCACGCCGATCGTGGTCAGCCCGAATAGCAACGACAACTGAACCCCCGACGCTATGCCCGTGACGATCCAGTACTGGAGATAGCGTGCCAGAAGCACCCGGGGGGTCGGAGAGCTGCGCTCCCGCCACGTCAATCTGTCGTTAAGCAGGAAGTTCGAGGTGGTGGCGCACAGTGTCGCGGCGACCCCGGCCCACAGATAGTGAAGACCTGCGCGGGTGAGCAGCCACAGCATCCCCGTATTCAGCAGCACACCGCTAGCGCCGACGAGACAGAACTTGGCAAACCGGAGGTCGTCGGGCTGCACGCCGACAATCCGCGCGAGATGCTCAAGATACTCACGCTGCTGCCGCAGCGTCAGCTTGCTCTGTCCCGCGCTCCTGGCTTCGAAGAGATACGGTACCTCCGCGACCCGCGAGAGCCGTCCGCGCACGAGAATTTCGAGCAGGATCTTGTAGCCGATAGGACGGAGCGGCACGTCCTCGATGACCTCGCGCCGCACTACGAAAAAACCGGACATTGGGTCCGAGACCAGCCGGGCGCGCGACAGCAGCAGCCTCGCGAGGCCCGCCGCCAAGCGCGACGCCAAACGCCTCGGCAGCGAGAACGCCCGCACGCCGCCGCCCGAGATGTGCCGACTGGCGATCACGACATCGGCACCCGTGTGCTCGGCGGCCTCCACGAGGAGCGACAGCACCTCCGGCGGATGCTGCAGGTCCGTGTCGAGCACCGCGAGCAGTCCGCCGGACGCACGCCGCATGCCCGCTACGACGGCCGTAGCGAGCCCCCCTCTCCCTTCCCGATGGATGAGCATCACGCGGCGGTCGGTGGCGGCGCACCGCGCCACGACGCGGTCCGTGCCGTCCGTGCTGTCGTCGACAAAGATGACCTCGTACGAGAGGCCAGCCAGGGCCCGGCCGATGCGCTCGACGAGCGGAGCGATATTGTGCCGTTCGTTGTACGTCGGCAGGATCAAAGACAGGGCGACGCGCGACTCAGTGGTCTTATCAGGACAATCAAGTTGGCGAGTCATCGTCATGCGTCCTCTCGGCCAAGCTCGGCGGCGCCTGTCCAGGCGAAGTAGACTGGGTCACCGACCGGTGAAGCGCGGCGGTCATACCCGCGATGATAAAGAAGAACGTACCGGCACGCGATGCCGAAATGGAGGCGCTCAGAGCGCTGAAGAACCCGTAGGCGATCAGAATCAGCAAATAGGCCCTGGCCAGCGCACAGTGAACCGGATCTCTGGCCGCCCGCACCGTCTGGATCGACATCCGGAACAGGCGCGAGCCTAACGCGATGAACACAACGAAGCCGATGACCCCGGTGTAATAGAGCTGGGTTACGTACTCGCTGTCCATGGCGCCGAGCGGCTGAGCCGCAAGGCCGAAGCCGAGCAGCGGCGAGTACCCGAGAGAAAGCATCGTGTAGGAGACGGGCGCGATCACGCGCGACAAGAGCGACGCCCCGGCCGTCTGCGTGCCGGTAGGGTCGAGCGAAAACAGGTGTTGGAGCGACAGAACGCGATTGGCGAACACCTTAGGGTAGAGCATCCACGACAGCAGTGGAAGCGGCAGGAAAGCCAGCAGCCACCGCTGCTGGGTCACCCCAATAAACGCGATGACGAACATGGTCGACACCATAAAGTTGCGTCCAAGCGTCAGCGGTAGCACCGCCAACGAGAAGCAGACGATCGCGAGCAGGAGCACCTTGCCAGGCCGACGAACGGCGGGCAGAAGCGAGAGCGCAAATGTGACGTTGAGCAACGATGCCCAGCCCGGCTCGTGCACAGGTGCGCCGCCGGGCGCCGCCGCGATGGGGCTGGCGCCGCTGAAATACTGCTGCACCGAGTACGCGCTGAGGGCCACGAGCGCGGCCATCATGATGTACGTGAAATTTCTGACGTCGTCCGCCGTTCGCAGCGTGTCGACCAGCACGAAGAACAGAAATGCGAATTCGATGCGCTCCAGGAAGTGCAGCGGCGCGCTGAGATCCTTGTCGGCCAGCGTCAGGTGCGCGGTGCCAATGTACAGGCCCCACAGGATCGACGCGAAGCCGACCAACACGTAGGCGACCACCACCCGGTCGAGCGGGGAGGTCTCTCGCTCGCTGGAGACCGCCAGTTTCAACAGCCAGACGGCCGCGAACACAACCATCAGCACGGCGTCGACACGAAGGTGCGTGCTCGTCCCGCCGACGATGATCTCCGGCGACACCGCCGCGGCAGCGGCGACCGCATACAACGCGAGCATCCGATTGAAGAACGCCAGCACGAGCACGACGACCGCGGCCAGCGTGGCGCCGACCACCGCCGGGGGTTGCGTGACGAGGAAGACGCCGAGGAGACCCGCCAAACCAAGGGCCAGCATCAGCGGCGTACGCTCGGCGTCGAGGCGCATGCTCATGAGGGCGAAGCCTCTTTCAGGACGGGGGCGGCGAACATCGGCCTCAGCGCGCTCGCCACGCGCGCGCCTGCCGCAGAAGCGGCCGCGCCGGCATACAGGACCAGGCTCGGCAGCATCGGCAGCTCGTATCGCGTCGACCCGCTGAATACAAGCACGGTGGCGTTGGCGAACACGATGAGCAGCGCGAGCATGGCGAGCGATCTCCACCGCCGGCGGGTCAGCACGAGGCCCAGCGCCGCCGAGACCAGCACGGCGATGTGACACAGCACCACGGGCCGCGGCACGCGCAGGTCCTCGCGGTCCTGGCTCTTCGTGAACCCGTACAGGCGGCCGAATTTCCGGGCGAGCAGGCGAACGTAGGCGCGGGGATGCCCGTGGATCCACGCCAGCGCTTCACGCACGTAGAGACGGTTCGCCCGGCCCTGCGTAAGGCCGGTCCATCCGTACAACGGGGTATCGGGGGGCCGCGTCGCCGTCCACGTCCGCCAGGTGGGCCATGTGATGCCGCCGTCGGCGGCGGCGTTGTTGCCGGCCCAAAACATCAGGCCGCCGTTGTCCTGCACCGGCGCGAACGTATGCAGGACCATCGCGTTCCGCACCGTCCACGGCAGAATCAAGATCGCCGCGCCGAGCAGTACGACGGCCGCCGAACGGTACGCCACCGGATGGCGCCATCCCCAGGTCGCCATCGCCCACGGGACCACGAGCGGAAAGAATCCCAAAAACGCCGCCCGCGTGAGAGCGCAAAGGCCGATCAGCGCGCCCAGGACCGCGGCCGCCGCTGGCGACGGCCGCTCCGCGACACGGATGCTCTGCAGCACAACGAGCAGCAGTAACGGAAGAAACAAATTCTCCGTCAGATGCAGCGAGGAGAGGTACACGGCCAAGGGGTACACCGCCAGGAGCGCCGCGCCGGCAAGCGCCGTGGTCCGATTGAACAATCGACTCCCAATCGTATACAGTAGGGCGCAGTCGGCGGCGCCGAGCCCCCCCTGCACAATCCGGACGGCGGCCGGATCCCCGAACAGCCGGTAGAGCCCCGCGAGCAGAAAGATATAAAGCGGCGGCGTCTCCCCCGTGGGAGCCCCAAACAAACTGAACCCGTGCCCGCCGAGGAGGCTGCGGACCAGCGCCATATGAATACGGCTGTCCGCGGCCGGCTCGACCGCGGGCGGCGCATGCCAACCGATGAATACCTGGACGGCGGCGAGCCGCGCGATGAACGCCACCGCCAGCACGGCCCACAAGAGGCCGCAGGGCGCGCCGGATGCCTGCCCCCGAGAGCGGACGTTCACAACGTCAGGACGTGGTCCGCGCGATTGCGTCCCTCGAGCCGGCGGAGCCTGTTCCGCGTGTCGAGTATCAGCGGGGCGCGCGCGAGGACGCGATCGTAGTCCACGGCGCTGTGATCCGTGGTAATGATCACGCAATCGCTCCCGGTCAGTGCCTCATCTGTCAGGGGTATCGAGGTCAGCCGCCCCGGATTCGGCAGCATGATCTCCGGCACATGCGGATCATGGTAGCGAACCCGCGCTCCGCGTTTGCCCAACAACTCGATGATCTTCGTGGCGGGGGACATCCGCGCGTCCGCCACGTCACGCTTGTAGGCAACTCCGAGCACGAGCACGTCGGCGCCACGAATCGTCTTGCCCCGCGATTCAAGCGCGCTGTGCGTGCGAGAAATCACATAGTACGGCATGCTGTCGTTAACGGTCGCCGCGAGTTCAATAAACCGGGCGTGAAAATCATACTCCCGGGCCTTGGCGAGCAGATAGTACGGATCGACCGGAATGCAGTGTCCGCCTACGCCCGGCCCCGGGTAGAACGCGACGAACCCGTACGGCTTCGTAGACGCGGCGTCGATCACGTCCCAGACGTCGAGGCCCATCCGATCGCAGAGCAGCGTGAGTTCGTTCACAAGCGCGATGTTGACGTTGCGGAAGACGTTCTCGTACACTTTGACCATCTCCGCGAGCGTCGGGGACGCCACGGGGACGACGCGCTCGACGATCTGGCCGTAGAATCGCGCCGCAAGGCGGGTGCACGCCGGTGTGAGACCGCCGACGACTTTGGGCACATCCCGAAACCGGTACGCGCGGTTGCCTGGATCGATCCGTTCCGGCGAGAAGGCCAGCGCGAAATCCACGCCGGCGGCCAGTCCGCTCCGCTCCAAGATGGGCTTGACGACCTCGACAGTCGTCCCCGGATACGTCGTGCTTTCGAGGATCACGAGCATCGCGGGACGCAGAGCCGGCACACAGGCGGTGACTGCTTCAACGATGTAGGACAGATCGGGATCCTTGGTTTTGGTCAGCGGCGTGGGCACGCAGATAACGACAACGTCCGCGCCCTGCAACGCCTCGTAGCCCGTCGACGCGAACAACCGCGACGCGCCCACCAGGGACCGGATCGCGTCATCGCCGACGTCCAAGTTGTAGGATCGCCCCTCGCCGAGCGCGGCGATCTTCGCGGCGTCCGTATCGACGCCGATGACGGTCAGGCCGGCCCTGGCGCACTCCACGGCCAGCGGCAGTCCTACGTAGCCCAGGCCGACCACGCCGACTCGCGCCGTCTTGGCGGCGATCCGCTCCTCCAACATCTGCTCCGGCGCACTAATCACTTCGTTCGTCCTCCGCAGAAAGTCTACGAGCGTGCGTCCCGAAATCGCTAACGACCGCCGAAGACGCCGAAATGGAGGAACGGTGCCCACCGCACCAGCACCTCGCCGAATGCCGGCAGGTGCAGCCCGGCGCGCCTGAGGAGCAGCGCCGCCACGAGGCCGGCCGCCCCGATCAGCACCGCCAGTCCCGTAGCGGCCATCGCCGGCGACAGTCCCGGCCGCTGCGGCTTGAGCTGGCGATCGTAGTAGTAATAGCTGTCAACCAGATCCGGGCGCATACGGGTCAACACCATCCCGAGCAAACTGGCGCCGACGCGGGTCAGTTGAGTCTTGGCCTGCAGCTCCAACCCGCGAGGCACCTGGCGGGCGTCGATGGCCAGGATAACCCCGGACATGAGCGGTGCCAGGTCCAGCGTCGCAGAGAAGATCGACGCCGGCGAGGTATCGAAAAGCACGACGTCCGCCCGCCCGTGCAGCGCCGTCAGCAGATCTCGCATGGCCGTTGAGCCAAAGCGTCCGTCGACCGCGCCTTCGTCCGCCGCGACCGTGCCGGCCGGCAGGACCTCGAGGTTCCGGACACCGGTGGGCACCAGGGCTTCGGCCAAGGTCGCGCGGGCGTTCAGCACGTCTGCGAGGCCGATGTCGTTCGGCACTCCAAAGCGTGAGTGCAGCACAGGCCGCTCCACCGCGGCATCGACGACGATCGTCCGGCGGCCTGCCCGCGCAAACGCACGTGCGGTGTTTGCGACCACCGTCGACGTCCCGACCCCCGGCTTCACGCCCGTGAACGCAAAGATCTCCGGTTTGTCGTGTTCGAGCGCGGTCAGGTTCACGCGCAGCATCCGATACGCCTCATTGAACGGAGGATTGTGCGACGGAATCGCGGCCAGGTTGGGAACGCCGAGGATCCCTTCCGCCCGCTGCGGCGTCTTTACGGTATTGTCGAGGTACTCCAACAGACCGGCCAAGCCGACGCCGAGGAGCAGCCCGAGCATCAGCGCGAACATCAGGACGAATCCCTCAGCCCGGAACGGGTTTGCCTGCGCCGACTGCGCACGATCGACCACACTCACGTTGGCCTGAGCCTGCGCCGCCTGCTCGCGCAGCCGGGCGTCGCTGACCTGCTGAGTCAACGATTGGATCATCCGGTCGAGGTCCCCGATGGCACGGGAATAGCCGGCCTGCTGCGCTTTCTTCTGGGCCACCACGGGAAGCTGGCGCGCAGTGGCGGCGATCACCTGCTGCCATGCGTCCCGCTTCGCTTCGAGCGCCATCTCGTCCGTCACCAAGTTGATGCGCGCCGCCGTCAGGGAATCGTACAACGCGTTGTGGACGATCTGCCGTGCGTTCTCGGCCTGAGTCAGCGCGGCGGCCAGCTGTGCCTTGAGCCCGTCGATCTGCTTCTTGAGCGCGATCACATGAGGGTGGCTCTCCGTATGATATGCGAGCTCGCCCGTGAGGGAGATCTCCGCGTTCAGCAACTGTGTTCGGATGCTCTCTGTCTGTGGGTTGGTCGTGAGCTCGCGCTCGGTTCGCGTCGGTCCCTGCTGTTGCAACTGGGCGTTCGTGGAGGTCAACCGGGCCTGCACCTCCCGGAGCGCCACGTCGTTGTCCTGCAACTGCGTCTGGAGGCTGGTGATCTGGACGAGCGCCGGCGACGAGAGGTCCGCCTGGTTCGCACGCTCGAAAGCCAGGAGCTGCGCCTGCAACGCCTGTTCCTGCGCCTGCGCCGTGGTGAGCTGACGTTCCACCAGTTCACGGGCGACGGTGAAGTCCCGCTGTCCGGCGTCCCGGTCGTCCTGTGCGACCGTGTCCGCCACCGCGTTGGCGAGCGCAATGGCCTCGCGCGGGGTCCGGCCGCTCACCGCGATGTGGATGAGCGGGTTGTCCTTGTCCTGCGCGGCGGCCAGCCGCAGGTGGAACCCATACACACTTTCGTTCATGTGGAGGTCTTGAATCACGCGCTCGGCAATGTCGGAGCTCCAGATGCGCCCGAGGACCGCCAACCCTCGGGTCTGCCCCGGCCCTTGGGTTTGGTGGGTCGAGAACGCGGCGCTGTCGGCCGACGGCACCAGCAGGATCGCCGTGGCGCTGTAGTCGTGGATGCCGGGCCGGTAAAAGGCCAGCCCGCCGAGGACGCCCGCGATCATCGCGGCAACGATGACCCACCGCCACCGTCGCAGAACCCGGTAATACTTCCAGACTTCCATCGCAGCCCGCCCCCTTCGTCCGTGCTACTTGAAGATCGTGATCAACGTCGCGAATCCGGTGAGCTGCGACACAACCTGGAGCCAGTTCGTTCCCTTCGGCGGTACGTACACAATGTCGCCGGGCAGCAACGGTACGTTCTGGGCCTGATCGCCGGCCTTGTAGAACTTGTTCAGATCGATATGAATGACGGTGGCCGCCTTCTTGGTGGTGTCCTGCCGGATCACGCCGACGTCCTTGATGATGGCGTTTGTGGTATTGCCGCCGGCGGTTGAGATGACGTCGACGACACGATCACCCGCCTTGAACGTGTAGTTGCCGGGATGGAGCACCTCGCCCATGACCTGCACGGTGTTCTTGGTCTCCGGCACGATGATCACGTCGCCGGGTTGCAGCGCCACGTTTGCGGACGTCTGCCCCTTCACGATCAGCGCATCGAGGTCGACGGGAATCGTCTGGTCCTTTCTGAGGATGAACGCCTGGGTCAGCGCGGCTCTCGACGTGGTCCCGCCCGCGGCCGCGATGAGGTCGGCGATGGTCCAGCCGCGTTCCATCGTATACGAACCCGTTTTTGTGACCTGACCGAGCGCGTACACGTAGTTTCTGGAGCTCACGGTCCGCAGCGCCACGGTGACCTGCGGCTTGACAATGTAGGGCTCAAGCGCCTTGGCGATCGTCGACGTCACCTGGTCGAGCGTCAGTCCCTCGACAGGGATGCTGCCGGCAAGCGGCAGCGCGATCTTCCCGTCGGGATCGACGGTGTAGGAACCGCTCAACGACGGCTCGTTGAGCACGGTGACGCTCATGGTGTCTCCCGGCGCCACCACGTATGCGTCGCCCAAGACCGGTGGTACGACCGCGGCCAGCAGCACGGCCGTCAGCATGGCTCCAAGCACTGCGCGCACTTCCCGGCGCCGTTTCATCGCCCGCCCTCCTATTCAGCCGACCAATTGTCGCTCGCCCGCTCCGCGAGAATCCACCACACTTCCCGGACCCCCGAGCGCGACGTCACGAGATACGTGCCGTTGATCCTCCACAATGACGACTGATAAATGAACGGCGTCCCGATCGCCCAATTGGACGGTGGGGTCTTCACCGATTCGACCTTGACGTGCACCGCCTTCATGATTGGCCCCCCCGAGACGGCCACGTCACACCGGCAGACGCCGCCGCACCAGCCCGTTTGTCAGGACGTAGGCGACGGCCTGGGTCCGGTTCTTCACGCCGATCTTGCCGAGGATCGAGTGGATGTGGCTTTTCACGGTCGAGGTGCTCAGAAAGAGCTTCTGCCCGATCTCCCGGTCGGTTGCGCCGCGGGTCACCTCAAGAAGGATTTCCAGCTCCCGCCCGGACAGCCCGCCGAGCTGCACGCCGTTCTCGTGGTTGTTACCGTTGTTGTTGTGGTTGTTGTGCTGAATGATGGTTTGCAGCCGCTCAATCAGCTGCCGGGCGACGTACGGGTCCATCAGGGTACGGCCGTGACACACGGCGTCGATCGCCCGGATGAGATCGTCGGGGCTGATGTCCTTCAACACGAAGCCCGTCGCCCCGGCCTCGAGGGCGCGCATCGCACGCTGATGGTCCGTATCCTCGGCCAACGCGATGATCTCGACCTCGGGGTGGTGCTGTTTGGTCAGACGAATCGCCTCGGCGGCATCGAGGCCCGGCATGTCGACGTCCAGCAGGATCACATCCGGCCGCAGCCGCGCCGCTAGCTCGGTGGCGTCAGCGGCGTTCGTCGCCTCGCCCACGAACTCGACGCCGTCGTGGTGCTCAAGAAGACTCTTGAGGCCCTGTCGCATCAGGGTTGTGTCGTCTACAATGAGCACCCTCACTCTGTCCATCGGTACCCCCCGCCGTCCGACGATATCGTTTGATCCCTTCGATTTGCTTTCGTGAGCATGCAGTTGGCCGCTGGACATGATCCCGCCCTTCGGCCCACCGGACATTTGACTGATGCAATTGATCTACCGGATCGTTCATTCGTACAGCGATCTGGTGTTCGCATGTGTACGGGCGGCGACGCCGTCGCGACACGTTCGCGCCGAATTGCCACCAGCCGGGGCCGCGCATCGACTGGACAGGGCAAATCCATCGCACGATGGGGGGACTATCAAAAGATCAACGCCTAAAGTAGGGCGCAGCAATAGACTGTACCAATCGCGGGAAACGGCGGGGGGCCGCGCGGGCGGCATGGATTTCGAGCCTTCGAAGGAACAGAAAGAACTGCGTGAAGCCGTGGTGCGTTTTGCGCGCCGCGAGCTCGCCGACGATGTCGCCGGGCGGGACGCTCGCGGGGAATTTTCGCGGATCCTGTGGCAGCGGTGTGCCTCGTTCGGCGTGCAGGGATTTCCGATTCCCGAGGACTACGGCGGAAGCGGTCTGGACCCGCTGTCGCTTGCGATTGCGCTGGAGGCGCTCGGGTACGCCTGCGCGGACAACGGTCTGCTGTTCTCTCTCGGCGCCCAGATGTGGAGCTGCCAGATGCCGATCCTTACATTCGGCCGGGAGGATCAGAAGCGGCGATTCCTGCCGGGGCTATGCGACGGATCCCTCATCGGCGTGCAGGCGATGACGGAACCCGCATCCGGCTCAGATGCGTTCGGGCTCACGACGCGGGCGGAGCGGACCACCGGGGGCTACGTCCTGAACGGCACGAAGACATTCATCACCAACGCCCCGGTCGCGGACGTCTTCGTCGTGTTCGCCCGCACCGGCGGCGAGGGATTCTGGGGCGTCTCCGCGTTCCTCGTCGAGCGCAATACCCCGGGCCTTTCGGTCAGCCGCGAGATACACAAGATGGGTTTGCGGACCTCTCCGATGGGAGAGGTCGTGTGCGAGGACTGCGAGGTGCCGGAGGACACCCTCCTAGGCCCGCTCGGAGGGGGCTTGACCGTCTTCAACTCATCGATGGAGTGGGAGCGCGGGTACATCCTGGCATGCGCGATCGGCACGATGCAGCGGCAGCTCGAACGCTGCATCCGCTACGCCAAGGAGCGCCGACAGTTCGGCCAGCCGATCGGCAAGTTTCAGGCTGTGTCCCACCGGCTGGTGGACATGCAGGTGCGACTCGAGACCTCCCGGCTGTTGCTCTACAAATTGGGATGGCTGCGCGCGGCCGGCCAGAACACGTCGGCGGCATCGGCCACGGCCAAACTCCACGTCAGCGAAGCGTTCCTTGCGTCAAGCCTCGACGCCGTGCAGGTCCACGGAGGCTACGGCTACACGGAAGAGTACGAACTGGAGCGGGACGTCCGGGACGCCGTCGGAGGCCGTCTCTACTCCGGGACCTCGGACATTCAAAAGAACATCATCGCGGGAAGGTTGGGCTTATGAGACCGTACCTCTTGTCGCATCTCGTGCCGGAGGCCGCGTGCCGCCGCCCCGACCACACGGCGGTTCGCGATGCGAACGGTTCCATCTCGTACGGTGAGCTCGACCGCCGGACCAACCGGCTGGCGCGGGTGTTAAGGGATGCCGGCGTACGACCAGGGGCCCGAGTGGGATTGTTCCTGTCCAAGTCGGTGGACGCCATCACGGGTGTTTACGGCATCCTCAAAGCCGGCGCCGCCTACGTCCCGCTCGATCCTCTTGCGCCCGCCGCGCGGCTTGCCTACATCGCGCGGAACTGTGATATCCACTGCCTCGTGACCGGCCGCGAAAAATCGGACGCCTGGGACGAATTGCGGCGGGCCGGGGCGCCGGTCGACCGTTTCGTCGTCCTGGATGGCAGGGAACGTGATCTGCCCCCGCCGCCCGCCGGGACGGCGCATCTGGCGCGGGAGGCCCTTGAGGCCTCGCCGGACCAAGCATTCCCGCTGCCCGGAATTTCGCGGGATCTCGCGTACATTCTGTACACTTCCGGGTCGACCGGACAGCCCAAGGGGGTCATGCTCTCGCACCAGAACGCGTTGGCCTTCGTCGAGTGGTGTCGTGACTACTTCCGGCCCCGTCCCACCGATGTGCTCTCCAACCACGCGCCGCTCCACTTCGACCTGACGATCCTAGACATCTACCTCGCGGCCATGGCGTCCTCAACGCTCGTCGTCGTTGCCCCCGAGACGTCGGTCTTCCCGGCGCAGCTGGCCGAGCTTATCGAGCGGGAGCGCATAACAATCTGGTATTCCGTGCCGTCGATCCTGACGCTGCTCCTGCTCCACGGCCGCCTCAGGGCGGGCCGGCTCCCGTCCCTGCGCCACGTGATCTTCGCAGGCGAGGTGTTCCCGACCAAGCACCTCCGGCGCCTCATGGCGCTCCTGCCGCACGCCGAATTCACGAATCTCTACGGTCCGACGGAGACCAACGTCTGCACCTACTACCGGGTGCCCCCCCTGCCGGAGGATCAAACGGCCCCTATTCCGATCGGGCGCGCTATCGCCAACGTCGAGGTCTTTGCCGTCAACGACGATGGGCGGCGGGCCGCGCGGGGCGAGGTCGGCGAACTGCACGTCCGGGGCGATACCGTGGCCTACGGGTACTGGGGGAACGCGGAGGGCACGGCGCGCGCCTTCATCGAGCATCCGTTTGGTGCCACCGCGGAGCGCGTGTACCGCACCGGCGACCTCGTGCAGGAGACGCCCGACGGCGATTTCCTGTTCCTGGGCCGCCGCGACCACCAGATCAAGAGCCGCGGCTACCGCATCGAGATCGGCGACATTGAAGCCGCCCTGCACAGCCACCCGCAGGTTGCGGCGTGCGCGGTCATCGCCGTGCCCGATGACGTGGTCGGCAGTCGGCTCAAGGCGTTCGTCGTGCCGCAGCAGGGGCCACTCACGGACGGCGAACTGGCCCGCTTTAGCGCGACCCTGCTGCCCAAGTACATGGTCCCCGAGTCGTTCACGTTCCTTGAAACCCTGCCGCAGACGTCGACCGGCAAAGTCGATCGCGGGGCCCTGGCGGCCGCGTTGAAGGCCACGGAAGCGACCCGGCCGGCCGCCCCAGCCACTCCGGCGTGATTACGGATCAGCACCTCCTCGAAGCGGGAGACCCCGTCGCACACCCGGCGCGGGTGGCCACCCGCATCGACGCTGTGTCAGGCGTGCGCGAAGACGCGATGTTCGTGCGGCGCGGCGGTCATGACCTCTTCTGCGTACTCTACCGACCGCTCGGCTCGGTACGACGGACCGTCATCATCTGCCGCTCGTTTCTCGGAGAGGCGGAGATGCTGTATCGTTTCGAAGTCGGCGCGGCGCGCGCGTTTGCGGCCATGGGGTACGCGGCAGTCCGCGTCCACTACCGGGGGACCGGGCACAGCCACGGCGACCGCAGCACCGCAACCGTGAACGACATGGCCGACGACGTCAAGACCGCCGCCAATGTCGCGGCCAAGATGACGCAATCCGAATCGCTGGCATTCATCGGGATTCGGGCGGGTACGCTCGTCGCTGCGACGGCCGTCGCCGAAAGTGCAGGGATTCCTCTCGCCCTGTGGGAGCCGGTGGCGGACGGCGCCCGATACGTTCCGGCGTTCGTCCGCGCGCAGAACGCCCTTGTGCTGGCGACCGAGGGCAGTCAGCGGAAGACCATCGCCCAAGTGCGGCAAGAAATCGAGACGAAGGGCTGCGCCGACGCCCTCGGATTTCCCATTCACCGTGCGCTCTACGAAAGCCTGGCCGCGTGCCGGTTGCGGGAGATACTTGCATGTGCGGCGCGCCCGGTCTTGCTGGTTCAAGTGGGGATGCGGGACGAATGGAAGGCGGAGCACGCAACGCTCGGCAACGCGCTCGCCGCCGCGGGGTCACGGGTCGAGCGCGCGTTGATCACCGGCGAAAATCCCGCCAACTGGTTCGTGCTTCCCGACGTGCACTCCAGCGGCGTCCTGTTGGAGAGCACCGCGCGGTGGCTCGAAGGTCTCCGGGACAACCCATGATGCAGACGACGGACACGCCGCGCGTAGGTCCCGAGATCGAGAAGTCGCACGATACACCGGTGTGGGTCCAGTCCGGACCTGAAGCGCTGCTCGGTATACTGACGGCTCCGGCGGGGCCGCGCCGATGCCTCACTGCGGTGCTGGTCTTCCCGCGTGTGGAGAAGAACGGGTTGCACGTCGCGCTCGCCCGCAGCCTGGGGAATGCCGGGTTTAATGTGTTCCGATACGACATGCGAGGTTCCGGAGAGAGCACCGGAACCGAGCCCGAGCTAAATTTCGGCAGGCTCCATACCGACGATGTGATGGCGGTCGTAGCCGAACTGCGGCGCCGCGGGATGGACCGGGTCGTCCTCATCGGAAAGTGTTTTGGCGCGCGCACGGTGCTGGCCGCCGCCGGGCAACTGGCCGGACTCAAAGGTGTGGCGCTGATCTCCACAAACCTGCTCCCGCCGGGCATGGGCACCTACGATCGGAATTACTTCCTGCCCAATCCGGGAATGCTGGTGGGCTTGTTCGATGGGCGCCGGCGGCACGCTGTTCTTCGGGCGCTGTGGGCCTGGGCGAGGAGTACGGGACGGCGGATGAGATGGCCGTTTCCCGGCCTTCACCCGGTGTTGCTCATGCACGTGCGTAACGCGATCCGAGCCCGGGTACCGCTGCTCTTCCTGTACGGCACCGACGACAGATTCTATGTAAAATTTTCGCGGGCGATGAGGGGGCCGCTCGGGAAGCTGCTGGAACGAGGCGGCGACCGGGCGCAGGTACAAGTGCTCGAAGGCGGAGTGTATGACCCGACGACCCTGGCGGTCCAGCAGCGAATTGTCGCGTGCCTACGAAGCTGGGTGGAACACGTTATGCCCGCGGACTCGGAGGACTGATTGATGCCCATAGGAACCCTGACGTATCCCGTCCGCACAGCGACGCGCATCGATGAGACCAACCACGTACGCGAGGACGCGATGTTCGTCAGGCGCGACGGCAGCGACCTCTTTTGCGTGCTCTACAGGCCCCAAACCCCCGCGCGTCGGACCGTCGTCTTATGCCCTTCCTTCTCCAAAGAGGCCGGTATGCTGTACCGTCTCGAAGTGGACGCGGCGCGCGCATTCGCGGTTCGCGGGTACGCCGCGGTGCGGGTCCACTATCGGGGGACAGGCCACAGCGGCGGTGACCGCGAGACGGCCACATTGCGCAACTGGGCTGACGATGCCAAAGCTGCCGCCGATATCGCGACGGAGTTGACGCAATCCGGATCGCTCGCATTTTGCGGCATCCGGGCGGGCGCCTTGGTGGCCGGCCTGGCCGTCGCGGGGGATACCGCGATTCCGGTTGCCCTTTGGGAACCGGTGTCGGACGGCCGTCGATACTTTCCGGCGTTTGTACGTGCGCAGAATGTCTTCACCCTCGCCACACAGGGTAGGCTGACGAAGACCCTCGACCAGGTGCGCCTGGAGATCGAGACGGACGGCTACGCCGACGTACTGGGGTTCCCGGTTTACCGCGCACTCTATGAGAGTCTCGCCGCGTGTCGCCTGTGGGAGAACCTTGCCAGCGAAGCGCGCTCGATTCTACTCGTTCAGGTGGGTGTGCGGAATGAATGGAAGGCGGAGCATGTTGCGCTCGGTGACGTGCTTGCCGCCGCCGGGTCGCGCGTCGAGCGCGTGATGATCACAGGCGAAGATCCCTCCAAGTGGTTCGTGATAGCCGGTGCACAGTCGAGCGCCAGATTGATCGAAACCACCCTGGGCTGGCTCGGGCGACTGGAGGGCGCACGATGACGGCGCCCGTGGGTACGCCCCGCGTCCACGATAACATCGAAGCGCCGTACGATACGCCGCTGTGGGTCCGGGCTGGGTCGGAAATGCTCTTTGGCGTACTCACTACCCCGGCGGGCCCGCCGCGTCAACAGGCGGTCGTGTTGGTGGCCCCGCACTTCGCCGGTGCCGCGGGGGGCGCGCTGGAGAAAAACTACTTCAACGTCGCGCTTGCCCGCTCCCTGGCGAAGGCAGGCTTCCGCGTGTTTCGGTACGATATGCGAGGAACCGGAGACAGCACCGGGATGGAACGTGAGTTCAATCTTGGACGGCTCCACACCGATGGGTTGTTCGCCGTCGTCGCGGAACTTAGGCGCCGCGGCATGGACAAGCTGGTCCTAATCGGTAAGTGTGGTGGCGCCCGCACCGTGGCGGCCGCCGCACGGCGGGTACCAGGACTCCAAGGCGCAGTGCTCATATCCATGCCGCTGCTGCCTCCCGGCATGGGCACTCACGACCTAAACCATGACCGTATCCGACCCAGCGTTGGAATGTTGCTGGGCTTGCTCGACGGACGCCGACGACTCGCTGTTCTTCGAGCGCTGTGGGCGTGGTTGAGGGGCACCGGTCGCCGGATGCGGTGGCCATTTCCAAGGGTGCACCCGACCATACTCAGGCAGGTGGGTGACTTGATTCGAGCCCGAGTACCGCTGCTATTGCTCTGGGGCAACAACGACGGGGACTACGCGAATTTCGTGCGCGCGACGAAGGGTGCGCTCGGAACGGTGCTTGCGCAAGGCAGGGCCTGCGTGCAAATGCGAGTGCTCGACGGCAACGTGCACGAGTGGACGAGCCTGCGGATACAGCAGCAAACGGTTGCCTGCCTCGAGAAGTGGATGGAGCACGCGGCCTCGGGGCGCCGGCGATAAGTGACAGCCGTCACGTATATCCGAGAACGGATCGATCGCCTGTAGACTCACGAAGGAGGCACGCGATGTCCCATATCGATAGCGTTCGGGACTTCATCATTCAGGAACTGCACTGGGGGGGCGACGTAGGCGCCCTGACCGAAGACTATCCGCTGATCGCCAATCACGTCATCGACTCGATGGGGCTGCTGATGCTGATTTCCTTCCTCGAGGATGAGCTTGGCGTGGACATCGCGGATGACGAACTGGTGCCGAGCAATTTCGCGACGTTGAAGAGTATTACGTCGATGATCGACCGAAAGCGCGCGGCGAAGAGTCCGACGTCCTAGCGCGCATCGTACGTGTGACGCGCGCGCAATCCTGCTCCTCGTCGCAGGGCCGCAGGTTCATGCTATTGTGAGGGTTTAGCCGGTGCGTAGGACTCAACCGCGGGCAGCGCGTTGAGCTTGGACCACCGCACGACAACCGACACCGTCGGTAGGGCCACCGCAAGCCCGGCCCACGGCCCCAGTCCGACGAGCGCGACCGCGCACCCCCCGAAGACCGCAGAGGCTACGTAGAGTTGCGTCGCGGCCACCGGGACGGGAAGGCCCATGGCCATGAGCCGATGGGGCAGGTGATCCTTGCCGGTGGAGGTTATGAGTTCGGACGGATTCCGCAACCCTCGCCGATACCGCTGCGCATGGACGAGGAGAAAATCCACCGTCGGGATACCGAGGACCAAGGCCACAGCCGTCCAAGGCACCGGAGATGTCCCGGGTGCTATGATGGCCGCACCCAGCCCCGCGAGCAGAAACCCCAGCATCAGGCTGCCGCTGTCGCCGAGGAAGATCCGCGCCGGGTAAAAATTGTGACGTAGGAATCCGAGCGCGGCGCCGGTCACCGCGGCGGCCCCGGTCGCGACTCCCGGGCGATGCGCGAGCAGGGCCAACAGCATAAGAGCCAGTGCACCGACCGCCGCAGCGCCGGCCGCCGCGCCGTCGATGCAATCGAGGCAGTTCATCGCATTGGCGACTCCCACGATCCAGAGCACCGCGAGGATTTCCCCGGCATACGGCCAGGGGAGGTTGACGCGAAAGTGGCTCAACCACGTGACGACGATGACGACGACGGCTTCCAGCACCAGTTTCGAGATCCCCAAATCTCGTATATCGTCGACGAAGCCGATGAGGCCGAATGCGCCCGCGCCCGCAAGCAGCAGGGTGATTTGGGCGGGGATCGTGGCCCGAAGGAACAGCAGAGTGGCCACCGCAAGCGCAACGTACACGGCCACTCCCCCGAGCCGAGGCATGGGCCGGAGGTGAACCTTGCGGGCGGACGGGTAGTCTACCGCGCCGATCCAGAATGCCAGCCGCCCGCACGCCGGTGTCAAGACGACCGACAGAACCATTGCCGTGAAAAAAGCCAGAACGAGGTCCATCGCGCTCCTGTGCGATGCGATCGATTGCACGGCGTCCTGACGGTAGTATACGGACGGCCATCCCGCGACATGATCGAGCAAACGGTGGATTCGATACACAACGTGCGATGAGGAAACTCGTCCGCGACTATCGTAGAGCGAGTGATTCAATCCTGCGATTGATTCGCTCCGAGGGGGTCGCGGCGGTTGCGGCCGCGAGATATCAGTGCGCCCGGAACCACGGACTATAGGGACTCTGCAAATAATACCGCTGCAGCATCCGTGCCACTTTCGCGACACCGTGTGGCGATGGGTGTATGCCGTCGCGGGGATCGAAGTCGTCGGCCGCCCAGGTGATCCCGGACTCCGCGCAATTGCGGCACGGCGTGTTGCCGGCAGCCCACCAATACGGGCCCCACGCGATCCACGGCGCCTCGCCGTTGCGATAATCGAGATCGCCGGCAACCGGATCGATCCGACCAGTCGCGACCTGGCGGATCTGTGAGTCGACCAGCCACTTCGTGGCGAAGCCTGTCTCGTAGGCGTACGGCTCGGGATTAAGGGTCGTGGTCGCATAGCCACCATAGATCCGCGCATGTACAAACAGTTGCTTCACGTTAGGGAAGACGCTCTTCAGGAAACGAGCCATCATGCCCGTATATCGCTCATAGTTGCACGCATCAGGTGATCCCTGCACTGCCGGGTTGGAGGCATTGAGAGCGCCGGCAACCCGACAAACCATGCCCGGGGACATCGGCGGCCAATTGTCCGATCTGATCGGGTCGGCGTTTTTCCACAGCACGACCTCGACCTGCTTCGCCGCTATCCCCCACAGCGGAAGCCGCTGGGTGAGACACAGCGTATATGCCCCGGGGTTTCTATGATTGTCGACCCAGTTGTAGGCAACCAGACCGGCAAAAGCACAATCGGCCAGAACCAGCGTCGTGTGATTGACCTCGGGATTGGAGCGCGCCAGCGGGAGAAAAGAGTCCGGGGTGCACTGGCTCAAATCCCTGAACTGCTCCCGGCACCACTCCATAGTCCAATTGCTCATTCCCAGTGCCACGACGCCGATCTTGCCGGACGGCGATGGCCGGCCGTCGGCGTCCAGGGGCACGATCTGGGATGCGATCCTCCTCCCGTCGGCGTCGTGCTGCGCGGGGACGTCGTTGCTGCTGCGACCTGTCGCCGGATCGGTGTACAGCAATCCTTCGAACCGACGAAGATAGCGTTCGTTCGGGGCAAAGTCAACGAGCGGCGTTGCCCGAAACGGCGCGTCCGACGGATGGGCGGAGCCGAGCGGCAGCGCTATGGTGACACCAAGCAGAAGGGCGAAGGCAAGGTTGCGAATGAGCCGCATGGCCTGATACTTCGAAGTAGTCGCCGGGTGGCCCTCGGCCGGTCGCCGCGAACGCTTGTTTGGCGCCGTCGGCATATCATCGATTGTCATCTGGGGTTGGCTGCTGGTTCCATCCAACGATGGTATGTGCCGTTGCGGCGGGCGGGTACTCTGTGGAGGACCATTGGACAGGTCTGCGCGTCCGTACGGGGTGGTCGACGGAGACCGCGTTGTTGAGGAGGTTCGACTGATGAAGCGGGATGTCGTCATCGTTGGCGGGGGACCGGCCGGAGCGGCCACCGCGATGTTCCTCCTCCGGCAGGGTATCACTCCGCTGATCGTCGAGGCCGAGACGTTTCCCCGGTATCACATTGGCGAATCGTTGACGGGGGAAGGCGGGCAGGTCATCCGGCGGCTCGGCCTCGAGCCGAAAATGACCGAGCGCGCGTGGCCGGTGAAGTACGGCGTCAAGGTCTACGGACCTACCGCCCGGACCTCGTGGTTTGTACCGGTGACGGCCCGGGACGAGAACTGGCGGCTCCAAGACAGCTTCACGTGGTCGGTCCGGCGCAGCGAGTTCGACGCGATGATGTTCAGCGAGGCGCGGCGGCGCGGCGCCGAGTTCCTGCCCGGCAAGGCGATCAGGCCCCTCGTGCATGACGACGGCTCGGTGCACGGCGTGCGGGTACAGGCCGGTGGCGGCGGCACGCTCGACATCGAATCCGAGTTGCTGCTCGACTGCTCCGGCCAAGCCACCTTCCTCGCAAACCACAGAGCGACCGGCCCAAAGTACCTGGGCGCATACGATCGGCAGGTCGCGTTCTTCTCCCAGGTGACGGGAGCGATTCGGGACTCCGGGGAGGCGAGAGACGAAAAGCCCGGCAACACGGTCATCCTGTACCAGCAGAAGTTTCACTGGGCCTGGTTTATCCCGATCGACGGCGAGGTCACAAGCGTCGGAATTGTCTGCCCGTCCGCCTACTTCCTCGACCGAAAGGAGAGCAAGCAGGATTTCCTGCTCCGCGAGATTCGTGAGCTCAATCCCGAGTTGGCGAGGCGGATTCCCGAGGCCCATCTGGTCGAGGACGTCCACGTCATTCCCAACTACTCGTACCAGGTCCGCGGGTTTTCCGGAAAGGGTTTCCTTTGCATCGGAGATGCGCACCGCTTCATCGACCCGATCTTTTCGTTCGGCGTGACGGTCGCGATGCGGGAAGCTGAGTTCATCGCACCACTCGTGCGCGCGTACCTCGGGAACGCGCGCACAGACAACGGCAATCCGTTTGCAGGCTACCAGCTGTCGAGCGAACGCGGCATCGACGTTCTCGAAGACATGATCGACCTGTTCTGGGAACAGCCGTTTACGTTCGCGGCATGCGTGCACCGTCGCTACACGGATCTGCTCACGGACGTGTTCGCGGGCCGGCTGTACGAACATCAACCGTCCGCCGGCACCCTCGCGTTCCGCAAACTGCTCAACCGCACCGAGGAACGCGAGCGTTCCTACGCGGACGGAGATACCTATTCCATTCCGATCGGGTCCCGCTACCATCCCGAGCGGGCGCCCTTGTGGCAAGTCAGGGGCGCGGACGTCGCAACCACCGAACACTGGCTCGCCTAGCGCCAAGACCCCGGGTCAACCGCCGCGGAAACGAGCGTGTCGCTCGTCGCCTCGTTACGGCGCGTCTTCCGCGACGGCCGCCGCGCGCGCCCGGCCCATCGCCGCGGCGGGGTGATCCCCTGCATCGTCCGCGTCGCCGCGCGCGCCGGTGCGCAGGACCCGTTCCAGCTCGTCGAGGCCCACCAGCAGTTCCCGCGGACTTGATCCCTGGGACGGCCCGACGATGCCCTTCTCCTCCATCTGGTCGACGAGACGCGCCGCCCGCACATACCCGATGCGCATCTTGCGCTGGAGCAGCGACACCGACGCGTAGCCCGCCCGCACCACGAGCCGCGCCGCGTCGGCGAGCAGCGCGTCGGCGTTGCCGGCGGAGTCCTCCCCCGCCCCGTCGGCCGTCGCGTGGAGCAGCGCGTCGACGTAGGCGGGCTCGCCCTGCGTCCGCCAGAACTGCACGAGCCGCTCCGTCTCCGCGTCGCTGATGAACGCGCCCTGCACCCGCGTCGGCCGGCTCGCCCCGAGCGGCGAGAAGAGCATGTCGCCCCGGCCGAGCAGCTTCTCGGCGCCGGGGTGGTCGAGGATCGTCCGGCTGTCGACCTGCGACGACACCGAAAACGCGATGCGCGACGGGATGTTGGCTTTGATGAGCCCGGTGATGACGTCGACGGAGGGCCGCTGCGTCGCGACGAGCAGGTGAATGCCGGTCGCGCGGGTCATCTGCGCGAGGCGGCAGATGATCTCTTCGAAATCGGCCGGCGCGACCATCATCAGATCCGCGAGCTCGTCGATGATGATGAGGATAAACGCCAGCGGACGGTCCGGGTGGCTGGCGTTGAACGCCTGAATGTTCCGGACGCCGTCCTTCGCGAACATCTCATAGCGGCTCTCCATCTCCTGGATCGCCCAGCGGAGCTTCGCGGCCGCTTCCCGGGCGCCCGTCACCACCGGACTCAACAGGTGGGGGATGCCGTTGTAGTTGGTCAGCTCGACGCGCTTCGGATCGATCATGAGAAACCGCGCCTGCTCGGGCGTGGCGCGAAAGAGAATGCTCGCGATCATGGAGTTGAGGGCGACGCTTTTCCCGGCGCCCGTCGCCCCGGCGATCAAGAGATGCGGCATCTGGACCAGGTCCGCGACGATCGGCATCCCGGCGATCCCCTTCCCGACCCCGACGGCGAGCGGCGAGGGCGCGCGTACGAATTCGTCGCTCGCGAGAATCTCGCGCAGGTGCACGAGGCTCGGGCGCTCGTTGGGCAGCTCGACGCCGATCGCCGACTTGCCGGGGATCGGCGCCTCGAGCCGCACGCTGCTCGCCGCCAGCGACAGCGCGATGTCGTTTTGCAAACTTGTGATCTTCTGGACCTTGACGCCGGGCGCCGGCTGAAGCTCGTACCGGGTCACGACCGGTCCGGTTTCCCACCGGATCACCTTCGCCTCGACGCCGAAGCTCGCGAGCGTTCGCTCGAGGTTCCGGGCCACCTCTTCGGGGTCCACTTTGCCGGCCTTGGCCTTCGCGGCAAACGCGTCGAGCAGCGACAGGTCGGGCACCACGTACGCGCGGCGCGGCTCGACCGGGAACGGCAGGGCCTCCTGCGCGACGTTGGAGCGGCGCCGCTTCGGGCGCTTGGAGGCGGCGGGCGTCTCCGGCGCCCCCCCGGCCTCGGCGCTCGACGGTGAGCCGGCAACCGCCGACTCATCCGCGGCGGCCGGTTCCGCGCCCGGCTCATGAGACTCCGCACCCGGGGCCTCGGCTTCCGCCTCCAATTCCAGCAAGGCCGAAGGTGGCGCCTCCGGCCGTGTTGCCGCGGACGCCTCGCTCACCGTGACGGCATGCGTGACGGAGGCGCGGGGCACAAGCGGGGACGCCGTGGACTCGCGGGCCTCCCGGACCCGATCCCGAACGCGCCGGACGACCGTGGACGCCGCCGTCGCCGCCCACACGGCAGCCCGGCCGACGACCGGAGCGACGGCGGCAACGGCCTGCCACAGCAGCCGGCCGGCGGTGCGCAGGCCGGCCAGGGTCACAAGCACCAGCCACACGGCCGCCCGGCCGAGCCACATCAGCGCGCCGCCACACCAGGCCGCGGCCGTCCGGCACGCGCGGGCGGCGGCCTGGCCCGTGGCGAGAAACACCGTCAGACAGAGTCGCCCGAGTTCGTCGAGCGAGACGCCCCACAGCAGCACGAGCGCCGCCGCGGCGCCGCCGACCGTCGCGACCCACAGGCCGGGTTCGCCGGTAAGGCGGCGGAGCGCCACCGAGAGGATCGCGCCGACGTAGCCGCCGCCTTTCCGGCCGGAAGCCGCGACCAGTTCTCGCCCGGCAGGGTACCGCAGATGCAGCGCGACGAGCGCCACGACGTACCCGGCGAGCAGCCCCCACACGCGGGCGCCCAAGGCAAAATTCCGGCGGACCACGATGATGAGACCGATGAGCAGGCAGAGGAACGGCAGGAACCAGATTCCAAACCCGAACGCCTGACCGGCGCGCGCGGCCACGAACCGCGGAGCGAGCGCGCTCTGGTGCGGGAAGAGACTGACCGCGACGAGGAACGCAAGCGCGATGAGCGCCGCGCCTACCGCCCTCGTGTATCCGGAGTGGGACGCCTTGTGCTTCGGCACTGGCGGCCTCCTAGGCTGCGATGAATGCGACGACGAGCGTTCGACGACGGGTGCTACACTTCAACCAGCATCGGCAGGATCATCGGCTGCCGGCGCGTCCGCTCAAACAGGTACCGTCCCAGAGCCTCCCGTATCGCCGACCTGACGGCCGCCCACTCCGTGGTGCCGCGCTCGTGGCACCGGGCGACCACCTCCACAATCTGCTTCTTGCACTCCTCGATCAAATCGCCGGACTCACGCATATAGACGAAGCCACGCGACACGATGTCCGGCGGCATGAGCAGCTCGCCGGTCTGCCGCTCGATCACCACGAGCGCGATCAGGACCCCGTCCTTCGCCAGCTGACGCCGGTCCCGCAGCACGATCGGGCCGACCCCGCCGAGACCGTCCACCAGCACCGACCCGGCCTCGATCGACCCCGTACGAACCAGCCGGTCCGCCGAGGCGGCGATGACCTGCCCATTCTCCGCTACCAGGCTGCGTTCCTCCGGTATTCCGACGGACGCCGCCAGGCGGCGGTTATGGACCAGGTGGCGGTACTCGCCGTGCACGGGAAGAAAATACCGCGGGCGGAGTAGCGTCAGCATCAACTTCAACTCTTCCTGGCAGGCGTGCCCGGAGGCGTGCACCGGGCCGCCGTGCAGCACCTCGGCGCCCTGGCGGTACAGCTGGTCGATCGTCCGCGCGACCATGCCTTCGTTGCCGGGGATGGGCGTCGCAGACAGGATGACCGTGTCGCCGGCCTTGATCGCGACGGCGCGGTGCTGCCCCGTGGCCATCCGGCTCAGCGCCGACATCGGTTCGCCCTGGCTGCCGGTCGTCAGGATCATCACGTGCGCGTCCGCGAGCCCCTTCAGCTGGTCGACCGGCACCACGGCGCCGCGCGGGATCCGGAGAATGCCCAGGTCGGCGGCGATCTGCACCGTATCGACCATGCTGCGCCCGACCACCGCCACCTTGCGCCCGTGGCGAGCGGCCGTGTCCAACGCCTGCCGCAGCCGGTGCACGTTGCTCGCGAAGGTCGTCAGTAAGACCCGGCCCTGCGCCCGTGCCACGATCTCGTCCATCGCCGTACCGACCACCCGCTCGGACGGCGCGTACCCCGGCCGATCGACGTTGGTCGAATCCATCAACAGCAGGTGGACGCCTTGCTCCCCGATCTCTGCCAGACGCGCAAAATCGGTCGGGGGCTCGCCGATCGGCGTCTGGTCGAACTTGAAATCCGCGCTGGACACGAGCGTGCCGGCCTGGGTGCGCACGACGACCGCGCACGCCTGCGGGATGCTGTGGTTGACGTGGACCAGCTCGACTTCGAAGGGTCCCACCCGGAACGGCCGGCGTGTCTCGCAGACGACCTCCTGCATCGCCGGCGTATCCGGCGTCTCTTCCACACGGCGGCGCGCGAGCCCGAGTGTCAGCGGCATCCCGTAGACCGGGACGGGCGCCGCGCGCAGGAGATACGGGAGGCTTCCGACGTGATCCTCGTGGCCGTGCGTCAGCACGACGCCGTGGATCGTCCCGGCCTGCTCGAACGCGCGGTAGTCCGGGATCACGAAGTCGATGCCCAGATCCTCCTCGTCCGGGAACATCAACCCGGCGTCGATGACGAGACAATCGCTGCCGACCCGCACGACGGTGCAGTTCTTGCCGATCTCGCCGAGCCCGCCGAGCGGGATCACTTCGAGCACAGGACCGCCCGGGGCGCGGCGCTGTGGCCCGCGCGGCGCCGGGCCCGGCGCGGCCTTCGCACGGCTGCCGTCGGGGCGCGCAGACGCGCGGCCCTCGCGGGGCTGCGTCTGCCGGGATACGGGCGCTGCCGCCGGAGGCGACGCGGGGGACGGACGCTGGGGAACGGGACCACGCTCGCCCGGTGCCCGCCCCCGACGGCGGCGGCGGCGCGAGGTGCCTGGTTGCGAAGCCGTGTCGGGGCGCCGTTCGCCCCTCACTCCACCCTGCGGCTCTGAAGTCACGCTCACCTCATTCGTCGCGCGCGTGGCGTTACCCCGCGCAGACCCGGCCGGGATCGACCGTTTGACACGACCCCGTCTCCAACGATAGGGTACGATCAGTGGTCCGGAGGGCGTGCGTGGTGGCGATCGTCGCGGGACTGCTCGGGCTGTGCCCTCGAGCGGGTACCGGCGCCGCGCACCCTCAAGTCGCGATCGTCTTCGAGCACGCCGGCGCGAGCCTGGACGACCTCAAAACGATCTACGCGATGCGCCGGCCGTTTGGGCTCGGCATTTTTCCCCACCAGCGCTATTCCGCGCAGATCGTGCGTGACGCGGCCGCACACGGCCTCACGCCGATGCTGCACCTGCCGTTGGAGTCGATCAACGCGGCCGATGTGGGCCCCGTCGGCGGCATCGTCTGGGTGCGCATGACCGACGCAGAGATCGCCCGCACGGTCGCCGGGGATCTCGATTCCGTGCCGGGTGTCGCCGGCGTCAGCAGCCACGCCGGCTCGCGCGCGACGGCCGACCGCCGCGTCATGACCGCGGTAATGAAAGCTCTCAAGGCGCGCGGCCTGTGGTTCCAGGAGAACCGGACGACCCCGCGCTCGGTCGCTCTCGACGTTGCGCGGGCCGCCGGCATGAAAACGGTACTGGTCACAACGTACCTCGATGATCCTCCCACCGATATGGATGCCAAAGTTCGGGCACTGCTGCGAACCGCCGTTCGTCAGGGCTGGGCGATCGCCGGCGCGCACATCACGACCGGGGCGCCCGAAATCGTGGCGCGCCACCTCGCCGAGTTTGACGACGCCGGCGTCGTCTTTGTGCCGATCACCCGGTTCGTCGCCGCGGCCCACCCCTAGGACGAGGACCCGCCCGCGCGCCGATCCGCGGCGAGCGCCCGGAGCGCCGCGACGTCCCGGAATAGCAGCGGCCGTACCCCCGGATTGTGCAGGGCATACGAGGGATGATAGAGCGGCAGAATGGTGCAGATGTCGTGGGCCTGGGGGCGCCCGTGGCAGTCCCCGATTGCGGCGGCCGGCAGAAACGCGGCCAGGGCGTGCCGGCCGAGCGTGACGATCACGCGGGGACGAAGGATCTCGATCTGCTCCAGCAGCCAGGAGCGGCACGCGCCGATCTCGCCCGATAGCGGCGGCCGGTCGCGCCTCGGCGTGCCGGGTGTGGCCGCCCGGTGCTTGACGACGTTCGTGATGTAGACATCCTCGCGCCGCAGGCCGGCGTGCGCGAGCAGCTGCTCAAGGAGACGCCCCGCGCGCCCCACAAACGGCCGGCCGCTGAGATCCTCCTGGCGGCCGGGACCCTCGCCGGCCACCATCACCGCGGCGTTGGGATTTCCTTCGCCGGCCACGGCGTGGGTCGCGCCCCGCCACAGCGGACAGCGGCGGCACCGCGCGACGCCGCGCCGGAGCGCCGCGAGCCGTTGTTCCCTGCTCCCCGGGTCCACGCCCACATCATAACCGGAGCGGCGCGGGAAGAAAACGAAGAGGGCGGCCCCAGCGGAGGCCGCCCTTCCTCGATCAGAACGCGCCGAGGTCTGCGATCGCCTAGTAGCTCAAACGATGGGCCATCGGCTAGTTGACGAAAGCGACCCGCATCTGCTGCAGAAACCGGCTGCGCGTATTCGCGTCGCGGATCCGCAGCGCGTCCTCATCGCTCACGACCACGTCGGTCTTGAAGTTCGAGAGCACCGGTCCGCTGACGCCGATCGCGAATACGACCAGCGGCCGCGGCCCCACGCGGCTCGCGCTTTGGAGCGACGGCGCGTACTCGACGATCCCGTAGTGCTCGGCGAAGTCATCGTTGAGCTGGCCCGGCTTCCACCAGCCGCGGCCGTAGACGATCTCGCCCGCGGGCGTCAGCACGGCCGGGCTGATCGACCGGTCGAGATGGATCGTGCGCACAAGAATAACGAGCCCGGTGTACGCGCCCGGCTGCGCCGACGCGCGCGGCGCAAATCCCGGAGCCGCCACCGCCATCGCGACCAGAGCCACCACCAGCATACGAACGGCGTTCCGTCCGATCCCCCTCATCTTCACCCGCGCCCCCCGAACAGATCTGATGTCGCCATTTGTAATGCCCAGTTAGCGCCGGGGACAGCGGTATGGTTCCAAAAAAGCATAAGTGTGAAGACAGAGAGTGTGAAGACAAAGTGTGAAGACGGCCGGACGAATCCGCGCCGGCGGAACGGGACGCCGCTAGGCCGGCACCGCGGCCAGGGCGAGGTCCTTCAGCACCGTGGCGATCTGCTCGCGCTCGTTCGGCGTCACCTCGACCAACGGCAGGCGGAGCCCGCCGGGGTCGAAGCCGGCCATCGCGAGCGCCGCCTTCACCGGGGTCGGGTTCGTGGTGATGAAGAGCACCTTGAACAGCGGCCACAGCCGGAAATGGAGCGCCTGCGCCTTCCGGACGTCGCCGGACGCGAACGCGAGGATCATCTCCTTGATCTCGCGCCCCGCGATGTGCCCCGCGACGCTCACGACGCCGTGCCCGCCGACGGCGAGCAGCGGCAGCGTCAGGCTGTCGTCGCCGCTGTAGAGCCGGAACGACGGCGGAGTGAGTTTGCGGATCTGCGACATCTGGTCGAGGCTGCCGCTCGCCTCCTTGACGGCGGCGATGTTGGGCACCTCGGCGAGGCGCGCGATCGTCGCGGGCTCGCAGTTGACCGACGTGCGGCCCTGAATATTGTAGAGCATCACGGGCAGGCGCGTGCTCTCCGCCACGGCCCGGAAGTGCCGGTACAGGCCCTCCTGCGACGGCTTATTGTAATACGGGTTCACAAGCAGCACGCCGTCGCAGCCTGCCTTCTCGGCCTCCTTCGTCAGGTGGATGCTGTGCGCCGTATCGTAGGTGCCGGTGCCGGCGATCACCGCGGTGCGCGCGGCCACGGCCTCCCGCACCGTGTGAAACAGGCGGATCTTCTCCTCGTCGCTGAGCGTCGGCGACTCGCCGGTGGTCCCGCACACCACCAGCCCGTCCGAGCCCTGGTCCGCCAGGCGCGTCGCAAGGGCCGCCGCCTTGGCGTAATCGACCGCGAGGGACTTATCCATCGGCGTCACCATCGCCGTGATCACGCGTCCGAAGTCCGCCATCCCGGTCACCCCCTTGCGTGTGATGTCGACCCGCCGTCGCCCCTTTACGGGACTAGCCGGCGATATGTGCCGGCCGACCCTGGGCCTGCGGCGCGGGCCAAAACGCGCCGGCCACCATGTAATTAAAGCCGGCGTCGCAGGAGACGTTCCGTCTTCCAGGCGGCGCCTCCTTCAAGAACCGTCGAGAATCTTGCGCGTCAGGCGCGCGCCGGCGTCAGCAGCCCGTCGCGCACGAGCGTCTCCGCGATCTGGACGGTGTTGAGCGCCGCGCCCTTCCAGAGGTTGTCTGCCACGGCGAAGAAGGCGAGGCACCCCGCGGCGTCGATCCGGATCCGGCCGACGTAGCACGGCTCGCGGTCCGCGGCCGCGATCGCGGTCGGAAAGTCTCCCGCGGCCGGATCGTCCACCACCTCCACGCCGGGCGCCCCGGCCAGCAGTTCGCGGGCGCGCTCCGCGGACAACGGCTCGGCGAAGTCGGCGTGCGCCGCCACGCCGTGGGCGCGCAGCGTCGGCACGCGGACGCAGGTCGCGCCGCAGACGAGATCGGGCGCCTCGAGCATCTTCCGCAGCTCCGCCTGCATCTTGACCTCTTCGCTCGTGTGCGCGCCGCGCAGCGAGCCGACGGCCGGAATGATGTTGAGCGCCATCGGGTGCTTCGGCGAGACCTCGCCGCGCGGGGCCTCCGGCGCCCGGCCGGTGGCGGCCGCTTCCTTGAGCTCCGCCCACAACTGATCCAGGCCGCGCTGGCCGGCGCCGGACGCGGACTGGTACGAGCAGGCGATCAGCCGGCGCAGGCGGGCCGCCCGGTGCAGCGGCGCGAGCGGCACCGCCACGGTCGCGGTGGTGCAGTTCGGGTTGGCGATGATGCGCCGCGGCGCCCGGCGCAGCGCGTGCGCATTGACTTCCGGGATCACGAGCGGCACGTCGTCCGCCATCCGAAACGCCGCGGAGTTGTCGATCGCCCAGGCGCCTCGGGCGGCGGCGACCGGCACCCATTCCTTGGCCGCCTCGTCCGGCGTGTCAAAGATCGCCACGTCGACCTCGTCGAACACCTCGGGCGCGATCGGCTTCACGACGTGCGGCCCGATGCGCCGTCCGGCCGAGCGCTGCGTCGCCACGAGCCGCAGCCGGCCCACCGGGAACCGCCGCGACTCCAGAAGCCGCAGCACCTCGCGCCCGACCGCGCCGGTCGCCCCTACCACCGCCACCCGATAGCCTGCCGCCATTCCCTCCACCCCCGCTACCCTCGGGACGCGCCGCACGCGGCGCGCCGGTCTCGAGCCCGCACGTCACGCGTCGAGCAGGTGCTCGAGGCCTTCCACGAACGTCCGCAGCGTCCCGGCCTTTTGAATCGCCAGCACGACGCCGGGCATGAAACACTCTTCGCTCACCGAGTCGTGCCGGATCAGCAGCGTTTGCCCCGTGCCGCCGAAGAGCACTTCCTGATGCGCGACCAAGCCCGGGAGCCGGACGCTGTGCACGTGGATCCCGTCGATCACCCCGCCCCGCGCGCCCGGGACCTGCTCCGTCTCCTGCACCGCCGGCGCGGGCGCCGCCGCCCCGCGCGCGGCGGCGACGAGGCGCGCCGTCCGCGCCGCCGTCCCGGACGGAGCGTCGCGCTTGCGGTCGTGGTGCAGCTCTGTGATCTCGACGTGCGGGAAGAACCGCGCCGCGCGCTGCGCGAACTCCATCATCAGGAGCGCGCCGACCGCAAAATTGGGCGCGAGCAGCACGCCCGTCTCCTCCGCGGCGCTCCGCGCCTTGAGGCGTGCGAGACCCTCCGCCGACAGCCCGGTCGCCCCGATCACCGCCGGCACGTGATGATCGAGCGCCGCCTCGGCGTGCGCGACCGCGGCGTCGCCGTGGCTGAAGTCCACCAGCACCGTCGGCCGCGCGACGAGAAAGATCTGCCCGAGATCGGCGCCGACCGCCACGCCGAGGACGCCGGCGCCGGCGACGGTCCCGGCGTCCTGCCCGACGGCGGTCGATCGTCCGAGCGCGCCCACAAGCGTCATGTCGTCGCGGCGCGCGATCGTGCGGATCGCGGCGCGGCCCATCCGCCCCGCCGCGCCGGCCACGACCACCCTATGCATCGCCATCACGCACCGCCTCCTCGAGCGATCTCCGCAGCTCGCGGTACTGGTCGAACGGCCCCACGGCCGCGAAGGTGAACGCGGCCGGCGCGAGCACCGTGCCGGCGACGCGCC
>Ga0209579_10000465_pt1 | contig 41771 bp, 45 predicted proteins | sample Coa_R1_2_FD_187152 | JGI IMG/M metagenome (GOLD analysis project Ga0209579, IMG submission 187152) | Surface soil microbial communities from Centralia Pennsylvania, which are recovering from an underground coalmine fire - Coalmine... | ecosystem: Environmental > Terrestrial > Soil >...
CGAATCTCACACCGCCGGCCGCCCGCTGGGATGGCCACCTCGGTGAGTACGTGCTCGAGTGGGACGACGTCATCGCCGATCCCGACCCGCATCGCATGGCGCTGGAATTCGCGCGCTCCGTTGTCAGCCACACCTGCAGGGTCTGCGAGTGGGACCCGCTCCTCGCCTCGAGCGTGCACGGCGTTCCGCCGCCGCTCCGCTAGTCCTCCTTGTCGCTGATCGCCGCTGAGCTCTGCGGAGCGGGGCGTGTCTCACGGGTCCTGCAGGAGCCCGAGTACGTTGCCGTCGGGATCGGTGAACGTCGCGACCAAGCGGCCACCGCCGACGTCTCGCGGCGGTTCCTTTACCGCCGCGCCCGCCTCGGACACCTCGGCCAGCTTCCCTTCGATGTCAGAGACGTGCCAGTACGCGACGGGTGACGACATCCCCTGCGGCCCGCCAGCTGGGACCAACCCGATGTGCTGGCCCTCGGCATCGAACCCGACGTAGTAGGCGCTGTCGACCTGCGGGGCGGTTCCGAGCAGGGCGGTGTACACCGCTTTGGCCCTCTCGAGGTCGGACACCGGATGAAGCACGGTTTTGATCCCTTGCGTGGATGAGGCGGACATGTTCGCTCCCCAAGTCGTGGGTCACATCGACCCGGCCTGTCTCGTCAGAGAGTATGACGGCACCAAGCGAGAGGATGTGACCGTGAGCGACCGTGATCTCCTCGCCCAGCACTTCGAGACTCACAGGCGGCGCCTCCGAGGAATCGCGCTTCGGATGCTGGGCTCGAGCTACGAGGCCGACGACGCGGTGCAAGAATCCTGGGTGCGGCTCAGCAGGGTCGAGGCCGACAGCGTCGACAACCTCGGTGGCTGGTTGACCACCGTCGTCGCAAGGGTGTGCCTGGACATGCTCCGCGCCCGCGGCACGAAGCGCGAGGTGTCGGCCGACGAGAGCCCCGACCCCGTGGCGTCCGCCACTCCCGAGGACGAAGCGCTCCTCGCGGATTCGGTCGGCCTTGCGCTGCTCGTCGTCCTGGACACGCTGGAGCCCGCGGAGCGTCTGGCATTTGTACTGCACGACATGTTCTCCGTCCCGTTCGACGAGATCGCACCGATCGTCGGACGAACGCCGGTCGCCGCCCGGCAGCTCGCCAGCCGGGCGCGGCGAAGGATTCAGTCGGAACGCGCGTTCCCCGACACGTCCGCTGAGACGCAGCACGAGGTTGTCGCAGCGTTTCTCGCCGCTTCTCGCGACGGAGACTTCGCGGCACTGCTGCGCGTGCTCGACCCGGACGTCGTCGTGCGTGCCGACGCGGTTGCCGTCGCCATGGCCACCAGCAGAGTGAGCGCTGGGGCGCCCGAACTGCGAGACGAGGTGCGCGGCGCCGACGCCGTCGCCCGCGTCTTCGCCGGGCGCGCCCGAGCTGCCCGGCTGAGTCTGGTCGACGGATTGGTCGGAGCGACGTTCTCGGTCGGTGGCCGGCCGCGGGTGGTCTTCGACTTCTCGGTGCGTGGCGGGCGGGTGATGAGCATCGAGCTCCTCGCGGATCCTGAAACCATCGAGACGATGGACGTGCACCCGCTACCAGACTGAAATCCCGCCTGCTGGTCGGTTCCCCCGCCAGTCGGGACGCTCCGAGCGCAGCCGCGAAGCCTGTCCAGCAACGCTCGAGCGATCCCGCGCCGATTAGCGTTCGCGCCGCCGAGCGATTCCGTTGTTCGCGTGACCAGGAGGAATGATGTCAGAAGAAACCGTTCGTGTTCCTTTGGAAACGGAGCTCGACGCATTCTTTGCGCAGTACACGGCGGCCGAGCAGGCGCGAGGTCTCGTGTACGGCCTCACGACCCGAGACGGTCTCGTCCACTCGACCGGCTTCGGGGAAGCGAACGACGACGGTCTGGTGCCGAACGCCGACACCGCGTTCCCGATCGCGTCCATGTCCAAGAGCTTCGTCGCCTGCGCGGCGCTGATCGCCCGTGACGCGGGGCGCCTCTCTTTGTCCGACCCGATCACCGCATACGTCCCCGAGTTCGTGATGAGCGGCGAGGAGGTCGGCGTCGAGAACCCGCCGACGGTTGAGATGCTGCTGAGCATGTGCGCCGGGCTGACGGAGGACAACGCGTGGGTCGATCCCTTCATCGACCTTCCGACCCCCACACTTCTCTTGCACGTCAGCCGAGGCGTTCGCTTCAGCCGCTATCCGGGAGCGGCGTACGAGTACTCCAATCTTGGGTTCGCGCTTGCTGGCCTCGCAGTCGCCCGGGCGGTCGGAGCTCCAATCGAGGACTACGTGCGCGACGTGGTTCTCGATCCCCTCGGACTCACCTCCACGTTCTTCGACAGCGCCGTCCCGAGAGGGGTGGAACGCGCGACCGGGTACTCGCTGGACTCCGGGGGCAAGTGGGTCCCGTTCGCACCGCAAGCCTCCGCAGCGTTCGCTGCAGCCGGGGGCATGGTCAGCACCGTCCGCGATCTTTCGAAATGGATCACGTGGCTCGGCTCCGCGTTCCGACCGCCGGAGGGAGCCGATCCGAACGCGATCCTGAGCCGGGCCTCGCGGCGGGAGCTCCAACGAGTGCACGTCGCAGGGCAACCCGCGCTCGTGGTCGCGACCAACGGTTCGATCCAAGCCGCGAATGACGGCTACGGGCTCGGGCTCCGCGTGACCACCGATTTTCACCGCGGCGTGTTGCTCTCACACGCTGGGGGACTTCCCGGATTCACCCTGTACATGACGTGGCACCCCGACTCGGGGCTCGGGGCCGTCGTCCTCACCAACAGCCACCGGGGAGATCCGATCGCTCTCTCCGACGAAGCGCTCCGGCGAGCACTCTCTCGCGACGAGGCACCCGCGTCGACGGTGACCCTTTGGCCGGAGACGCTGGCGCTGCAGCGACGGATCGCCGATCTGATCCGCAGCTGGGAGGATGAACTCGCTGCCGAGGTGCTCGCTCCGAACGTCGACTTCGATCGCCCGGTCCTGGAGCGCAGGGCCGAGATCGAGCGACTCGTCCACGAGGTCGGCCCGCTGACCGACGTCGGGTCCCGAGTCGAGATCGTCTCGGCGGTGACGCCCGCGGACGTCACCTGGTCCATCCCCGGTGAGAAGGGTGAGCTCCTGTGCATGATCCATGTGACCCCCGTCGGGCCCGCGCAAGTTCAGGAGTTCGTCGTGAAGGCGTTCCCGCTCGGACGACCGCGCGCCGCGATTCCGGTGGACGTCTCGCCGCGCCGAGCGGGCCTCGGCGACGCGTACATCTCGCCGATCTCGAACGTTCGGGTCCAGATGCCGAAGGGCTCTGCCGGCGACTGACGACCCGGGTCAGTGGGCGCCTCGCAGTCGGGCGCGCATCGCGTGCCCCGTTCATTCCCGGGACGACGGACATCGAGACCGGATGTCACGTGAACTCTTGGCGAAATGACCGTGAACGGAAGCGACCTGCCGAGTCGACCCTCAAGGTGGGCCCCGCGCGCGGCGACGTTGGTCGCGCGATTCCGACTTCCATCCGCGACCGTAACGCCGGGCAAGCGGGGGTGGTCGCCCCGGACGCTGCGGCCCGGTCCGACCCGAAGAGCGGTCCCGAAGGGACCTCGAGTCGGACGGTCAGAACCGGTCCGGTGCGAAGGGCGCCGACTCGATCAAGATGTGGTTCGGGCACACCAGGTGGAGCCTCCGTCGTAGGTGCGGAGGCGCCCTCGAGCCTTGGAGGTGGTTGCAAGTGGAGACAGGCGACATCCCCTACGGGGCGGGACAGGTCCCTGGCATCGTGCACCGTCGGAGCGCCCTGCGGGTCGCCGAAACGGTCGAGCGACTGACCGAGGTGGTCCGCGGGGCCGGGGCAACGCTCTTTGCAGTCATCGACCAAAGTGGTGCCGCGCGAGCCGCGGGCCAGACGCTTCGTGACACGACGCTCGTGATCTTCGGCAACCCGGCGGCCGGCACGCCAGTCATGGAAGCCGTGCCCCTCTCCGGGATGGACCTTCCGCTCAAGGTCCTCGTGTGGCAGGACGATCACGGACAGGTCTGGATGTCGTACCTCAGCGCCGAGTGGCTCGCTGAGCGCTACAGCCTCACGAGCGATTTGGCTCGGCCGCTCGCCGCTCCGGGAGCGTTGACCGGCCGCGTCGCAACCGCCGATTGACCGTGTCGCCCGAACCCCGCGCGGGCGGGAGCGCGCCGGACGATGGTGAGCGGACCGCTCCCCCACCTTCCTCGCCTTCGCGTGACGGCGAACCGGACGTCCGCTTCACGTACGCGAACGAACGAACCTTCCTGGCGTGGATCCGGACCGCGCTCGCACTCATCGTGACGGGCGTCGCCGCCACCCAGTTCCTCCCGAAGCTGGCCGTCGCGTGGGGACGACGCCTCTTGGGACTTCCCCTGATCGTCCTCGGAGCGATCGTTGCCGTGGAGAGCCTGCGCGCGTGGCGAGCGAACGAGCGGGCGATGAGGCGAGGAGAACCGCTTCCTCGTGCCAGGATGCCGTTCGTGCTCACCGTGGGCATAATCGTCGTGGGATTGATCGCGATCGCCATCGCCGCCCTCGGAACGCACTGAAGAATGTCCCGCGCCTCGCCCGGTGCGGAACCCGACACCGCTTGGGAGCGCACCGCCCTCGCCTGGAACCGCTCCGGCCTCGCCACGCTCGGCGCCATCGCGGTATTGCTGCGGCACTTGTGGCCCCTCCATGGGGTCGGTCAGGAAGTGGCGCTCGCGGTGGTGTCATTGGTGGCGATCATCTGGGCGGTCGCTCAGCTCCTGGCTTCGGAGCGAGGTCGTGGGCGACAGCCGACGGTGATCAACGAACGCGGCGGGCTCTTGCTCTGCGTGGGAACGGTGTTGCTGGCCGCCGTCGGCTTCGGCCTGGCCTTCCTCACTCCCGCCTAGGACCCTGCTCACAGCGGAGCCTCAGGGTCCGGAGCAGCGGGCTCGCCTCCTCGTGAGATTCACTGCGACGCCCACTTCTCGAGGAACGCCGGGTCGGTGCTGGGCTTGCCGAGCAGGAACCCCTGCGCCGCGTCGGTGCCGAGCGCTTGAAGCGCTTCGAGATCACTCGGAGTCTCCACGCCTTCCGCGATGACCGTCGCGCCGAGCTCATGGGCGAGCAGCACGAAGGACTTGATCGTCACTTGCCGGGCATGGTCGTCCGAGACCCCCTTCACCAAGGACACGTCCGCCTTCACGAAGTCCGGCGCCAACTCGAGGACGTGGTGCAGCGACGCATAGCCGGCGCCGACGTCGTCGACGGACAATCTGAGCCCACGCGCTCGAAGGGGCTTCAACGTATTCCGCAGGGTGCCGTAGCACTTGACGACGGAGTGTTCCGTAAGCTCGACGACGATACGTTCGAGGCTCACGTCTGTCCGTCGTCGCGCCCGGTCGGCAAGCTCGAGCAGCGCGGGCGGGCTGAGGTTCAACGCCAGGAACTGGTCGGACCTCATCGTCGAGAGCGCCGGCCAGGCCTTCGTCACCGCGAGCTGCTCAAGTTCGAGCCCGTGGCCGACCTCTTCGGCGAGGGCGAACGTCTCTGCTGCGCGGGGGAAGGTCTCAGGGAAACGGGCCAGTGCCTCGACACCCATGCAGCGGCCGCTCACGAGGTCGACGATCGGCTGAAAGGCCATTTCGATTCGCTCGTTGTCGAGGAGGTCCTGTATGTCAGCGCGCAACTCGTCCATCTTGCGAAGCGCATCGAGGCGGTGACGGATGAGCTCGCTGAGCATGACCATGAAGTTGACGTCCCGGTCGGTCAGTGGCTCTCCAGCCGAGCACCTGACTCCCGCCATCACGCCGTAGACGGATCCGTCGGAAAGGTGCAGGGGGACACCGACGTACGCCTGCACCCCGAGCCAGCGCGTCAACGGGAGATCGGCCACTCGCGGATCGGAGGCGGCGTCGAGAATCAATGGCGGAAGCTCACCCGATATGAGGCGCGCGGGATATGAGCCTTCGATCGGCACTTCCGCTCCGACACCGAAGCCCCCCCTGCCGGCCCACGCCTGGATGAATCCGGCGTGACCTCTCACTTCGACGATGCCGACCGCGTCGAGCTGCAGATGGCGCTGCGCCAAGCCGACGACCTCGTCGAGTCGCAGGTCAGGCGAATCCTGACCTCGGCGATCTGTCATCCGGTATCCCCATCCCGTCCGCGGACGAACCGAGCCCTCGGTTCTCCAGTCTCCATCCTCCGCAGGAAGCTTAGCCTAGCCAAGCATTCGGTTCATCGCGTGGGGTTACAGGTCCCGCCCACCGGGCGTGCAACGCCCGATAGAGGCGTTCAACGCAGGTCAGGGCGGCACCGATACGTGTAGGACGTGAGGCTCGCATCGCTTGGACGGATCGGTCGGACGGCCCACCGGCTCGAAACCCCCGCCACTCTCAATGTAGGTCCGATTTGCCACTTGAAACAAGACCCTTCCTGTGTCCCACAATCGTCTTGCAAACCGGAACCAGAGGGACGGGGCGAAAATGAAGGTGATGCTGTCGGGCCTCGGACACCACCCCGAGGAGCCGCGGAGATGAGCGGGCACGCGGTCGTCATCGCGGGAGGGGGTCCGACCGGGCTGATGTTGGCGGGCGAGCTGTCACTGGCGGGTGTCGACTCGGCGATCGTCGAGCGGCGCGCCAGCCAGGATCTCGATGGGTCGCGCGCCGGCGGTCTGCACGCACGGACCATCGAAGTGCTCGATCAGCGCGGGATCGCCGACCGGTTCCTCGCCGAGGGTCAGCCGATGCAGGTCCAGAGCTACGCCACCATCCCGCTGGACATCAGTGACTTCCCCACTCGCCACAACTACGGGCTCGCCCTCTGGCAGAGCCACTTCGAGCGAATCCTGGGCGGCTGGGTCGCCGAGCTCGGCGTCCCGATCTACCGCGAGCGTGAGGTGACCGGTTTCAGCCAGGACGGGACCGGCGTCGACGTCGAGGTGTCCGGCGGCCAATCGCTACGCGCCGCGTACCTCGTCGGGTGCGATGGTGGGCGCAGCGTGGTCCGTAAGGCGGCAGGCATCGAGTTTCCGGGATGGGATCCGACGAAGAGCAATCTGATCGCCGAGGTCGAGGTGACCGAGGAGCCACCACGCGGCGTGCGCCGAGACGCATCCGGGGTCCACGGTCTCCACAAGTTGGAAGACGGCAGGACCGTTCGTGTCGTCGTCACCGAGCAGGAGCCCGGACCGCCGAGTGATCCCGATCTGGGCGACCTGAGCCGAGCACTCGTCGCCGTCTATGGCACCGACTTCGGCGTCCACAATCCCACGTGGATCTCGAGGTTTACCGACATGACCAGGCAGGCTGCCGCCTACCGCTCGGGGCGGGTGCTGCTCGCCGGTGACGCCGCCCATGTGCATTATCCGGTCGGCGGGCAAGGACTCAACACCGGCGTCCAGGACGCCGTCAACCTGGGTTGGAAGTTGGCTCAGGTGGTCAAGGGCATCTCGCCGGAGAACCTTCTCGATACGTACCACGCCGAGCGTCACCCGGTGGCCGCTCGGGTGCTGCAGAACACGATGGCCCAAACCGTCCTCACTCGCAGCGACGCGCGAATCGACGCGTTACGCGACGCCATGTCCGAGCTGCTGAGTATGGACGCGCCACGCAAACGCTTCGCCGCCATGATCTCCGGCCTTGACACGCACTACGACCTCGGCGAAGGACATCCCCTCCTCGGGCGCCGAATGCCCGATCTCGACCTGCAGACGGCGAACGGGCCGGTCCGCGTCTTCACGCTGTTGCACGGCGCACGGCCAGTGCTGCTCAACTTCTCAGGCGCAGCTGGGGCCGACGTCTCCGCGTGGGCGAGCCGCGTCGTGATGACCGACGCCAGCTACGACGGTGCCTGGGAGATCCCCGTTCTGGGCGAGGTCGCTGCGCCACCTGCCGTGCTGGTCAGACCCGACGGGCATGTCGCCTGGGCGGGAGCCCTCAACGATCCGGGACTGCCTCGAGCGCTCGGCACCTGGTTCGGGTCGGGCGATCCCGGGCCGACATGGTCGGCGTGACCCCGGCACGGGGGCTCCCCGCCGCCGGTCAGTCCTGCTGGACGACCATCAGCGTGTGGCCCGTGGGGTCGCGGAACCAGAACATGGGCGGCACCGGGTCGCCCATCCGTGCAACCTGGTCGTCGACGTCCACGCCGAGTTCCTTGAACGCGGCGTGCGTCGCATCGATGTCGCCCGTCGTGATGATGATGCCCGTCTGGACGGGCGCGACCTCCTGCGTGTCGCCCGGGGCGGGCGGCGCGAGCGCGATGCCCGTCGGGCCGTTCGGCGGGTACACCTCGACCCAGCGATAGGTGTCCCCCATCGGGATGTCCGTCCGCTTCTCGAATCCCAGGTTCTCGTAGAACGAGATCGCGCGGTCCTGATCGGGCGTCGTAACACAAACAAGACTCAGCCGTCCGATCCCCGTCTTGACTGTCGCCATTCTTCTGGATCCTTTCCTGATCGGTCACACCTGCTGGGAGTGGGCAGTTCCCCGGCGACGTCAGGCCACGCCGCCGTCCCGGTCTCCGGGCTCGCCCACCGTGACGACGTTGCCTCGTCGCCGCACGCTTGTCAACGGTGCGCCTCCCGTTCGGGCGCCGGCCCCCTGCCGAGCCTCACGCGGCAGGGGGCCGGCCTCGCTTGGGCAGGGGCCCCGCCTTCTTGGGCATTCGCCCCGCGTCGGCGAGGGCCCGGCGGAGCAGCATTTCGACATGCGCGTTCAGGCTGCGGAACTCGTCGGCCGCCCAGCGCGCCAGCGCGTCGTGCACCGCGGGATCAATGCGGACGAGGACTTGCTTGCGGTCACTCACGACTCACGAGTAGAGCGTGCCGGTGTTCACGACCGGGGAGGCGGGTTGGTCGCTGCAGAGCACGACCATCAAATTGCTGACCATGGTCGCTTCGCGCTCCTCGTCGAGCGACACGACGTTGCGCTCTCGCATCCGCTGGAGTGCCTCCTCCACCATCCCGACGGCGCCGTCGACGATGCGAGAGCGCGCGGCGACGACGGCGTTGGCCTGCTGACGCCGCAGCATCGCCTGGGCGATCTCGGCCGCATAGGCAAGATGGCTGATGCGCACCTCCACGATCTCCACGCCAGCAAGGGTGACCCGCTCCGCCATCTCTGACGCCAGCTCCCCTGCGACGACATCGGTCGAGCCTCGCAAGGAGACGCCGTCTCCTAGCGGGTCGTCGTAGGGATGGGTGGTCGCGACGTGGCGGAGCGCCGACTCGGCCTGGACTCGCACGAAATTGAGGTAGTCGTCGACCGCGTAGAGCGCGCGAGGCGTGTCCGCGACCTGCCAGACGACGATCGCGGCGATCTCGACAGGATTGCCATCGGCGTCGTTGACCTTCAGCCGGTTCGTCTCGAAGTTCCTCACCCGGATGCTGACGCTCCGACGGTCCGAGAGGGGAAGGAGCCACCACAGCCCGGCCCTCCGTACCGTGCCCACGTAGCGGCCGAAGAAGCGCACCACCCTGGTGTCGCCGGGCTGGACGATGGTGAGCGAGGCGAGGACCACGACGCCCACCACGACAGGAGCGACGATGACCGCCTTGACGGAGCTGTGAGCGAGAAGGATCCCACCGGCGATGCACGCCCCGACGACCAGGATCCCGATCCAGCCGCTGATGGCCCATGCTTCCCGCTCCTGGATGTGCACGCTCGTTCGGAGATGACCGAGCGCCGCGGCAGGCGGATCGGTTGACTGCTGGACACGTTGGCTCATGACCCCTCCTCGGGCTTTCGGATAAACTGATAGTAATTGATATCAGTTTCCTCCTGGTGCTGCAAGGGCCAGTGCCTCCGCCGTCGTGCTGGCGCCAGTGCCCATATGGCTCGCGCCGTTGATCCTCCTGTGCGCCGAGCGCGACAATGTCCGTGTGGCATCCAAAGGTCGGCACGACATGGTTCACGTGCGTCCCAAGTCGGAGTGGCACGACCTCCTCGATGAGCTGACGAAGGTCCGCACGGGCGACGACGTCACCATCGAGCTGCTCGACGCCGAGTTCGGCGATGGGTTCGGGGCGGAGGGGATGCCACTCGCCTATATCGAATACGACGAACACGCCGACGAAGCATCCGTCGGCGTGGGTGGGCGCAACGGCCGCTTCCCCGTGGTCCTGAGGCATTCCATTGCGCACCCCACGTCGATCCTGACCGACTCGAAGCCGCCGATGCTGCCCCTGGCCGTCCAGATCGTGGGCGCCGATGGAAGCGAAACGCTCGTGTCCGTGCTCCCGCGCCCAGACGGTGACTAGGAACACACCTCAAAGACACCGGCACGATCGGCGAGTCGACGGCTCGACGTCGGCGCCCCGGAACGATTCCCTTCGGACGAGCAAGACCTGCCACCGTGCGAGGCGCGCCATGGAATGGACTTCGCACGGGATCTAAGTTCCGGTGTCGGACTGGGCCGGATTCGAGCGCGACGCCCCGGGGCTTGCGGCGTGGGCGCATGAGCGCCTGATCGCTCCGGGGGTTCTCCTCGTGGCGACCACCAGACGGGACGGGACGCCCCGGGTGAGTCCTGTCGAACCCTTCATCCTCGACGGATCCCTGTTGCTCTCCATGATGTGGCGCTCCTTCAAGGCCGAGGATCTTCTGAGGGATTCTCGAGTCCTCCTGCACAGCATCGTCACGAGCAGGGATGGCTCCCTCGGAGAGGTGAAGGTCCGCGGGCACGCGATCAGGGTCGACGCGAGCACGCGCTCCCGCTATTGCGACGCCGTCGCCGTGCTCGGCTGGCAACCGGTCGAACCCTACTTCCACCTCTTCCGAATCGATGTCGACGACGTCACGCTCATTCGGTACGCGACAGACGAGTCAGGCGACCAATTCGTCGCACGGTGGCCGCTCGGAATCGAGTTCCTGCGCCGCGCCACTTCATCGACGAGCGTCGGTACACCCGAAGCCACCACGGGCGCATTCACCGGAACTCCCCGAGGGTAGAGCGGCCGCGGCTGCCCACGGGCAGCTGAACCGTCTGGTCACGTACTCCAGCGCGCCTCGACGGCCCTTCACAGTCACGCGGTGGTCGCCCGCATCTACTGTCTGACCACGAGACGGCATGACCGGAAGGTGCGCCTCGCGGACGTACACGACATCGCCATGTCCATGCCACACGTCACGCTCCTGCGAGGACCAGCGGACAATCCGATCTACCAAGTTGGCGGAAAGTCGTTCGTCTTCTTCCGGACGCCGCGACCCGACGCCACCGATCCCGTGACCGGGCAGCGCTACACCGACGTGATCGTGTTCTGGGTGCCTACAGAGTTCGAGGAGCAGGCGCTCGTTGGGGATCCGAGGTCTCCCTTTTTCACGACGAGCCACTTTGACGGACATCCTTCGGTCTTGCTCCGCACGTCGCGCATCGCCGAGCTTTCGCACCAAGAGTTGGTTGACCTGATTCAAGACGAGTGGATGTCCAGAGCCTCTGAAAAGGACTGGCGGCATCGGGCCCTCTGGGACTTCGGACCCTACCGGATTCCGAACGGCTGACGTACCGTGGCCTCATGAACTCGCCCGACCTCTTCGACAACAGCATCGTCGCCGAGCTGGTCGGCGGAGCCCATCATCGGGTTCCAACGAAGGCGGCGGGTCGGGTGTGCTCCGAGCGTGGATGCCGCACGGTTCTCTCCATCTACAATCCGCACGCGCGTTGCTCCTTCCACGACTACGACACGTCGCTCGCCCATTTCCATGTGGCACCCCTCGACGACGTGCACCGAGCTCTGGTGGCAAGAGGAGCGGCATAGCCATTGGTTCCCCGCGACAGACGAGCCCGACGCGAGAGGCGGCCTCCGGCAGCTACGCGGACTTGTGGACCATCGGGGAGCCTGAGCTCGCGGGGACCGAACCCCAGCGCGCCTCTATGACATAGGCGCTCCCCCGAAACAGGCTGCGGCGCCACTCGACGGGTCGCGTTCCGCTGTAGGCCACCCGTTCCACCTCGAGGACGCCTTCGCCCCGGTCAAGCTGCAACAAGGAGCGGTCGCTCGCGCCCGCGGTGACGGCCCGTGACTGCTCGGTCGCCCCGGTGATCGTGAGATCACAACGCGCCGCGAGCAGCTCGTAGAGCGAACCGTGTTCGAGATCCCCGCCGAGGACTGCTCGGCGCTGCCGCTTGCCGAGGGATAGGGCCGAGCGGTCGAGGGCGAGCGGCGCGCCTCCGGCCACCCGGAGACGCTCCAACCAGACGATCGGATCGCCCGAGGTGACGTCGAGCACCTCGGCCACCTCGTGCGTCGCTGGCACTTCGGCGGCCGCAAGGACGCGGCTCTCCTCCTCGAGGCCGGCCGCCACGATGGCCCGGGCGAGCCCGGGCGCCCCGATGACGGGCTCGTCGAGCTGGCGGCGCACGACGAAGGTGCCGCTGCCTCGCCGGGCGTCGAGCAGACCCTCATCCCGCAGACGCCGAATCGCCTCTCGGACCGTGGCCCGGCTCACCTCGAACTCGGCCGTCAGCTCCGCCTCGGTCGCGAAGCGCTCGGAGTACGTTCCGACCAAGAGACGCTCCCGGAGCACGCTCACGAGCTGGGCCCACAGGGGCAGTGCCTGCCGCGGGTCGAGGCGCGTCGCCGGCATCCGCTCAGCGACGCTACTCGGCTGTTCGGTCGGCGCCGGGAACCGGCTCAATCACACGCCGAAGACGGCGAGCGCGCACGAGAGCCCCAGCACGGCGATCACCGCGGCGCCGACCCCGGCCATCTTCCAGTCACCCTGGCGCCGCCAGGCGATCGCCGCCGCGGCGACAGCCATAACCGGCGTGCACACGAGCAGCACCAGGCCGGCGTCAACGATCGCCCGGCCGGAGCCCTGGGCGAGGCCGTGGAACACCGCGGTGAGGCCGTGGGGGAACGTCGCGCCCGCCAAGGTCTTCCTCGCCCTGCCCGCGGACGAGGTCTCCTCGATCACGACGCCCGTGCCGATGAGCACCAGGCTCACCACCAGCCCGATGCGCAGCACGCGGGCCACGAGATGCGAGAGGGTCACGCGCCGAGCGCCTTTGCGAGCATTTGGGTGGCCACCACCCCAAGGACGGCGAGGAAGGTCCAGCGGATGATCGATGGAGCAAGTTTCGTGAACAGGTGCCCGCCGAGCCACGCGCCGGCGAGCATCCCGATCGCCACCGGGCCGGCCAGATAGGGATCGACGCCTCCCTTCGCGAGATAGACGATCGCGCCCGCGGACGCCGTCACTCCGATCAAGAAGTTGCTCGTCGCCGCGGACACCTTGAACGGGAGTCGCATCGCCACGTCCATGGCTGGCACCTTCAGCACGCCCGCTCCGATGCCGAGGAAGCCGCTCACCGCGCCCGCCACGTACATGAGCGACAAGCCGAGCACCGGGCGCTGAACCACGTAGCCACGTGCTTCGTCCGAACCCTGCTCGTGATAGCTGCCGCGCAACTCGAGGCTGATCGACAACGCCGAGACCTTGGGCTCGGTCGCCGGCCCGCGTGAGCGGGCGCGGCGCTGGAGAACCATCTGCGCCCCGGACATCAACAGCACCGTGCCGAACAGGGCGTAGAGCGCCCGGGGGTCGATGAGTCCAGAAACAAGGGCCCCGGTCAGGCCACCGAGGGTCGTCGCCGCCGCGAGGAACACCCCGAGGCGCACGCTCGAGAACCCAGTCCTGAGCGTCCGGGGTGCGGCGGCGACCGAAGACGCCACCACTGCCACAATCGACGTGGCGATCGCCAGCCGGATGTCGACGTGAAAGCCGAGGGTCAGGATCGGGACGAGCAGAACTCCTCCGCCCAGGCCGATCAGCGAACCGATCAGGCCCGCGCCCGCCGCCAGCACGAGCAGCAGGCCAGTCAGCTCGAGCGGGGTCACGAAGGCCAGGTTAGCAGTTGTTCGGACAACCGGACAACTGGGATCCACGCGCTCTGGGTCCCAAGTGACTTTGGCCTCTCCTGGCCCGGCGAAATAGCGCCACACGATTGCGCTACCGCGGCTGCCCGCCAGTCCGCAGCCGTGCGGTCAAGAGCATGACGCGAACGACAGCGCGACGAATGTCGCCAACGGTTGGGAGGTGAGCACCATGACGCCGGCGTACCCTGCCCGACTCGACGGACGGCTCGATGAGCCCGTCAACAGGCTCCTCTGGCTGGTGAAGTGGGCGCTCCTGATTCCCCACTTCATCTGCCTCTTCGGTCTGTGGATCGCGATGGCCGTCCTCACCATCGTCGCGGGCTTCTCCATCCTGATCACGGCGCGCTATCCCCGGGACATCTTCGATTTCAACGTCGGGGTCATGCGCTGGACGTGGCGCGTCGCCTTCTACGGGATCAGCGCCTTCGGCACTGATCGCTACCCGCCGTTCAGCCTGAAGTCCGACCCGGGCTACCCAGCCGACTTCCACGTCGACTATCCCGAGCGCCTTTCGCGGGGCCTCGTGCTCGTGAAGTGGTGGCTGCTCGCCATCCCGCAGTACTTGGTCGTCGCTATTCTCGCCGGGGGTTGGGGCTTCAACGTCAACGGAGCCTGGCGCGGAGCTGGTGGCGGCGGGGTGATTGCCATCATGGCGCTGGTCGGCGCTTTCGTCCTCGCCGTGACCGGGAGCTACCCTCGCCAACTCTTCGACGCGACGATGGGCCTCAACCGCTGGTGCTACCGGGTCCTCACGTATGCGGCCCTCATGCGAGACGAATACCCTCCCTTCCGCATCGACGGTGGCGGGGACGACCCGGGCTACCCGCCCCCTGCGTCAGGAGAGGTGCCCCTCGCTGCGTGATCGCGTCGTCCGATAGCGACCTTTCGCGTTCTGGTTGCCTGCCAGACAGGATCCGGCGCCGGTCACCAGTCCGACGGTTCGTTCACCGGGCGGCTTCCCAATCCCCTGGCCCACCATCACCCATGTCGTCACGGGCGCGGTGGGGGCTGCTCCGACTATCCAGGAGGTGACCCAGATCGCCCTCATCTTCTCTGCGAGGCGTTCGACGACTCCCGAGCCCGCCTCGAACGTATGGGCGACAGCGACCGAGAGGTGATGCGCGTCTGGGCGTGGTCAGACGTGAGGCCCACCATTTTCGTGTGACCGACCTCAGGTCCCAGACGAAAGCCGCGGTGTCAGCAAGGTACTCCACCGCGGTCAGTCGGCGATTGCCCTCGGGCGCTGGTCGAAGCTGTCGACGACGCCGTCGGGCTTCCTCAATCGATGCTACCTGGTGCCCCCGTCCTGGCATGAGCTTCAGGCGGACTCCGCAGAGCACCCCAGGCAAGCCATTGACTTGTATTGGGCGGATGGCGCCGTACAGTTCAATTCCAAACGGCATTTTCGAATGAGGAAGCGCGCCGATGTCTCCCGTTGACAACTACGACATTTTGATCATTGGCAGCGGCGAAGCCGGCAAGTGGCTCGCCTGGACAACGGCCGAGGAGGGTCGTCGTACGGCAGTGGTCGAGCGGAAGCTGATTGGGGGCTCGTGCCCCAACATCGCCTGCATGCCGAGCAAGAACGTGATCCACTCGGCAAAGGTCCGTTCGTTTATCTCGCGCGCGGCCGAGTTCGGGGTCGATATTGGGTCAGCGACGACCCAGATGAGCGGAGTCCAGGCGAGAAAACGGGCGATGGTTGAGCGCGAACGCCAGGCCCATCTCAACCGGTTCAAGGCCACCGGTGTTGAACTCATCATGGGCGACGCCCGTTTCATCGAGGAGAGAACCGTGCACGTGGATCTCGTCGATGGCGGCAACCGCCAGCTCCGGGGCGACCAGGTGTTCCTCGATCTGGGCACGCATGCGACCATTCCCGACGTGCCCGGTCTTGCCGGTGCGCACCCGATGACCCACGTCGAGCTCCTAGACCTGGAACGACTGCCGGAGCACCTCATCGTGATCGGAGGCGGCTACGTCGGCCTCGAACTGGCGCAGGCGATGCGGCGCTTCGGCTCGCAGGTGACCGTCATCGAGCAGGGCAAGCAACTGGCTCCGCGGGAAGACCCCGACGTGTCGGCCGCGCTTCTCGGACTATTCCGCGACGAGGGCATCGATGTGCTGCTCCAGGCCGGGCTTCAACGGGTCGAGGGAGAGTCCGGCGTCGCTGTCCGCGTCGCCACCCACGGCTTGGACGGCGAGCGCGCAGTCGAAGGTTCCGATATGCTCGTCGGCGTCGGTCGCACGCCGAACACGATGGGCATTGGGCTCGAGGACGCGGGCGTAAAGATCACCGACAGCGGCTATATCGCCGTCGACGAGCACCTCGTCACGACGGCGCCAAACGTGTGGGCGATGGGTGACTGCGCCGGCAGCCCGCAATTCACGCACGTGGCCTTCGACGACTTCCGGGTGGTCTACGACAACCTTCACGGTGGCAGCAACAGCACCGCCGGGCGTCTGGTGCCGTTCTGTGTGTTCACGGACCCAGAACTCGCTCGGGTCGGACTCAACGAGACCGAGGCGAGGCTCCGTCGCATCGAGTACCGCCTGCTCATCATGCCGATGGCTGCCGTCCTAAGGACGGAGACGATCGCCGAGCCGCGTGGGTTCATGAAAATGCTGGTCGCAAGTGACAGCGACGAGATCCTCGGCTTCATGGCGTTCGGGGCGGAGGTCAGCGAACTGATGGCCGCCATTCAGACGGCGATGATCGCTGGCCTCCCCTATACGGCGCTTCGCCGAGCCATCTTCGCTCACCCGACGATGGCAGAAGGGCTCACCTTTTTGCTGAGGGGTGCTCCGGTCGCCGCATCACCACTCTGAGGTGGCAGAGGGAGAGCCTGGGACGCGGCGAGAACAACCCGTAGCGATGCAGCGGCGACATCGGGCCTCAACCTCAAATCCTCGGCGAAGGCCACGCCGCGTGAGCGGTCGGGGTGAGCGAGCTCGCCGACTCTCACGACGTCGCCATTGGACGGCTACGGCCGATTCCAGTCGGGTCACTCGTCCTTTCGCGCCCATTTGGGGGTCGTGGCGGCACGCGCTGAGCTGCCACAGCCTCCGCGATGGACGCTCGATCTCGGCCAGCTCCGCGGTCGTCGCTCAGGGAAGCAGCAGATGTGCGAGCCTGATGGAATGAACGGGGTTCGAGCACCATGTCCATGATCGACTACGACGCGAGACCTGTCACGCCTCAGGTCGTCCTCGTCGGAAACAGGGCATCGTCCGTCGGGTACAGCCTCCGAGATTTCCTGAGCCGCAATGGAGTCCCATACGAGTGGCTGGACGTGGACGACGAACGGGTCCGCGCCTTGCTAGGCGAACGGTCTCTGAGCGCAGATGAGCTACCGCTTTGCCTCCTACCCGACGGCACGCGCCTCGCGCCAGCGACCTTGGAAGACGTCGCAGGCGGGCTCGGGATGGTGTCGACCCCATCCCTTTCGGAGTACGACCTCACGGTCGTGGGTGCCGGTCCAGCCGGGCTAGGAGCCGCGGTCTACGCCGCGTCGGAGGGCCTACGCGTCGTTGCTATCGAAGCGGTGGCACCGGGAGGACAGGCAGGCACGACCTCCATGATCGAGAACTATCTCGGATTCCCACAAGGGATCAGCGGAAGCGAACTGGCGACGCGAGCAACTGCGCAGGCAAGGAGATTCGGGGCGGAGATCCTTCTCGCTCGACGTCTCGTCGACATCACGAGCGAGGGCTCGAGTTATGTCGCCCGTCTCTCCGACGGCGGGTCCGTGCTGTCGCGGACCATGCTGGTCGCGAGCGGCGTCGACTGGCGCCGTCTCGAAGTTCCGGGCATCGATGAGCTGATGGGATCAGGGGTGTACTACGGGGCAGGTCCGAGCGAGGCGGTCACCTGCAGCGGATGCCGTGTGGCCATCGTCGGAGGAGGGAACTCGGCCGGGCAGGCGGTCATACGCTTCTCGAGGTACGCCGCAAGGGTCACGTTGCTCGTCCGGGGTCCCTCGCTCGACGCTTCGATGTCCCAGTACCTGATCAGCCAGCTGAAGGAGCTTGAAAACATCGAGGTTCGGACGAACACCGAAGTCGTTGGTCTCGAGTCAGACACGCGACTTCGAGCGATCGACATTTCGTCAGGGGACGCTGTGACGCGCTTGGAGGCCGAAGCGCTCTTCGTGTGCATCGGTGGAGTTCCACGCACCCAGGGAGCGGCTCGTCTCGGGCTTGCGCTCGATCGGGCAGGATACGTACGAACCGGGGCAGAACTTCTCTCCTCGCCCTCCTCAACAGCTGCGACTCCCGGCGGGTGGCCGATGTCCCGTCAGCCTTTACCTCTTGAAACGAACCTGCCCGGCCTGTTCGCTGCTGGTGACGTGCGCAGTGGCTCAATCAAACGGTGCGCTGCCGCCATTGGCGAAGGGTCGATGGCGGTTGCGCTGGTGCACCAGCGGCTCGCTGAACTGGGCGGTGAATGACATGGACACTTCAGCGACCACGGGTCTACCCGCGGACTCGTCGGCGCCCGGCCCGAGTAGGGAAGCTGAGCAAGAGTTTTCGCGGCCGGCTCCGAAAGAGCGGGTGAGCGCGGTGGCAGAAGCCCTGGAAAGGAACGGGATCACCTGCCTGATCGTCGATTCAGGAGCGGACGCGAGAGCCTCAGTGCGGTCCATCTTGCCAGCGGGCGCAGAGGTGTACAACAACACGTCCCGGACGCTCGAAGTCATTGGTGTCGCGCATGACGTCGAGCAATCAGGTTTGTACCAGCCGCTGCGACCGCGTCTCTATCGCATGGATCGGGAGATGCAAGGCCGTGAGATGCGGCAGCTCTCCGCTTCTCCTGATTGGGTGGTCGGGAGCGCGCATGCCGTGACCGAGGAGGGATCGCTTTTGATCGCGTCGGCCAGCGGTAGCCAGCTCGGGCCGATCGCATCCGGAGCCGGTCACGTCATACTCGTCATCGGTGCGCAGAAAATCGTTCCGGATTTCGGGACGGGACTTCGCCGCATCTACGAGTATTCCTTTCCTCTTGAAGATCGACGGGCAAGGCAGGCGTATGGCGTCCCGAGCGGCGTGAACAACGTCCTGGTCATCAACAGGGTGGTCGCTCCGGGTCGGATCATCGCAATTTTGGTAAATGAACCTCTTGGGTTCTGATCTGGCCGGCCGCGCTCGAGCGCACCGAGCGTAAATCTCCGCCACCCGCATCGAGTAGGTGGGAGCTCCAAGCGGTCGACGTGGGCGTCGCCGGCCGGTCCTCACGCGTCTTCGACTCCGGGCAAGATGCCGTTTCGCCATGTCGGGTGGATCTGGCCCAGGCACGCGTCGAGAGCCCGATCATGAAGCAGCCGTAGCGGACGAGCTCTCGGATCTCTGGATAAGGACGGTGGGGCGATCCAGTAGTCGGCCACGCGCCTGGCTTCCGGGCCAGGTCGGTTGCGTCACGCTCGTCGTGCTTCACGCCGTCGATTCCCCAGTTGTCCCCGACGGCAGTTGCCAGGTGGACGTGGCGCCGAGCTCCCATCAGGACTCGGCCGCCCAGTGCCAGCGCTCGAGGTGGACTCGAGGATCCCAGCCGCTCCGTTCACTGACCTCGGCTGCCCCCAAAAGCCGGCTCGTCTCCTTCGTACCAGCACCGCTTGCTAGGCCGACACCCCCGACCGAGGCGCGCACTCGACCAGTAGGTCAGTTTCCGGACGCCAGGCACGAGACGCGGACTTTCTTCGGAGCGCGAAGACTAGGGGTTTCCTGGATGCGGTCCCAGGACCGGGCTCTTCAGGATGACGGGCACAGACGCCTCTTGGCGAACGAGCCCAGGGATCGGTTGCTCGCTGGATGGACGCCAAGCCCTACTCAGCGGAGAGCCTGATGACGAGCGAACCTATTCGGAACCCCGAGACGGATCGGCTGCTTACGCCCAACAACGCAGCGCTGGTCGTGATCGACTATCAGCCAAGTCAGATCGGGACCGTCAACTCGATCGACAGGGAGTTGTTGGTCAACAACATCGTCTCCGTTGCCCGGCTGGCGAAGACGTTCGACCTGCCCCTTGTGCTTTCCACGATCAACGTCGCGGGTGGGCAGGCGCCGACCATCCCTGAGCTCCGGGCAGCCCTCCCTGAATCGGTTGAGATCGACCGCACGGCCATCAACGCCTGGGAAGATGTCGAGTTCCGTAAAGCGATCGATGCACTTGGTCGCAAGAAGCTGATCATGACGGCACTGTGGACGGAAGTCTGCCTGGCTTTCCCATCGCTTGACGCCCTCCGTGCAGGATTCGAGGTGTATCCGGTGGTGGACGCCGTGGGCGGGACCTCGCCGGAAGCGCACCGCGCCGGGTTGGACCGGATCGTCCAGGCTGGGGCGCAACCGATCAGCTGGGTTTCGCTGGCATGTGAGCTCCAGCGCGACTGGGCTCGCGTGAAGACGGTCGCGGACGTCGTCGACATCGTGCTGACCTCACGCCTTCTGGCAAGCGTCTAGTGCGCCGGTCTCGCGAGCCGACTTCCATGCGGAGCGGCCGGGCCCGCTTCCGCGCGCGGTCCTCACCCGCAGAATGGCGCCTCCGAGCGGTCGGCTCGCGGGAATCGAGGGTGGGAGGATCGCCGTGCAGCTGAACGTAAACGGCGTCGAGCTCGAAGTCGACGACCGCCACGAGTCGACCCCGCTGTTATGGGTGCTCCGGGACGTGCTGGGCCTCCGAGGCACGAAGTTCGGCTGCGGAGCCGGCTTCTGCGCCGCTTGCACGGTGTTGATCGACGGGAAGAACGAGAAGTCCTGCCAAACTGCCGCAGGTCGTGCCGTGGGCAAGCACGTAACGACCGTCGAAGGGGTTTCCGGCCCGACGGCCGACGCGGTCCGCCACGCGTGGCACGAGGGAAACGTCATCCAGTGTGGCTACTGCCAGCCCGGTCAGACCCTTGCGGCGGTAGCACTGCTCGAGTCCGATCCGTCACCCGAAGACGCCACGATCCGAAGGTGGATGAACGGCAACCTGTGCAGATGCGGCACCTATCCCCGCATTCGCGAGGCCATCCGTCAAGCCGCTGTCACGATCGCCACGGGCGCGCGGCCAGCCTCGCTCGCCGCCCCTCCCGAGGTGGACGATGCACCGCTGTCGGACGAGGAGGCGGCCGATCCGGTACACCCCTACATTCGTCTCCGCGGCGACGGAACCATCGTCGTCTTCTCGAGCCAGATCGAAATGGGCCAGGGGATCCACACCGGTCTGGCGACTCTCGTCGCCGAGGAGCTCGACGCCGACTTCGCTTCCATCCGCGTGGTCAACGCGGCCAATGGGCGGCGCGGAAATGCCGACGTCTACGGAAACCCGGAGCTCGGAGGATTCTTCCAGATCACCGGCAATTCGACCTCCATGAAGGGCGCCTGGCGCCGGTACCGCGTCGCCGCGGCTCAAGCCCGGGCGCGTCTCATTGCCGCCACCGCAGCAGCGTGGGACGTCCCAGCCAACGAAATCGAGCTGGAGTCCGGCGTGCTCCGTCACCCGACCGGCCGAGAAGCAACCTTCGCAGAGGTCGCAGAGCAGGCCGAGCGCCTGCCGATCCCGGACTGGGCGGCGCCGAAGGACAGGTCGTCGTACAAGCTGATCGGGCACGAGGGGCGACTTCGCGTCGACGCCCCCGGCAAGATCCTCGGCACCACCTCCTTCACGATCGACGTGTCCCTCCCTGGGCTCTTGACCGCTGTCGTGCTCCATCCACCTCGCTTCGGCGCCAAGGTGGCCAAGGTGGACGACCGCGCGGCCCTGAACACGCCGGGTGTGACGGCAGTCGTGCCGATCGAAGAGGGCGTCGCGGTCGTGGGCGAGACGTTGGACGACGCCCACCGTGGCCTGGCCGCGTTGGTGGTCACATGGGATGACTACGAGGCAGAACGACGCAGCTCCGAACAGATCCTCGCCGATCACCGCCGCGCCATCGAGTCGGGAGAGGGTTCGGTCGTCGTTCGTGACGAAGGCGACATTGGGGCCCGCCTGTCCGAGGCGACGCACCGCGTCGATGGACTCTACGAGCTTCCGTATCTCGCGCACGCGGCGATGGAGCCCAACAATGCAGTCTGCCGGATGGGCGAGGACGGGACTCTCGAGGTGTGGGCCTCGACCGAGTCACCTGAGTACACCCGCATCGCCGCGTCGAGCGCTGCAGGCGTTGAGGCCGAGCGTGTCCGAGTCCATGTTCCTTTCGCCGGAGGGTCGTTCGGCCTGCACAGCACGAGTACGAAGGACCCGACGACTGAGGCAGTGCACGTGGCCCGGGCACTCGACTGGAAGTACCCGATCAAGGTCCAGTCCCTCCGGGAAGAGGATTTCAAGAGTGGCTGGTTCCGCCCGATCTCGGTGCATCGGGTGCGGGCTGGCGCCGACGTCGACGGACACCTCACGGCAGTCCACCACCAGATCGCGGCCCAGCCGACCTCGCTCAACCTCCCGTTCGTCGGAGATGTGATGTTCAAGAACGACGTCGATTTCTTCACGACCACTGGGTCTGTCGACAACCCGTACCGGTTCCCGGCCTTCAAACTCGAGTCAAGCAATATCCAGACTGGCGTTCCGCTGATGGTGTGGCGTTCGGTCGGGAATTCCCACACCGAGTTCGCGCGCGAATGCGCCCTCGATGAGCTGGCACTCGCCGCAGCCCGTGATCCGATCGATCTCCGCCGAGAACTGCTCGCCGACAACCCGCGCCTCCTCGGCGTCCTGGAGCTGGCCGTCTCCGCGGCCGATTGGGGCAAGCGCTTCCCCGACGCACGCGCCCGGGGTTTTGCCTGCAGTGGGTTCCTCAGCCCGAGTGCTCAGGTCGTCGAAGTTTCCCTCGACGACCGAGATCGGGTTCACGTGGAACGGGTCGTCTTCGCGCTCGACTGCGGGATCGTCGTCAACCCTGACCTCGTCCGGGCGCAGGTCGAGGGCGGCATCCTCTGGGGCCTGAGCTCCGCCGCTTGGGGCGAGGTCGTGCTCGGCGAGGGCGGCGACATCGTCACCCAGAACTTCGACCGCTATCCCGTTATGCGGATGCAGTCCACGCCAGCGATCGAGGTGCACCTCGTCGACTCTCGCGAACCACCGAGCGGAGTTGGGGAAGTGGCCGTGCCGTCGACGGCACCCGCTCTGGCAAACGCGATCGCAGCACTGACGGGAACCAGAATCCGCCGGCTACCAATCGGCAAGTCGGTCAAGGTCTTCTAAAGGAAAGGAACTACAAGCCATGGCAGACGTGACGATCGTTCCCAGTGAGAACGGGCCCTATTTAGTCTCCGGCCCGGTCCACCTCCAAGACGTAGACGGTCGCGAGATCCCGCAGCCGGACCAGTTCGCCATGTGCCGTTGCGGGCACTCGGGCAACAAGCCGTTCTGCGACGGCACTCATCTGACCATCGACTTCGACGGGACGCTCAAGAACTGAGCGCTTCGCGTCGAGGGATTCGAGGACCGAATCCTCCGCCACGCGAGTACATGGCCGCGCGATGGGACGGAAGGAGGATCTAGATGAAGGTCACCGTCACTGAGGACGGCCCCTGTCTCGCCGCCCGCGGGGTTCCCCTCGCGTATCTCTGCACAGAAGACCGCGGCTACCTGGTCGTGGCGACATGACCAGCAGCGCGCCCGGAGGCGACGGCGCGAACCACCTCGAACCCGAGGTCTCCTAGCTGCCAGCCCGGCCCCGATCTCAGGATGACGCAGTTTGCGAATGCAAGGCCTCCTGAGCTAGGTGCGTCGAGTGGCACCGGTGGGGGGTCACGGGAGCATGCTCTTTGGCACCTCGAGACGGCTGTGCATCCGTCCACACCCCGGTCGACCCTGTTTTGAACTGTTGGAGACGACAAACGATGTCAACAGACAGCGCAGTCAGAGCCGGCGAAGATGCTGCACCGGGACGTCGGCGTTGGCTCGCCTTGGGAGTGATCGGCATCGCGCAGCTGATGGTCGTCCTGGACCTCACGGTGATGAACCTCGCGCTCCCGTCGGCACAGCGCGCACTTCACTTCACGACCGCAGACCGGCAGTGGGTGGTCACCGCCTATACCCTGGCGTTCGGCAGTCTCCTCCTGCTCGGAGGGAGACTCGCGGACCGGCTCGGCCGCAAGACGGCGTTTCTTGTGGGTCTCGTCGGCTTCGCGGGCGTCTCGGCCGTGGGCGGCGCGTCAGTCAGCTTCCTCATGTTGGTGACCGCAAGAGCGTGTCAGGGTGCGTTCGCGGCGCTCTTGGTTCCGTCGGTGCTGGCGCTCCTGACGACCACCTTCACCGATCCCAAAGACCGCGGCAAGGCGTTCGGCGTTTTCGGCGCGATCGCGACGGCGGGCGGCGCAGTGGGCCTGTTGGTCGGCGGCGCGCTGACCGAGTATCTGTCGTGGCGGTGGTGTCTTTACGTCAACCTCATCTTCGCGGCGGTGGCGTTCATCGGGGGGGTACGCCTGCTGGATCGGCCGGCGGCCCCGACCAAGCCACAGATCGACTGGCCCGGCGTGGCTCTGGCGTCCGGAGGGCTGTTCTGCGTCGTCTACGGATTCTCGAACGCAGCGACGCACGGATGGCGCACCTCGTCCACGTGGGGATTTCTCGTCGCCGGACCGGTCTTGCTCTTGGCGTTCGCGGCCTGGATGGGCCGAGCCGCCCACCCGCTTCTGCCGCCCCGGATCGTGCTGGATCGCAATCGGAGCGCTGCCGACCTTTCGATCCTGGTCGGCTCACTGGGTCTGTTCGCGGCCTTCCTCTTCCTCAGCTACTACATGCAGCGAAGCCTCGGGTACTCGCCCGTCGTCACTGGCATCGCGTTCTTGCCGATCTCCGCCGGACTCGCCGCTGCGGCCAACTTGTCCACCATCGTCCTCGTGCCGAGGGTGGGGCCAAGGCCCGTCGTGACCGCGGGGCTCCTCGTCGCAGGCGGGGCGATGGCCTGGTTCGCCCAGCTCGGGCCGCATACCGGCTACGCCGTCGGCGTCCTCGGTCCGCTCGTCGTTGCCGGACTCGGGTTCGGAATGGTGATCGCACCATCAATCAACGCAGGCACCTTCGGCGTGGTGCCACAAGATGCCGGCGTCGCATCGGCGACGGTCACGGTGGGTCAGCAACTCGGTGCCTCGATCGGCACCTCGCTCCTCAACACCATCTTCGCCGGCGCTGTTGCGTCGTATCTCGTGGCTCATGCGTCCTCGGCAGGCGTGATTGGCCGTAGCGCCCTCAACGGTCTTGCACTCGCCCATGGCTACGACACCGCGTTCTACTGGGCGGCCGGAATCTTGGCCGGGGGCGCGGTCGTGGCCGGACTCCTCTTCCGGAGTGGGGTGCTCGCTGGCCGTCCTTCCTTGACGCCGCAGACCGTCGTGGGTACGGAGGCCGTCAAGGCGAGCCCGTCCACGTCGTGATCTAGAACCTGCGCTGGGCAAGCTGGGTCCGTGACTTGACGTCGAGCTTGCGGAACGCCTTGTGTAGGTGGTACTCGACGGTATGAGCGCTGATGAAAAGTTGAGCGGCGATCTCCTTATTGGTATTTCCGTCCGCAGCGAGGCGGGCCACCTGTGACTCTTGCGGAGTGAGTTGGTCCAGCGTCGCCACCATACGTTTCCGGGCGTGTTCTCCAGCAGCCTGCAGCTCGACCCGGGTGCGCTCGGCAAACGCTTCCATCCCAAAAGCGGTGAACATTTCGTGAGCGATCTGCAGCTCGTTTCGAGCCTCTAGACGCCGACGCTGACGCCGGAGCCACTCGCCGTAAAGCAGGTGCGCACGGGCCAGGTCGACAGCGACTCTCGTGCGCGCTAGTCGTTCGATGGCCTCGGCGTAAGCCTGGTCAGCGCGCGCATCGTCCACGAGCAGTGCGTGCGAACGAGCGGCGATCCCGAGGGCCCAATCCGTCCCGCTTGCTGCGCTCCTGTCCGTCAGCCGCCGATCGGTCTCCACCGCGAGCTCGAGCGCTCCAACTCGGACGGCTGCCTCGACCAGCTCGGGCATCGCCCAGTTCAAGGGCATCAGCTCCGTGTGATCGACGACTCGGCGCGCTGCCGCGAGCGCTTCCGCGTAGCGCCCAAGTCCGTTGTACAGGACGGACTCCGCCCAATCAATGAACGATAAGCCAGCCCCCTCTCCGCGCGCGAGCACCTCGGCACGAGCCGCATCGAAGTACTGTCTCGCCTCGGTCCCGCGACCGCGCATCGCCACCAACCCCACGGTGTGGTACGGAGCGAGAGGGCTTCCCGTCAGCTCCGTGGCCTCTCTGAGAGCCTCCTGGAGAGATGCCGCCAAGGCCAGCTCGCCCGCGAAGACGTGCATCTGGCCCCGGTGACTAAGAGCGACCGCGAGATCGCCGAGCGCTCCGGTCTCGCGGACCAGCTGAAGGTGCAGATCCGACAGTCGCTCCCAGGCTTCGTCATCCCACAGGTGGAGCGTCGAGACGGTCGCTCCCCACATCCAGCGCAGCTGCTGAGTCTGCGACGTCTCGGCTTCGATCGCGAGGGGCGCCTGGCGCAGTATCGGCACGGCCGTGCCGTAGGTGTCGACGAGAAGCGACACGAAGCCGTCCAGGAGCAGATCGGGTCCGCGCGGCTTCTGCGCTCGCGGTGCGGCACTCGCAGCTTCTGCAATTTCGCGCGGGCTTGCGCCCGGTCCGGCCAGCGGCCCAGCGAAGATGGCTGCCGTCAGTGCCCCCAGGTAGGTCTCGCGGGCGAGCTCAGGCTCGACCTCCCGGAGCCGGTGGGCTGCTTTGAGCAGGAGTGCTGCGGAGTCACCGCTCCGCGTCGCCAGGAACGCGATCTGGCCGCGCAGTAACGCGGCCCTTGCCTGGTCGAGCTCACTGAGGTCACCTGCCTCGGCCATGGCAACCAAGCGCAGGGCCTCATCAAGAGCGCCCGCCTGCAACTCTGCGTGGGCTGCCGAGAGTGCGCGGGCTGACCTTCGCGACTCCTCGGGCGTCAAGGCGGTCGCTCGCTCCAGGAACGCGGCGGCTGCCGCGAAGCCACCACGCGCCTGTGCTCGGGTTGCAGACTCCTCCAACTCTGCGGCGACCGCCTCATCGGGCTTCGACGCCGCCTGAGCGCGGTGCCAGGCGCGGCGATCCGGATCGAGTTGTGCATCGGTCGCGTCCGCAAGGGCGCGGTGGATCTCGCGCCGCTCCTTCGCGGAAGCCGCCCCGTAGACAGCTGAGCGAACCAGCGGATGACGGAACACCACCTGCGGACCGAAGACCAACAGATCTTCCGACTCGACCACATCGGCAGCCGACTCTGGGATCCCGAGTCGCTCCGCCGCCCGCCACACGAGGGCCGGATCGCCGATCGGATCGGCCGCCGCCACAAGCAACAGACGGCGGGCATCGGTTGGAAGGGTTGACAGTCGCCGCACGAAGCTCTCTTCGATGCTGGCGGAGAGGGCTACGGCAGCAGGCGGGCCAAACCCGCCCGCCAGCTCCGTCGCGGTCAGCCCCTTTGGCAACTCCAACAGAGCGAGCGGATTCCCCCGCGTCTCGACAACGATCCTCTCGAGTACGGCCTCGTCGAGCCGAACTGGCAGCACCGACTCCAGAAGTGCACGCGCATCTCGATGGCGCAGGGGCAAGATCAGAAGCTCCGGTAGCCCCTTGAGCGCCTCGCCCAGCTGGCGCGTGGCGAACAGGAGCGCGATCTGCTCCGCCAACAGGCGCCGGGCCACGAAGGCGAGCGCCCGCGCCGACGCGTGGTCCAGCCAATGGGCGTCATCAACCACAGCGATGAGCGGCCGCTCCTCAGCCACCTCGGACAACAGGCCGAGGATCGCCAATCCGACCAAGAACGGATCCGGCACCGGCCCGGTGCTGATTCCGAACGCGACGCCGAGGGCCTCGCGCTGGGGCTCCGGGAGACGGTCGAGGTGGTCGAGGAACGGGGAGCACAGCAGCTGGACCGCCGCGAACGGGAGCTCGATGTCCGCTTCAACGCCGGCCGTCCTGGCGACCGCAAACTCGCGCCCAGCCTCTACCGCGTAGTCGAGCAGCGCGGTTTTGCCGACGCCTGCTTCGCCGTGCATGACCAACACCCCGCCGCGCCCAGCTTCGAGCAACCGGTCGAGGACCTCGCGCTCACGTTCCCTGCCGAGCAGGCGCCGTCCCGGCGAGAACACCGGCAGAGGCCCCTCGCTCATCTCCGGCATCCTAATTACTCGCTTGACCTGGGACGGCTTCGGCGCGACTAAGGAATTCATGGATTCGAACCCGTCGCCCCAGCGTTACCCTGCCGGAACCGTGGAAGGCGACCACCAGGGTGAGCACTCGACGAGCGGAACTGTGACGCCCACCGAGACATCCGGCGACGGGGGCATGGCGACCACCGATGCGCTTTGGGATCCTACGCCGATCCGATCGCCAGCGTTAGGCCCAGCGATCAACCAGCATGGGTATTTTGTCGGGCGCGTCGAGGGCAACCTCTACCGGGTAACGGACGGGGCATATCAGTCTGCGTTCCTCATTACGCGGGACGGCGTTGTTCTGTTCGACGCGCCTCCCACCATCGGTCGCAACATCCAGCGGGCTGTGAATGAGGTCGCGGGCACGAACGGTGTCAGCAACAAGGTGACGCATCTCGTCTACTCCCACCACCACGCCGATCATGCCGGCGCCTCCTCGCTGTTCGACCGGAACGCTATTCGCATCGGGCACGAGGAGACGCGGAAGCTGCTGCTCCGCGACGACGACCCCGCGAGGCCCGCACCAGAAGAGACTTTCCAGGATCGCCGCACCTTCGAGATCGGAGGCGACCGCATCGACCTGGCCTGGCACGGCGCCAACCACTCGCCGGACAACATCTTTATCCACCTTCCCGGTCATGGCGCGCTCATGCTCGTCGACATTCTCAATCCGGGATGGGCCGCGGTCTGTCAAAGCACCTTCGCCGATGACGTACCCGGCTACATCGAGGCCGTGGATATGGCGCTCACGTACCCGTGGAAGCACTTCATCGGCGGTCACATGGGAGGCGTCGGGAAGCGCGACGACGTCGCAACGCACCGGCAGTACATGGCCGACATCGCGGAGTGTTCACGAAGGGCGCTGGACACGGTGGATCCGACCCCCTATTTCGTCAAGCACGGAAGGGATACCTGGGCCGCGATGAGGGACTACCTCGAGGCGACCACGGCCACCGCCGCGGCGCCGGTCATCGAGAAGTACGCCGGGGTCCTTGCGGCCGCCGACGTCTTCACTGCCGGGACCACGTTCCAGGTCATGCAGTCGATCCGCCTCGACCTTGGTTACGGGTCGCAGGTCCACCTATGAATCGGTCGATGAACGGCACGGTGGCCACTGCAGGCGCTCTGACACCGATGCGCAGCTACCTGTCGACTGCGACAACGGCCTTCCTTCTTCCCGTTGCACTCCGGCGAGCCTTCGGTATCGACGAACAGGTCTCAGTTGCGGACCTGATTTGCCGTCGTGCCGGCGACCTGGATCGACGCTCACAGCACCTGAAAGAAAGGTAGCGGCACATGCCCAACGAAGGACGTGACCAAAGCACCCGAGGCAGCGGCCTTGGCACGATCGACAACCGTCACCTTCTCCTGGTAGGAGCCGGTCCCGGTCTCGGGCTGGCCGTGGCGCGTCGGTTCGCGGAGGGAGGCTATCGAGTGACCATGGTCGCTCGCAGCACCGACGGACTTGACACCTTGGTCGAGAGTCTCGCTGACACCGGGGCCGACATCGCCACGGTCTCGGCAGATGTCGGCGACTCCGAGGCGCTCGGTGCGCGGATGGCCGCGCTCTACGCCGACGATGGGGCACCCGGGGTCATCGTGTACAACGCGGTCATGGGAGCTCCCGACCAGCTGATGAGCTCGAGCCCGACCCACTTGGCGACCGCCTACGCGGTGGACGTCATCGGCGCCATCGTCGTCGCCCAGAGCGCCGCCCCGGCCATGCGAGCCGCAGGCTCGGGCACCATGGTGTTCACGAGCGGCGGGTTCGCTGATCATCCGGTATCGGCCTTGGCAACCGTCTCCCTCGGGAAGGCGGCGCTGCGCTCGGCCGCGACCATGCTGGAGTCCGATCTGAAAGGGGACGGCATCCGAGTCGCTGCCCTGACGATCGCCGGACAGATCGTCGCCGGTACGGCATTCGACCCGGCGAACATCGCCAAGCGGTACTGGGAGGTCGTCCACTCCGACGGTCCTTGGCAGGCGGAGTTCCGTTTCACCGGCGAGTAGCTGGGTGCCGGCACGAGCCCCGAGTCATCCGGGACGACCGGCAGGGCGCGCACGCCGCGACCGCTCGCCGGAACGGTGTCGAAGATTGTCCTGCGGTCCTGGAGCAGGAGGCGTGGTCGATGACCTCCGGACGGGAGATCTCAGGGCGCGGCGACCTCTCCACCGTCTTTCGGGTCAGAGGCTGGAGCACTCAAGGTCGGAAACGACGTCCATGCCGCGTGCTTCAGCGCGCCGCGGTGTGCGACGAAGCCGACACTCGCCAGGAGCACCATTGAGAGACCGAGAGCGCTCACCGCGTCAACTTCGAGAACGAGGACGGCACCGACTGCCGCTCCTGCGAACAGACACGCGATAGACGCGGCGCGATAACCGCTCTCCCTCTGTCGCCATCGTCCCTTCGAGAGGCCGACGACGAGCCGCGTGAGCGTCGTCGTCACGACCGTCGTCGGAAGCTCGGAGAGCCCGAGGCGTTGCACGGTTGCGTTCTGGACACCCATCGACGTGGCGAGCAGGGCGGTAAAGAGGTAGACGGCCGTGCGATTGGGAGCGATGCCGAGATCCGCCGCCACAGTCAGGACCGGCACCTCCAGGGCCAGTTTGACGAGGGTCGAGGTCCTGAGCAATCTCGCCCTGTCGGGAAACCGTGCCAGGAGGGCCGAGGTCCCGGCGGCACCTCCCAGGAAACCGGCGAGCGCGGTAAGAGAGACACCCAGCGAGAAACCGGTCGCTCGTGCGGCGCCGAGGCCGACAAAGACGAGATTTCCGGTCATGTTGGCCACAAAGACGTGGTCCAGTCTCAGGAAGCTCACCGCATCGAGGAGCCCGCTGACGACGGTCAGAACGAGGAGCAGGCGCGGCAACGGCCCGTGGTTCGACAAGCGAGCTCGCTCTCTTCGCGGTCGGCGACGCGCAGTCGGTTTCCGCCACGTGAATGGCGGCGGCCGTTGACGAAGCCGCGGTGGCGACGCGGCCGCTTCGTCTGTGCCGGGGCTTCTCATTTCAACTCACGGGCACCGCACGCCGGGCGGTGTACGCGGTCGCGCTGCACTGCGGCGCTCCCCGGAGGGACCATCGGGCTGACGCCGCATCCCCGAGCCGCCGGAGGCCATCACGCGACCCCCGACCCGAAGACGTGGCCGATCCCGAAGCCGATCGCCGCGGCCCCAAGACCGATGGCCACCATCTTCGTGCCATTCCTCCACCAAGACCCCACGCGGGTCACGGCCGAGTAGACGCCGACGCCGAACAGGACGAGCGCCGAGAGGATAACGGCGGTAAGGAGCGCCGATGAGCGGCTGAGGAAGAGGAAGGGGGCGAGGGGGACCAGGTGGCCGACGAGGGTGGCGAGGGCGATCACGAACGAGACCCGGGTGACCTCGCCGTTTGGCACGGGCTGGAGCTGGCGCTCCTCCCCCATGATCGCGGAGAGCCACCGGTCGCGGTCTGCGGTGATGGTCGCGACCACGTCGTCGAGGAGCGGGCCCGAGAACCCCTTCTTGCTGTAGAGCTCGCGCAGCTCGCGCTCTTCGACCTCGGGCTCCTCGGTGATCGAAGCGAGCTCCACAGCTCGCTGCGCCCGGTAGAAGTCACGGTCTGCCACCGTGGAGGAGTAACCGACCGCGCCCATCGAGATCGACTCGGTCATCGCCGCCGCAAAGCCCGCCGAGACGAGCACCGTCTCGCTCCCTCCGCCGGCAAGGACCCCGAGGATGATGCCCAAGATGTTGACGAGTCCATCCTGGCCACCCAAGATGACGTCGCGGAGCCAGTCTTTGTGAGCGTCATGACGGTGTTCGGTGCCGGTGGCTACCCGGCCCCCGAACGTCGAGTCTCCGCCGCGGCCTCGACGCGGGTCGTTTCGGCGGCGGAGGTCTTCTGCTCGGGGGTCAGCAACGACAGCGTCAAGCTCCAACGTGCCACTTCGGGTCGTCATGTCGTTCCACCTGCCTTCCCGCTTTGGACGGGGCCGAGCCCGTTGCGGGCCGCGCTCACGTCTGACCCTCCGCATCCTGCACGGACCAGCTCTCGCCAGCGACTCGCGATGACGCCGGCCACGGGTGCCACGCCCGGCGCCTCCGCGCCAACGAGGTCGAGGTCCTTCAGCGCCAAGTCGAGAGAGAAGTCCGCGTGGTAGTCCCCGCCGATCATGCTCCCAAGCTTGGCCAACGCATAGTCGGACGCAAGTGGGTTGCCCCGTAATGCCGCGGTGAGATCTTCGGTGCGGATTCCAAAGCGCTCTGCGAGCGCGGCCGACTCGGCCGCGGCTTCCGTCTCGAAGGCGAGCCACGTGTTCAACACCAGCTTCATCCGGCTCCCCGAACCCGCGGGACCGAGCCAGAGCGTCGACCGCCCAAGTGCGCCGAACACCGGCTCGGCGCTCGCCTTGGCCTCCTCGGGTCCGGATGCCAGGATGAGGAGCTGACCGGTCTCGGCGGGCACCCGGCTGCCCGACACCGGCGCGTCCACGAAGAGGACGCCCTGATTCCGCGTGCGTACGTCCTCGGCAAGCCTGTGCGTCCCCTCGACCCCGATCGTCCCCATCTGTGCCCAGACCGTGCCGATCTCCATTGCGTCGAGCACGCCGGCGTCCACGATCGCGGCGCTGACGACCTCCGCGGTGGGCAAGAGGGTCAAGACGACGCCTGCGGTCCTGACCGCTGTCCGGGGGTCGGAGAAGGTCATTGCCCCCGCGGGGGCGAGCGCGCGCAATGACGCTCCGTTCCGATCCCATGCGCGCACGCAGAATCCACAAGCGAGCAACCGGCGGGCAATCGCCGATCCCATCGTGCCAGCGCCGAGGACGGCAACTTGGCGATGGGGCCGATCCGACTTCGTGTACTTCGCGTCCTTCTGCATGATCCGCTCCTCTGTGTGATCGGGTTTCGTCTTCACCTGCCTGCCCGTCGCGTCAGTCTCGAGGCATGCCTTCGGGCGAGGGGCCCGCGACGGGGACGGCCCGCTGCATGATCTCCTCGATCCGCGCCAAGGCTTCAGGACCAAGCCCGACCTCCGCGGCCCCGACGGCCTCAGAGACGTGGTCGGCGTTGCGGGTGCCGAAGATCGCTACGTCAACGGCCGGGTTGGCGAGCGTCCACGCCAGGGCCAGCTGCCCGAGGGTGACGCCCAGCTCGGCGGCGACATGCGCCAGCTCGCCCACCACTTTGAGGTTCTGGCGGAACGCCTCACCTTGGAATGCGTCGCTCGAAGCCCGCCAGTCGCCGGGGGGGAACTCGACGCCCGGGTGCATCCGTCCGCTGAGGAGACCGTGGGCCAGGGGACCGTAGACGAGCACGCCGATGCCGTGAGCCGCCGCGTACGGAAGGACGTCCGCCTCGATGTCCCGGCGGAAGAGATGGTACGGCGGCTGGAGCGTCTCGACGAGGATCGACTCGCCGAAGTCCTCCATTTGCGCGACGTCGAAGTTGGAGACGCCGACGTGGCGGATCTTGCCCTCCCCGACCAGGTCGACCAGCGCTGAGGCGGTCTCCTCGAAGGGCGTCTTCGGGTCGGGCCAGTGGATCTGGTAAAGGTCCACGTAGTCCGTGTCGAGCGCCCGCAGGCTCTCCTCGAGGCCCTTTCGGATCCATGCTGGGCTTGCATCCCGTGCGACGCCTCCGTCCTGCGGGCGCAAGCCACCCTTGGTCGCGATCACGAGCTCGTCCCGGCGCCGGCCGGCGAGCGCCTTTGCGAGGAGACGCTCGGACGCCCCGAAGCCGTACGCCTGGGCAGTGTCGAAGAGCGTCACGCCCTCGTCGGCGGCCCGGCGGATCGCCGAGACAGCCTGCGCCTCGTCCGTCGCTCCCCAGTCCCCGCCCAGCTGCCAGGTGCCGAAGGCGACCCTTGAGACACTGAGCCCGCTCCTTCCCAAACTCGTGTAGCGCATCTTCGATGCCTCCTTTGCTTTCTTGTTGATTACGGCGATCTCAGCGACTGCGACCCGGTCGAACCTGGAATGGACCATCCGGCGATCGTCCTCCGCCGAGGTGTCGTGGCCGCCCACGGGCGTCGTAACGGGCGTCGAGCCCGCGGTCGCGGGTCGACGGTCGGGCGTCCGGAGCCCCGAATTGACCTGAAGCGGCGCCTGGGTCATGAGCCAAGCGTGCGCCTCTACCGGTGCGCCCGGTAGGGGTCATAGTGTTGGGACCCCACAAGCTGAGGTTGTGGCGAGGAGGTAGACGGTGCTGACGCCACGGATGCCCGAGCTGGCGGCCTGGCAAGTCTTCGCGGCAATCGCGGCCGAAGGGAGCTTCGGCGCAGCGGCACGGAGCCTGGACGTCAGCCAGCAAGCCGTGTCCTCGCGAATTGCCGCACTCGAGCGCCAGGTCGGCGTGAGACTGGTCGATCGCCATCCCCGCGGGTCGACCCTGACCCCGACGGGCGCGGCGGTCGCCGAGTGGGCGACCCGACTGTTGGCTCTCGCCGAGGAGATGGAGGCGGGGCTCACCGCCCTCCGCAGCGACGCACAAACGACCTTGCGGCTCGCCGCCAGCGTCACGATCGCGGAGTACCTCCTCCCCGGGTGGCTCGTCGCCCTGCAACGAGATCAGGCGCGGGCGCAGCTCCCTCCGATTGCCGTGGAGCTCGCCGTGGTCAACAGCGCAGCTGTCGTCGAGCGGGTCCTCGCAGGGCACGCCGACTTGGGACTGATCGAAAGCCCCGATCCTCCGCGTGGGCTCCGACACCGGACCTTGTTGGAGGATCGGCTCGTAGTCGTCGTGCCACCAGATCACCCATGGGCTCGCCGCCGGATGCCGCTCACGGTCGACATGTTGGTACGGACTCCTCTGGTCGCGCGGGAACCGGGGTCTGGCACGAGGGCCACCCTCGCCGCGGCGGTGGCGCGCGCGGTCGGGCCATCTGTCGAGCTCGCTTCCCCGGCGCTCTCTCTCTCGACGACGGCAGCGCTACGCGCCGCCGTCGTCGCCGGAGCCGGTCCCGGTGTGTTGAGCGAACTCGCCGTCATCGACGACATGGCCATGGGACGGCTGCGGACGGTTGCGATCGAATCGCTCGACCTGACTCGCCCTCTGCGGGCGGTGTGGCAGCCGAGCGTCCAGCTTCCTGGCTACGCCCGGCGGCTCCTCGACCTTGCCCAGGGGGCACGGCCGACCAGACGGGAGGTGGCGGCGGCGCGCCGATGAGTGGGAACGCGCGGGTCGTGCGGCAACGTGCGCGAGTCGTGCGACCACGGCACCTGGAGCGTCCCGGACGCGGAATATTCGTTCCGCGTCTTTGCCCGTCTCCGTGCGGGACTCGGGGTTAGGAGCCCATCCCCGGCATCCGCGATACGCCGCCGCCGTGCGGGATCGTCAGGCCGGGTATGGCAGATGGTGCGGCGAGCACCATGACGCCGAGGGCGAGCAGGAGGATCGCCGTGCTGTAGCGAGCGGCTCTCCCCCATGGGACCGTCTTTTCGACCGCGATTAGTCCAGCGACCACCGCCATCCACAGGACATTCATCACTCCGAGAGCGAAGAGCGAAGCCATGAGGGCCCAACAGCAGCCGACGCACCACGCCCCGTTCTTCATTCCCATCCGCAGAGCGCCCAATTCCCCGTCGCGCCAGGATCCGAGGAGCATTCCGAGCGGGCTTCGACACTTACCGAGACAGGCGTCCTTGAGGGGTGACACTTGGTAGCCGGCAGCCACGAGCAGAGTCAGGCCGGCGAGAAGCCGGCCTGCGTGCTCCCACTTCAAGCTGGTGCCGGCAACTGAGGACGCGGCCGCTCCCACGGCGACGGCGGCCACCCCGGCCATCGCCCAAGTGACGAGATAGCCGCTGACGAACGTCAAAGGCAGCATCGGCGAGCGGTTGCGGGTCATGCGGGAGTAAAGCGCAACCGTCGGTGCCACCGAAGGCAACATCATCGCGGCCATCATCACCACCCAGACGCCCAGGAACCAACCGAAGCCGCCCAGCGCGCTCCACGGGCCGGTGTCCATGCCTTGCATCCTGTGCGCCGTCCACCACCAGCCCACCCCCGCCAAGGCGAACAGCAGGACGACCAACCCCAGCCGGTTCCGGACGGCAACGACAGGGCCGACACCGGATCGGACTCCGGAAGGCTGTCCGGAATCGGCCGCAGTCATGGGTATTAGGCGGCCCAGGAGAATTCTCCGGTGGAAAGACCGGACTTGCCCTCGTAGGAAATCCCGAAGGCATTGATCTTGGACCGTTTCGCTTCAGCCATGGTCAGGTTCGGCCCCACCGGATGGAACATGCCCGAGAACCGCACGGGCTCGCCGGTCTCGACCCCGAACGGCACGATGTCCTCGATCTCGAAGTCGATCTTGTCGGCAACCTTCACGCGATGGCGGAGCCCGTCGTCGGCCACTTCGATCGTTGCCCGCTCGGCCCCGAGCATCTCGCCCACCAACGGGAGCAGGGCGGCCATCGGACCTCCGAGCTGACCACTGAATACCTGGACAAGCTTCTCGAATTGTTCGTCGGTGGCGTCGCTGTCGATGAAGACCCCCACCCGCCAGTTACCCTCCGTCATCACCTTCGGAGTGTCGGCGATCATGACTATTTTGCGGCCTGCGATGGGAGTGCCGTCAATATCGCCCTGCTTGATGTTGAACACCAGAGTGACTCGACAGAAGTCGTACGTCGCGCCGTGGTCGAACGAGAGGTTGCACGGGCACATGAGCTCGCAAGAGCAGGTCTCGACGTAGCTGCCCTTCACACTCCACGGCATCAGGCCCCCCTCTCTGTGATTGGGTCAGCATCTCGGCTTACCACGCTTAGTGCACGAGGTCAACGGGCGGAGAGGCGGGGTCAGTTTGGCCGCCCTAAAGGCGGCAGTTCCTCGCGACGTGCCGGTAACTCCCTTAACCCCGCCGGCCTTCAAGTGGACGGCCACGAACACGCCGGCGGGGGAACGGATCGCCAGCCGACGAGGTTGTTGCGACGGCATCCCGAGCTCCGTCCGCCGAACCTACTCTTGAGGTTGAAAAGGAGGAGCCATGAGCTACGCACGACAGATGTTGGGCACCCACCCGCCGACCCTGAATTTCAAGGTCGGCGCATTGGCCGACGCTCTAGATGCCCTGAGCGACTGCACCCAGGCCTGCGTCGCCGACGCCGATGCCGACCTGAGCGAGAAGAACGTGACCGACATGGTCAAGTGCATTCGCCTATGCCTCGACTGCGCTGACGTCTGCTCCGCAGGCGTCGGGGTTCTAAGTCGGCAGAGGGAATCCGACCTCAAGGTGACCAGACCGTTGCTTGAGGCGTGTGTGGCCATCTGCAAGAGCTGCGGCGACGAATGCGAGCGACACGCTCAGATGCATGAGCATTGCCGGGTCTGCGCGGAGGCGTGCCGGCGCTGCGAGACGGCCTGCCGGGGGCTCCTGGACGCAATCAATTAGGAGCTGCTGACGCCTCGGGATTAGCCCTGGTCCGGGAAGCCGTCTCGTGTCCCCACGTCACGCGGCACGCGACGCTGCATGCGAATCGTTCTGAGGACGAGACCGATGAATGAACCACGGGTCACAGTCCCGACCCTCTCGGAGTGGCTCGTCCACTTCAGGAAGCTGGGCTCAAGCCGAGCCTCCTTCTCCGGGGCGGGCCACCAGCCATCCTCGATCGACGTCCACTCGACCGGCATCACGCCAGCGTCGGAGGGTGAGCCCCTATCGCTATCTGTTCGATGGGCATTTCCTTGAGCGCCCTCGTCGGGTGCTCACTCTCCCGGACGCTCGACGCCGCTCATTTTCGAGGAGACGCGGATCGTGAGATGGGCAGGACCGGTGGCAGAAGGGCAGGTCCTCGAGGACCGGCCCTCACCTGCGGTGTCTCTGGCGGCAGGGGTTCACGACGATCGTGGTCTCTGGGCTACCGACCCGATGTCGTGGCTCATCACGGCGCTCCGCCTACTTGCTGCATGAAGCACGCGCCAGTTCAATGTCGGGCGCCGAGCGAGACCGTCAGAGAAACCGGCGCTCATTCTGTCAACCTGGACGCGTTTCGGGCCCGGTGCCTTCCCCTCGCGCGTTCATCGCGGATGCTCCGGACGCTACGAACGCGGTCCGTCCTCCAGCTGTCCCGTCGCCGTATGCGCACTCATGGTCCCTTTGGCCCGGGACGAATCGTGTGGCCCTGAGCGAGTGCGTCGACTAGCCGCTCGATCCGCCGCGCTCGAGTATCGGGACGCCGGGCGGTTACGACCCGGTAGAGGACGGAGTAGCGGTTCGCCTTGTCGAGCCCTGCAAAGGTTTTCGAGGCCCGGGGGTTGGCGGAGAGCGCCCTTTTCAGATCCTCGGGGATCTCGATGCTCGCGGCACCGCCATAGGCGGCGTCCCAGGTCCCATCGGCCTTGGCTCGCTCCACCGCACGAAGCCCGGCCGGACGCATCCGACCTTCAGCGGTCAGTCGCTCGATGATCGCTTTGTTGCGTTTTGACCAAGCGCTGCCTGCACGACGAGGGGTGAATCGTCGCCGGAAGGTGCCATCATCGCGGCGCGCGAGCTGCCCGTCGACCCAGCCGTAGCAGAGGGCTTCCTCGAGGGCCTGGTCGTAGGTGAGCGAGGTTGGGCTCGTCCTGCCCTTCTTGGCGAGCACCAGCCAGACACCCTCTGAGTCCGAGGGGCACTTTGCCAACCATCGCCGCCAGGCAGCAACGTTCGAGAGGACCAGCTCCGCTGAATCGAGTGTCATGAGAGAGATGCCAATCGTGCTGTGCGATCAAATTGCATGCCTGCATCTTGGCGGTCTTGGTCCCGTCAAGACGACGCTCCACAGCCAGCACGCTGAGGTTAGCGACCGGACAGGCGCCCTCGTCACGACCGCATGCGACCGCGTACACGGCGACCGCCTGCATCGGGCTGCATGGGGCAACGGTGAGCAGGTCCCGAGAAAAAAGCCCGGCGAACCCCAATGTTCGGCCGGAACGCGAACCGCTCGCCGGGCGCCCGTGCCCTATGCACGAGACGCGCCAACCAGCGATTCGACGGTGGCGGGGGTGAGCCGCCATCGGCCGACTTCGGGCTGCCTGCCCGACGAAGTCGCTGGTCATAGCGGCGTGCATATGCACTGCGTACGCAGCCTGCACTCTCAACGACGGCCGGTCGGTGCCGTGCCCCGAGAACCTGGTTCGTCCTCCTACCGGCCGGTGTGGGCCAATTCGCGTGTTTGCGACCCGAAGGCGCGGTGCAGCTATCCGTAGCCGGACCTCCGGATCTTCCGATGGACCGTTTCCGGGGCGGACCGTCATGTGCCCAAGTACGCCAGCACAGCCAGGACGCGGCGGTTGTCGTCTTCGGACGGTTGCAGGCCCAGCCGTAAGAAGGTCGACGCCGCGTGCTTGGCGACGGCGCCCTCAGTGATGACAAGCCGCTGGGCGATGGCGGCGTTAGACCGACCTTCCGCAATGAGACCGAGCACCTCGCGCTCGCCGGGGGCTCAATACATTGACCGCGTCGTTGTCAGTGTTGCGGGCAAGCGGCCGAGCGGTCACTCGCAGTCACCCTCTTCGACGGGCTCTTGCACGACAGCATCGTCGTCCTGACCGACGGCGAGTCGTCCTGCATGAAAGAGGCACGACAGAGGGGAGGTCCCCAGCCGGAGTAGTCCTGATCAACGTGCGAGGGGTGAAGACGTCTTCTTGCCCACGCGGGAGGACATCAACTTGGCCGTTGACATCGCAGCTCATAGTGAACTCTGAGCTCAGTCACGGCTCGGCCTTAGTTCGACCCCCCAAGCTGGACCGTATCAATCCGAACCGACTCGAGGAAGGAGCGGGAAGATGGTCCAGCAACAGAGTATGAGGGAAGCCGAGCGGCGTGCTCAACCAAACAGCGTCAGAAATGGTCGAACGGTTCCACGTGTACCCGTTCTTCTCGACTTCCGAGGCGCGTGGCCACCATCACGATGGTCTGAGCTCCCGGTTGGCCAGCCAGCGCAAGCTGGTGGGACGGGGCGGCGACCGCCTGCACCGCCCCAATCTCTGAGGTCCGCTGCCGATGGGCAGCCGTACAAGGACAACTTTCGCTCTTGGGACACCGATCCCATCATGGGCATCGCCGGTCGCCGGATCCTCCCCCGCGGTCGGACGCACCGACCACGGCGAAGCAAGCCAACGGGTCGGCCCACCCCGCGCCGAGACGGCAGAGACGGTCTCAAGCCTGACCGGACCGCGCGTTGTCTTCGGGGTCAACTAGGCCTCGCTCGCCGGGACCACCGCACCCGCGACCCGAGCGTCGTCGCTGAATGCTGGGACCGGCCAGTGCTGGTCGCCCCTGGCTCCAGGCCATTTGCAAGCAATAGGAGCACATCATGAATGAGAACGAACCAACTAGGCCCAACGAGGCCATTCCGCCCGGGGTGCCACCGGGTGTCGCGCCAACGTATGAGGGTGCTGGGCGTTCGGCGGACACCGACGCGCCGGCGCCTTCGCCCGACCAGTCGGCAAGGTCCACTCTGGGCCGGCGCCCAGAGTGGCGAAGAGGGCGGCGGAGTCTGGCGCACAAGAGAACCGGTTGGGTGCTGGCAGCCGCGCTACTGTGTGCGGCGATCGGGCTCTCCGCAGGTCTTGCCGCGTCTTCGTCAGCGACAACGGGGCATGATCGGCCCACCAGTGGCTTCGCTGACGGTCCGGGAGCTGCCGGCGGGGGGTCGAACACCCGGTCTGGACTGGCCGCAGGGGGAGCATCCGGCACCGTCGACAGTGTGTCCAAGTCGGGCTTCACCATCTCGACGTCAGCAGGCCAAAAGGTGACCGTCGAGGAAGCTTCCTCGACCTCGTACGAGAAGGCGACAACCGCGACGTCGGCAAGGGCGATCATTGCGGGCGAAGACGTCCTCGTCCTCGGGACGACCAGCGGAACGACGATCACGGCCACGAAGGTCATCGCGCAGCCGGCGAGCGGCAGCGGGCCTACGACACCGTCCGGCACAAAGGTGATCCCGTTCCAGCGCGGAGCGCCAATCACGTCAAAGCAGATCGGTCAAATCCCGGCGGACTTCAGCCAGGGGTCTGGGACGATCGTCAGCGGAACGGCCGCGAATAAGGCGGTGGAAGCTGCCCTGGCGGCGTTCCCAGGAGGCGTTGTCGACCGTGTCGCCGCACTTAGCACAGGTGACTACAACGTCCACTTCATCGGCGTCAACTGGCCACACCACGTATTCGTCAACGAGGCCTTCTCCGTCATCGGTGCCGAGTAGCCAAGTCAATATTCAATGAATGCCGCACCTATTGCGGCTGCCGCATCCATCGCTTCGCTCGCTGAGCGGTTCGCGCCACCTAGCGCCGTGGGCGGGGACGGTATCCCGACGTCGCCACGATTCTTCATCCAGTGACTCGGCAGCGCTGCCACGAAGCTCCCCCATCACCGCGTCGACGGCCGCTGAGGGCGTGGTCGATGCGGCGGCGTCGGTCGAGGATGCAGGGAAAGAAACTCCCCTGGCGCATTTCGGGATCTTCAAGTCGACGTCGCCGGCATTCGTCGAGAGCAACCGGTCTCTCATCCCGTTGCGTTGGGTTGTCCGGGTCGCGGTCCGCTCGAAGCGCTCGGCCCCAACGCGGGCTGTGGCCTCGGCGTCGATCAAAGCCCGTACTCGACGCCCCGTCGGACGACATCGATGTCCCTGCCGGCACGGATCGCATCGAGGAGTTCGTTCAGGTCAGCATTGGCGATGGTCACCGGGTGATCCTCCTTGGTTGAGCTTGCTGTTCAACCGAAGATCACCGGGACCCCTCAGGGTTGCATCCCGGCTTCTACACCACCTGGAGGGACATCAACCCTTCCGCGTCCGATGCACCGAAACCTC